>Ga0105047_10008490_pt1 | contig 17094 bp, 14 predicted proteins | sample MAT04_FD_78384 | JGI IMG/M metagenome (GOLD analysis project Ga0105047, IMG submission 78384) | Freshwater microbial communities from Lake Fryxell liftoff mats and glacier meltwater in Antarctica - MAT-04 (megahit assembly) | ecosystem: Environmental > Aquatic > Freshwater > Ice > Liftoff...
GTTCGCGATTCGTGAGGGTGGTCGTACAGTCGGCGCCGGCCGCGTCGTGAAGATCCTCAAGTAGCCCGGTTCTGGTTGCGAAACGCCCGGGTTCTGCCGGGTGTCCGACAGCCAGAACGACGACCCGAGTTGGAGCCGTTGCGGCTCCGCCCCTACGATTGGCCGGTCAGCGGACAGCGATCGTCCGCCGAGTACCGAGGAACGAACATGTCTTCTGACAAGCGAGTGCACGTCACGCTGGAGTGCACCGAATGCAAGCGACGCAACTACATCACGACGAAGTCGAAGGTCAACGACCGCGAGCGCATCGAGATGAAGAAGTACTGCAAGTGGGACAAGACCCACACCATGCACAAGGAAACACGCTGAGCTGACCTGTCGGGTCCGGGCCTACCAAGTCAGCTACTGCGCCGACTCGGTGCCACCTGTGCCAGCCCTTTGGCCGGTACCCTTCGTTGCCATCGTCCTGATTGGTAACGAAACGCGATGAGTCCGGGTCCAAACCCGTCGACAGATGATGCGTCCCTGGCGGGACGTGTCGATGAGCTCGCCGCGCTCGCCATCGCTGCTCGTGATGGAGATCGTGACGCGTTCGAGGAACTGGTCCGCCGGACGACACCCAGCACGTACACGTTGGCACTGCGGCTGACCAACAGCGAGGAAGATGCGCGTGACGTGGTGCAGGAAACGTATCTCCGGGCCTACCGGGGTTTGAAGAACTACCGGGGCGACGCTGCGTTCACGACGTGGCTCTACCGGATCTGCGCCAACTGCTCCTCGACGTTTCTCACCACGCGTGGCCGGCATCGACACGCTGATCTCGACGAACTGGTCGAGTTCGCGGACCAGAGTGCCGGAGCCGACGTCGAAGGGCAGAGCGAGGCGTCGGCCCTCAAGGATCAGGTCGCGGCCGGTTTGGCAGAACTTCCGCCGAGGCTTCGTGCGGTCATCGTGTTGCGAGACGTCTACGACCTCCCGCACGAGGCCATCGCCGCAGAGCTCGGCATCTCGGTCTCAGCAGCCAAGGTCAGGCTGCATCGTGCTCGCCACAAGCTCCGAACGCAGATCTTTCCCGAACTGGATGAGATCGATGTCCGTGCGATGTGACGAGCTGGCCCATCAGCTGGCCGAGGTGGCAGACGGGTCCCATACGCTGACGTTGTCCCACCAGCGCCACGTCTCGCAGTGTCTGCGTTGCCAAGCCGAGCTCGTGCAGTACCGCAAGCTGCTCCGGGCGATGCGGGCGCTGCGAACCGATGTGCTCGAACCGGCACCAGGGCTGGTGAGCGACGTCTTTGCCCACATCGAAGCAGTCGGGGAGCGCACGGCCATCCGGTCACTGATCACCAACCACCGTGCTGCGTATCTCGGCGGGTTGGCAGCCGCAACGGCGGCCGGCGCCGCGGGCGCGATCTTGGTGGCATCGCGGAAGAGTCGTACCCGGGTTCGTCTCGCGTCGTGAGGGGAACTAGCTTGGAGACGGCGACCTCTGCCCCGGTAGGATGTCGCGTTTCAACCGAGGGCAGTGGCTCAATTGGTAGAGCTCCGGTCTCCAAAACCGGCGGTTGGGGGTTCGAGTCCCTCCTGCCCTGCTCGATGACCGAGTCCAGGGTCTCGGACGAGTTCGCATGAGGTGAACCCATGGCAATGAATCGTGAACAGAAGCGAGCCGCTCAGCGGCAGGGAATGGCAGGGCCCGACGGCTCGCCCGTTGCCACGCGGGATCGCAAAGCTCCGGCCCAGCGGGTCGCCAAGGAGCGGACCTCTCCCAAGCAGTTCCTGTCCGAGGTCGTCTCAGAGCTCCGCAAGACATCTTGGCCAACTCGGCCCGAGACGATTCGTCTCGCCGCCATCGTGTTCGCCGCCATCGTCGTGCTCACGACGTTCATCTTCTTCATCGATCTCGGATTCGGCGAGTTCTTCGATCGACTCTTCAAGACCACCACTCCGACCACCCCCACTACGAGCGCCGGGCTGCTGTTGTTCGCCCTGCCGATGAGAGAACGCACATGAGCATGACCGATGACACCAACGACACCCTCGCCATCGAAGATGAACCGTCAGTCGACGTGACCGAGGTCCCGACTGACGACGAGCCGGCCGCGGCGGCTGACGAGCCGTCGGGCTCGCTCGGCCTCGAGGCCGACCCAGCAGAAGCCGACCCAGCAGAAGCCGGCGCTGACGTGGCTGGCGCCGATGCTGACGGCGGTGGTTCCGTCGAGGGAGTGCTCGACGAGGACGAATTCCTCGAGGCCGCCGCCCCCAAGCCCGAGAGCCCCTACGACCGGCCCGGCAAGTGGTTTGTCCTTCACACCCAGTCCGGCTACGAGAACAAGGTCAAGCAGAACCTCGAGGCTCGCTCCAAGTCGATGAACATGGAGCACAACATTTTGGAGATCTCCGTCCCACTCGAGGATGTCGTCGAGGTGCGCAACGGCAAGAAGGTCACCGTCCAGAAGAAGATGTTCCCCGGCTATCTCTTGCTGCGATGTCACCTGAACGACGACTCGTGGTACGTGGTGCGAAACACCCCAGGCGTCACCGGATTCGTGGGTGCCGCCAACAAGCCCTCGCCGTTGCCCCGCAAAGAGGTCGAAGCCTTCCTGTCGGTGAAAACCGAGGGAGAGGTCGAGGTCGCCAAGCGCTCCAAGCCGCGCCTCGAGTACGAGATGAACGAAACGGTCCGAGTCAAAGAAGGTCCGTTCGCTGACTTCTCGGGCGAGATCGTGGAGATCAATGCCGATCAGCTGAAGCTGAAGGTGCTCGTGAACATCTTCGGTCGCGAGACACCAGTCGAGCTCGAGTTCAGCCAGGTCGCCAAGCTCTGACCCGAACCCCCGCCGATCGTTCATCGGTGACGGGCTTTTGCCCTGCACCTCCCCGAGCGGCAATCATGTTCTGCCGCTGCTCGCGCTGACGGCGATATTTCGCCTGCGCTTCCCCGCAGCACCCGTTCTGCAGCACGACGTGTTGCCCAGAACCCAACAAGTCCAGTATCGACAGAGAGACGTGACATGGCCAAGAAGAAGGTCGCAGCCATCGTGAAGATCCAGATCCCCGCGGGCTCCGCCACGCCGGCGCCCCCAGTGGGAACCGCGCTCGGCCCCCACGGCGTGGCGATCATGGACTTCTGCAAGGAATACAACGCTCGTACCGAAGCTCAGCGCGGAACGATCATCCCCGTCGAGATCTCGATCTACGAAGACCGGACCTTCAGTTTCGTCACCAAGACGCCGCCCGCGCCGGTGCTCATCCGTGAAGCCGCCGGACTGGCCAAGGGCTCGCAGACACCTGGCAAGGGTGGCGCTGTCGGCCAGATCTCCGATGCGCAACTCACCGAGATCGCTCAGGTCAAGCTGCCGGACCTCAATACCGACGACATCGAGGCCGCCAAGCTGCAGATTGCTGGCACCGCACGCTCCATGGGCGTACGCGTCACCAGTTGATGCTGTTTTGACGGCCGCGCACCGAACAGTGCGCAGCACTACACAATCGAAAAACACGGATCAGGGAGCACCTCGCCCCGGCCGCACGACACATGAGGGAGCCATCATGGCGAAGGGTAAGAAGTTCCAGGACGCCTTGAAGCGTTTTGACCGAGAGCAGTTCCATCAGCCCGACGAGGCGTTGGAACTGGTGAAGAGCCTCGCCAACAAGAACTTCGACGAAACCGTCGAGGTCGCGGTGCGCCTCGGTGTGGATCCGCGCAAGGCTGATCAGATGGTGCGCGGCACCGTTGCGTTGCCATCCGGCACCGGCAAAGACGTTCGCATCGCAGTGTTTGCCACCGGCGATGCGGCTCGCGAAGCTGAGGCTGCCGGAGCGGACATCGTGGGCGCCGAGGACCTCGCAGCGCAGATCGAAGGGGGCATGCTCGATTTCGATCTGACCATCGCCACGCCCGACATGATGCCGTTGCTCGGCAAGCTCGGCCGCGTGCTCGGGCCCCGTGGCCTCATGCCGAACCCGAAGACGGGAACGGTGACCAACGACGTCGGCAAGGCCGTCGCCGACTTCAAGGGTGGCAAGGTCGAGTACCGCACGGATCGTCACGGCAACGTGCACGTCCCCGTCGGCAAGGTCAGCTTCGCTCCGGAGGCGTTGTCGTCGAACATGGCCGCCATCATGGAGGAGCTCGTTCGCGCCAAGCCGTCTTCGGCCAAGGGTCGCTACCTCAAGAAGGTCACGTTGTCCTCGACCATGGGCCCCGGCGTCCGGGTCGACGTGTCGCGCTATCTCTGAGGTCGACAACGCTGGGTTTCAGGACGCTGATTTTCAAGACGTTGGTCTGACGCCCTAACGTCTCGACCAACAACAAAATCTCACTCGCCGAAGACATCCGGTGGGGCTCTCCTCGGAGTGACCCCTGAAAGGGCATGCGCCCGCCAGACGAGGTGAACTTCCCAGCATTCTGCGGGGCGTTCGCGCGATGTGCGACCGTCCCGCTGTGTCGTTTTCGGCTCGGACGGTGAAGAACCGCATCGGCGATCGTCGGTGCGTCCGATCAATCGAACTACAGGAATGTGAAAGGAGGTGCCCATGGAGAACCCACGCCCAGAGAAGGTGGCAGTGATCGAAGAGGTCCGGCAACGGATGTCCGAGGCCGATGCGGTCGTACTGACGGAATATCGCGGACTCAAGGTCTCGGAGCTCGCAGCGCTTCGTGCCTCAATGCGTCCAGCGGGTGGCGAGTACCGGATCTACAAGAACACGTTGGTCCGGCGCGCTGCTCGATCCCTCGACCTCGATCTCGACGACGCCCTCGTCGGTCCCACCGCGCTGGCATTTGTCAGCGCCAAGGCCGACGGGTCACCCGGTGACATCGCCACGGTGGCGAAGGCGCTACAGGCGTTTGCCAAGGGAAACCCGCTACTCGTCGTCAAGGGCGGCCTGCTCGGAACCGAAGTACTCGACGCCGATGGCGTCAAGGCGCTGGCGTCCCTGCCGACTGCTCCCGAGATCTACTCTCGCTTGGCTGGGGCGCTCAACAGCGGCGCTCGTGGCTTGGCCAGCGTGGTCAGCGGTGTCCACCGCAGCTTGGCGCTCGTGCTCCAAGCCGCCATCGATGCCGGCGCCTTCGCTGGTGAGATGCCGGCACCGGAGGCGCCAGCCGCAGCGGTGCCCACCGAGACCGCCCTCGAGGCCCCGGCGGAGGATTCCTCTACCGAGGACACAGCTTCCTCTACCGAGGACACAGCTCCGGCTGCCGAGGACACAGCTCCGGCTGCCGAGGACACAGCTCCGGCTGCCGAGGACACAGCTCCGGCTGCCGAGGACACAGCTCCGGCTGATGTCGATGGCACCGACACTCCCGACACGCCCACCGCAGAAGTAACCACACCAGAAGAACCCCAGACCGAAACAGAACAGACCGAAGAGGACAACTGACATGGCAACCACTGAAGAATTGCTCGAAACCATCTCCAACCTGACGCTCGTGCAGGCCTATGACCTCGTCAAGGCCATCGAGGAGAAGTTCGAGGTGTCCGCTGCGGCACCCGTTGCGACGGTGGCTGCTGCCGCTGGTGGCGGCGCTGTGGCCGAAGAGGCCGAGGAGAAGACCAGCTTCGACGTCGTCCTGACCGACGCCGGCGAGAAGAAGATCAACGTGATCAAGGAAGTTCGTGCGCTCACCAGCCTCGGACTGAAGGAAGCCAAGGATCTCGTCGAGAGCGCGCCGAAGGCCGTCCTCGAGGGCGTGTCCAAGGACGAGGCTGACAAGGCAAAGGATGCCCTCGAGGCAGCCGGCGCCAGCGTCGAGGTCAAGTAACTCCTTCCGAACGGCCCCCGCGCCGCTCGTCAGACGACTGACATTCGAGGGAGACGAGGTCCATCCGGGTCTCGTCTTCTTCGCGTTCTTGGCCCCGTTCTTCGTCGGAAAGCCTTGACCGATCGTGCAGTCCGTCCTACCGTGCTCTGCACATCCGAGGTTCGCCAGGTCACATCGTGGTCTCCCGGTCTCGCCATCGTAGGAATACCCGGCAATTTCGGCGGGCTTGGCCTCGTTCGTCCCGGTATTGACCCAGCGCCGTCGACGTCCTACGATTCCTGGTTGCCGTGCTGCCCCCGTCCTCGCTGTCGCACCTTAGGGTTCTGCGCCAGCCTGCTTCGGTGACTTTCGGCCAGCTCGCCCGCTCAACACGATGAGGTGAACCTCGGTGACCCAACGCTCCGCTATTCGGGAACGATATTCCTTTGCAAACCTGGACGATGTCCTGGAGTTGCCCGACCTCATCGCCATTCAGCGTGAGTCCTTCAGCTGGTTTCTCTACCACGGCTTGGCGGATGCATTCCGCGACATCTCGCCGATCAAGGACTTCACCGAGACCCTGAGTCTCGAGCTGGAGTTCGATCCGAACGACGAGGATCTCCGACCCCCGCCCAAGTTCACGGTGGAGGAGTGCAAAGAAAAGGACATGACCTTCGCTGCGCCGATCTTCGTGCGGGCCAAGTTCGTCAACACGAACACGGGCGAGATCAAAGAGCAGACCGTCTTCATGGGCGACTTCCCGATGATGACCGAGAAGGGCACCTTCGTCATCAACGGCACTGAGCGTGTCGTGGTGTCGCAGCTCGTCCGTTCGCCGGGCGTCATCTTCCAGCCGGGTGAGCGGTTCCGTCTTCGTAACCTCGCCAAGCACCAGTTGGTCACCGGAACCATCCACCCCTATCGCGGCGAGTGGATCGAGTTCGATGTCGAGCACAAGCCTGGCAAAGACGTCACCGCCGGCACCCGTGTTGCTCGCAAGCGTCGCCTGAGCATCTTCATGCTCATCCGTGCGTTGGGCTACGACGAAGAGAACGAACCCGGATTCCTGGAGCGCTTCGTGCAGCACTTCCACTTCCTCGAGGGGCAGTGGGAGAAGGACAAGGACCTCTTCACCACCCAGGACGAGGCTCTCGTCGAGATCTACAAGCGTGCCCGGCCGGGCGAACCACCGAACGTCGACGCCGCCCGCGCCTATTTCCGCAACGCTTTCTTCGAGCCCCGTCGCTACGACCTCAGCCGTGTGGGGCGTTACAAGCTGAACCGGAAGCTCGGACCCGAAATCGAGCGAATCGCAGAGCTGTTCAACCTCCAGACGTTGGACCGACCCGACATCGATCAGCCAGTGCTCAGCCGTTGTGAGGTGCTCGCCTCGGTGACGTACCTCCTCAACTTGGCCGACGGTGTCCAGGGGTACCGCCTCGACGATCAGGACCACTTCGCCAACCGGCGGATCCGTTCGGTCGGTGAACTGATTCAGAACCAGGTCCGTATCGGGCTGTCCCGTATGGAACGAGTCGTGCGTGAGCGCATGACCACCCAGGACGTCGAGGCCATCACGCCCACGACGCTCATCAACATTCGGCCTGTCGTGGCAGCGATCAAGGAGTTCTTCGGAACCTCCCAGCTGAGCCAGTTCATGGACCAGGTGAACCCGTTGTCCGGCCTGACGCACCGTCGTCGCCTGTCAGCACTCGGCCCCGGTGGTCTCTCCCGTGAGCGGGCAGGCTTCGAGGTCCGCGACGTCCACTTCAGCCATTACGGCCGTATGTGTCCGATCGAGACCCCAGAAGGACCGAACATCGGCCTGATCGGCGCCTTGGCCACCTTTGCTCGTGTCAACGAGTTCGGGTTCATCGAGTCGCCGTACCGCAAAGTCATCGACGGTGTGGTCACCAACGAGATCGTCTACCTACCAGCGGACGCTGAGGAGGAGTACGTGGTGGCTCAGGCCAACGCGCCCCTCAACCCGGACGGCACGTTCAAGTCGAACCGGGTGCTCGTGCGCCGCAGCCCACAAGCCGCATCGCTGTCGGACTTGAAGTTGCAGCTCGAACGTGACGTGTTCCTCGGTGCCACCACCGAGATCAGCCAGGTCACACCCGACGAAGTCCAGATGATGGACGTGTCGCCACGACAGATCGTGTCGGTCGCCACGGCGCTCATCCCGTTCCTCGAACACGACGATGCCAACCGTGCCCTCATGGGCGCCAACATGCAGCGTCAGGCCGTTCCGTTGTTGCGAGCCGAGGCTCCGTATATCGGCACCGGCATCGAGAGTCGCGCGGCGCGCGACGCCGCCGACATGATCATTGCGACCGACGACGGCGTGGTTACCGAAGTGGACGGCCGAGTGATCACGGTCGAGTACAAGAAGCAGGGTCGGGTCACCTACAAGCTCCACAAGTTCGAGCGATCGAACCAGGACACCTGCATCAATCAGAAGCCCAAGGTTGCCGAAGGCCAGAAGGTCAGCTTGGGCGACGTCCTCTCCGAGGGGCCATCCACTGACAACGGCGAGCTCGCCTTGGGCAAGAACCTGCTCATCGCGTTCATGCCGTGGGAGGGCTACAACTTCGAGGACGCCATCATCCTGTCCGAGCGCTTGGTGAAGGACGACGTGCTCACGTCGATCCACATCAAGGAGCACGAAGTCGATGCTCGTGACACGAAGCTCGGCCCCGAGGAGATCACCCGGGACATCCCGAACCTGAGCGAGGAGATCCTGGCGGATCTTGACGAGCGGGGAATCATTCGCGTCGGTGCTGAGGTCGGCCCCGGCGACGTGTTGGTCGGCAAGGTCACGCCGAAGGGCGAGACCGAGCTCACGCCCGAGGAGCGACTGCTCCGCGCCATCTTCGGCGAGAAGGCCCGCGAGGTGCGGGACACCTCCATGAAGGTGCCCCACGGCGAGACCGGCAAGGTCATCGACGTCAAGGTGTTCAGCCGAGAGGACCAGCACGAGTTGCCGCCAGGCGTCAACCAGCTGGTTCGGGTGTATGTCGCTCAGAAGCGCAAGATATCGGTGGGCGACAAGCTCGCCGGTCGTCACGGCAACAAGGGTGTGATCTCCAAGATCCTCCCGATCGAGGACATGCCGTACATGTCCGACGGTACGCCCGTCGACGTGATCCTCAACCCCCTCGGCGTTCCGTCCCGCATGAACGTGGGACAGGTCCTCGAGACCCACCTCGGTTGGGCGGCACGATGGGGCTGGGAACAAGAGGATGGAACACAGGTCGGCGAAACCCCGATCCGTGGCACTGAGAAGAAGACTCGCCCGACCACCCGCCCCTCCACGCTGATCGCCACCCCGGTGTTCGACGGCGCCAAGTGGGACGAAGTGGAGATGGCCGGTAAGCACCGGACCATCCAGGCCATTTTCGAGAACCTCAATCCCGAGTCGAACGCGGACGAGAACCGATTGATTGGTTCCGACGGCAAGGTGCAGCTCTTCAACGGCCGCACCGGCGCCTCCTACGACAACCCCGTGACGTGTGGCTACGCCTACATCCTGAAGCTCGCCCACTTGGTCGACGACAAGATCCACGCACGCTCGACTGGTCCGTACTCCATGATCACCCAGCAGCCGTTGGGTGGTAAGGCGCAGTTCGGTGGGCAGCGATTCGGTGAGATGGAAGTGTGGGCGCTCGAGGCATACGGCGCCGCCTACTGCCTCCAGGAACTCCTGACCATCAAGTCCGATGACACCCTCGGACGCGTCAAGGTCTACGAAGCCATCGTGAAGGGCGAGAACATCCCGGAACCCGGGATCCCCGAGTCCTTCAAGGTGCTCATCAAAGAAATGCAAGCCCTCTGCCTCAATGTCGAGGTGCTCTCCAAGACCGGCGACGAGATCCGCATGCAGGATCTCGACGACGAGTACTTCCGTGCTGCGGAAGAACTCGGCATCGACCTGTCGAGGCCAGAACGAGGTAGTGACGAAGACGATGCCCGCCGTCAGCGCGAGCGGGCAGAGAGAGGCTGATCGTTATGTTGGACGTCAATACGTTCTCGCAGATCAAGATCGGTCTCGCCACTGGCGAGTCGATCCGCATGTGGTCGAACGGCGAGGTGAAGAAGCCTGAGACCATCAACTACCGAACCCTCAAGCCCGAGAAGGACGGACTCTTCTGCGAGAAGATCTTCGGCCCGACCAAGGACTGGGAGTGCTACTGCGGCAAGTACAAGCGTGTGCGTTTCCGCGGCATCATCTGTGAGCGCTGCGGCGTCGAGGTGACACGTTCCAAGGTTCGTCGTGAGCGAATGGGCCACATCGAGCTCGCCGCTCCGGCCGTGCACATCTGGTATCTCCGCGGTACCCGCAGCTGGCTGGCCTATCTCCTCATGGGCACCACGCCCAAGGAGGAGCTGAAGGCCAAGCAGCTCGAAAAGGTCATCTACTTCGCTGCCAACCTGGTGACCTACGTCGACGAGGAGAAGCGTCAAGCCGATCTCCCGTCGCTCGAGGCTGAGATGTTGGCTGAGAAAGAACTGATCGAGAAGGAACGCGAGAAGGAACTCGCGTCTCGTCACGAGGAGCTCGAGAAGGAAATCGAGCAGCTCGAGAACGAGGGCGCCAAGGAGTCCGACATCTCGTCGCGTCGCAAGGCGTCCGAGAAGGACCTCGGCTTCATCCGTGAGCGCTACGACGCCGAACTCGACATGCTCGCCCGCGTCTGGGACGAGTTCCGTGACCTCTTCGCCCGTCAGATCCTCGAAGACGAGATGCTCTGGCGTGAGATGCGTGACCGCTACGAGGACTACTTCGAGGGCGGCATGGGCGCCGACGCCATCAAGCAGCTCATCGACCGGATCGATCTCGACGAAGAAGAGATCAAGCTCCGTGTCCTGATCGATCCGCCAGCTGGCGGCAAGCCCCTCTCCGCTCAGCGCAAGCAGAAGGCCATCAAGCGGCTGAAGATCGTCGCCGCCTTCAACCGTCGCAACGAGCAGGGCAACCGGATCAACGATCCTCGCGCCATGATCCTCGACGTGGTCCCGGTCATCCCACCTGAGCTGCGCCCCATGGTGCAGCTCGACGGCGGTCGCTTTGCGACCTCTGACCTCAACGATCTGTATCGACGGGTCATCAACCGCAACAACCGCCTGAAGCGTCTGCTGGATCTCGGAGCACCCGAGATCATCGTGAACAACGAAAAGCGCATGCTGCAGGAGGCCGTCGACGCCCTCTTCGACAACGGGCGTCGTGGGCGGCCCGTCACCGGACCGGGCAACCGTCCGCTCAAGTCGCTCTCCGACATGTTGAAGGGCAAGCAGGGCCGGTTCCGTCAGAACCTGCTCGGCAAGCGCGTCGATTACTCCGGCCGTTCGGTCATCGTGGTCGGCCCGACGCTCAAACTCCACCAGTGTGGACTCCCCAAGCTGATGGCACTGGAGCTCTTCAAGCCGTTCGTCATGAAGACCCTGGTCGATCGTGAACTGGCGCAGAACATCAAGTCGGCCAAGCGAATGGTCGAGCGGCGACGACCCCAGGTGTGGGACGTCCTCGAAGACGTCATCAAGGAGCACCCGGTTCTCCTGAACCGTGCTCCGACGCTTCACCGTCTCGGCATCCAGGCGTTCGAGCCCGTGCTCGTCGAGGGTAAGGCCATCCAGGTCCATCCGTTGGTGTGCGCAGCGTTCAACGCCGACTTCGACGGCGACCAGATGGCGGTTCACTTGCCGCTCTCCGCTGAGGCCCAGGCCGAAGCTCGAGTGTTGATGCTGTCGGCCAACAACATGTTGTCGCCGGCGCATGGTCGCCCCTTGGTCACCCCGACCCAGGACATGATCATCGGTGCCTTCTACCTCACCGAGCTCGTGGGCGACCCCGACCAGCAGGTCAAGGTCTACCGACGTATGGAACAGGTCGAGCGGGCCTACGAGCAGGGTGCACTCACCCTCCACGAGCCCATCGAGTACCGCGGACCCGAGTTCCCCGACCTCATCAAGACCCCCGCCAACGGCGTTGCAGCCACCTACATCCGCACCACGCCAGGTCGCCTCTTCTTCAACTCGGCGCTTCCCAAGGGCTTCGAGTACGTCAACCGTTCCATCAAGAAGGGTGACATGACCGGCTTGGTCGACATTCTGGCGGCTGACTTCCCCAAGGCAGTTGCCGCCGAATCGCTCGACGCCATCAAGTCGCTGTGCTTCGGGTTCGCCATGCGCTCTGGTCTGACCATTTCGATCAACGACGTCAAGACGCCTGCGGCCAAGGCGGGCATCCTCGAGGCCCATGAGGCCGAGGCGGACAAGGTCGAGAAGCAGTTCAAGCGCGGCATCATCACCGACGGCGAACGCATCAGCCTCGAGGTCGAGATTTGGGCCAAGGCCACGACCGAGGTCCTCCACGCCATGGAGGCCAGCCTCAAGACTCAGCAATTCAACCCCATCGAGATGATGGTGGGTTCGGGTGCTCGTGGAAACATGATGCAGGTTCGTCAGATCGCCGGTATGCGTGGGTTGGTCGCCAACCCGCGCGGCGACATGATTCCTCGCCCCATCAAGTCCAATTTCCGTGAGGGCCTGTCGGTACTCGAGTATTTCATCGCCACTCCTGGCGCTCGTAAGGGACTCGTGGACACAGCGCTTCGTACCGCTGACTCTGGCTATCTCACCCGTCGACTCGTCGACGTCGCCCAGGAACTGATCATCAACAACGAGGATCCGTTCGCATCGGGCGGCCCGGTTCGCGGGATCTGGCTCGAGGACATCGAACCCGATTCCTCGTCCAAGCGCACCTATCTGGAGACACGTCTCTACAGCCGGACACTCGCCGACGATGTGACCTTGGCTGATGGCACTGTCATCGCAGCGGGCACGGTCGTCGGTTTCGACGAGATGGCGCTGATGCGTGATGACCCCGGCGTCAACCGGGTCCGTGTGCTCTCACCGCTCACCGACGAGAGCGAGCTCGGCGTGTCTGCGGCGTGCTACGGCTTGTCGTTGGCCACCGGGGGAATGATCGAACAGGGTGAGGCCGTCGGCGTCATTGCTGCGCAGTCCATTGGCGAGCCGGGTACTCAGCTCACCATGCGTACCTTCCACACTGGTGGTATCGCGGCTGCGGCCGGGGACATCACCGGTGGTCTTCCTCGAGTCGTCGAGCTCTTCGAGGCCCGTACCCCGCGCAACCGGGCGATTCTCGCTCGGACATCGGGTGTGGTTCGTATGGCAGATGACGACGCCAAGGGTCGTGTCGTGTTGGTGGTTGCCGACGACGGCACCGAAGAGGCGTACTCCATCGTCCGTGAGGCTCGCCTCGAGGTCGTCGACGGTCAAGAGGTCGTTGCGGGTGATGCGCTCGTCGAAGGACGGCGCGATCCCAAGGAGATCCTCGAGATCCAGGGTGTTCGTTCCACTCAGCAGTACCTCGTGGACTCGGTCCAGAAGGTCTACCGAGATCAGGGCGTGTCGATTCACGACAAGCACATCGAGCTCATCGTGCGCCAGATGACACGCCGGGTCGGCGTCCAGGAGCCGGGCGACAGCGACTTCCTCCCGGGAGAACGTGTTGACGCTCGGGTCTTTGCCGAGACCAATCGTCGCCTCGTGCAGGAGGGCAGCAAGCCCGCCGATGGTCGTCCCGAACTGATGGGCATCACCAAGGCATCTCTCGCCACCGACTCGTGGCTCTCGGCAGCATCGTTCCAGGAGACCACCCGTGTCCTGACCGAGGCCGCCATCGAGGGACGTTCCGACGGGCTCTTGGGCCTCAAGGAGAACATCATCATCGGCAAGTTGATCCCTGCCGGTACGGGCATGTCCTCGTACCGCAACGTGGGGGTCTCCGCGCCGGACTATCAGCCGCTGGACTACTGGTCCTCCGACACCGGGCAGAGCCCGGCCGAATGGCTGGCCAAGATCGGCACGAGCGATGAGCCCAGTGCCGAGATCATTGACCTGATGACCGGCGGAGAATCCGCCGTCTGACCAAGCTGGTGGGGGGCGGCTTTGCGCCCCCTCTCGCCGGATCGATACATTTGAACGGTTGTGTGCGTCACTACGCGCCAGTGACCGCCCCCAGAACAGGGATTCGAGAGGAATCGTCGTGCCCACCATTGAGCAGTTGGTCCGCAAGGGCCGCCAGTCGAAGCGTCGCAAGGAGTCGACGCCGGCTTTGAAGGGAGCGCCCCAGCGGCGTGGCGTGTGCACCCGCGTGTACACGAACACCCCCAAGAAGCCGAACTCGGCACTGCGGAAGGTCGCCCGTGTGCGTCTGACCTCGGGCATCGAGATCACCGCCTACATCCCCGGTGAGGGCCACAACCTCCAGGAGCACAGCATCGTGTTGGTGCGTGGTGGTCGTGTGAAGGATCTCCCCGGCGTTCGTTACAAGATCATCCGCGGCACGCGTGACACCTCTGGTGTGCGAGATCGCAAGCAAGCCCGCAGCCGGTACGGCGCGAAGAAAGAGAAGTAGACATGCCGCGCAAGGGCCCAGCACCCCGTCGTGAACTCATGCCCGATCCCAAATTCGGATCGCTGCTCGTCACCCAGATCGTGAACAAGGTCCTGTTGCAGGGCAAGCGTTCCACAGCCGAACGCATCGTCTATGACGCACTCGAGATCATCGAGACCAAGACCGGCTCGGACCCGGTGGCGACGCTCAAGCGCGCCATCGAGAACATCAAGCCTCAGCTCGAGGTCCGGAGTCGTCGAGTCGGCGGTGCCACCTACCAGGTGCCCGTCGAGGTTCGTCCCCGCCGTGCCAATACGCTCGCCATACGTTGGGCAGTGGGCTACTCCCGTCAGCGACGCGAGCGCACGATGGCGGAACGACTTGCCAACGAGATGCTCGACGCCTCCAACGGTGTCGGCGCCTCAGTGAAGCGTCGTGACGATCTTCAGAAGATGGCCGAGTCCAACAAGGCCTTCGCTCACTACCGCTGGTAGTCAGCACGCGTCGTCGCCCCTGGGATGCTCGTCATCCCTCGGTTCGCCAGATGCACAACGGCACCGCCGCGGCGCTGCCAGCGAATCAGCCCGCCACCGAAATCAAACTGCGAGCGAATCAGCCCGCCACCGAAATCAACTGAGAGAACGACGATGTCGAAGTACCCCCTCGACCACACCCGCAATATCGGCATCATGGCCCATATCGACGCGGGCAAGACCACCACGACCGAGCGGATCCTCTACTACACCGGCAAGTCCTACAAGATCGGTGAGGTGCACGACGGCGCCGCGACCATGGACTGGATGGAGCAGGAGCAGGAGCGTGGCATCACGATCACCTCTGCTGCCACTACGGCCTTCTGGGACAACACCGTCACCGGCGAAGAGCACCGAATCCAGATCATCGACACCCCGGGCCACGTGGACTTCACCGTCGAGGTCGAGCGCTCGCTCCGGGTTCTCGACGGCGCCGTTGCGGTGTTCGACGGCGTTGCCGGCGTGGAACCCCAGACCGAGAACGTCTGGCGCCAGGCCAACAAGTACAACGTTCCGCGTATGTGCTTCATCAACAAGATGGATCGCATGGGCGCCGATTTCTACGCGTCGTTGGCCTCGATCAAGGAGCGTCTCGAAGCCAAGGTGGCGGTCGTCAATCTGCCGATCGGCGCTGAGGCTGAGTACCAGGGCATTGTCGACCTGGTCACGATGAAGGCCTGGATCTGGCAGGGCGAGGACCTGGGCGCTGCCTGGGACGTCGTGGACATCCCGGCCGACATGGTCGAACTGGCCGATCAGTACCGACAAGACCTCATCGACGTGATCAGCGAGACCGACGATGCAATCGCCGAGAAGTTCCTCATGGAAGAGGAGATCACCGAGGACGAGATCCGTGCCGCGTTGCGCAACGCCACGATCCACCACAGTGTGGTCCCGGTGCTCAATGGCACCGCCTTCAAGAACAAGGGTGTCCAGCCGCTCCTCGATGCCGTGTGCTTCTACATGCCGTCACCGCTTGACATCCCGCCGGTGAAAGGCACCAGCGCCAAGGGCGACGCCGAACTCGAGCGAGCGCCATCTGAGTCCGAGCCGTTCTCGGCTCTGGCATTCAAGATCATGACGGCTCCCCACATCGGCAAGCTGACCTACTTCCGCGTCTACTCGGGCTCGATCGCCAAGGGCGACCAGATCCTCAACATGCGCTCCGGTGACAAGGAACGTGCCGGGCGACTGCTCGAGATGCACGCCAACGAGATGAACGACAAGGATTCCGTCGGCGCTGGCGACATCGTGGCAGCGGTGGGCATGAAGAACACCCGAACCGGTGACACCCTCTGCGATCCTTCCAATCCCATCGTCCTGGAGTCTTTGACCTTCCCGGATCCGGTGATCCACGTCGCGGTCGAGCCCAAGACGAAGGCCGATCAGGACAAGATGTCCCGCGCGTTGTTCTCCCTCTCCGAGGAAGACCCGACGTTCAAGGTGCGCACCGATGAGGAGACGGCCCAGACCGTCATCTCGGGCATGGGCGAGTTGCACCTCGAGGTGCTCGTCGACCGGATGCGTCGCGAGTTCAAGGTCGAGGCCGACGTGGGCAAGCCCCAGGTGGCATACCGCGAGACCATCACAACTCCCGTGAAGAACATGACGTACACCCACAAGAAGCAGACGGGTGGTTCGGGCCAGTACGCCGAGGTCCAGATCAACATGGAGACCACCGGACCAGGTGGCGGGTATCTGTTCGAAGACAAGATCAGCGGCGGCAAGATCCCCAAGGAGTACATCCCTTCGGTGAACGCCGGCATCCAGGAGGCCATGAGCAACGGTGTGCTCGCGGGGTTCCCCACGGTGGACATCAAGGTCCAGCTCGTCGATGGCAAGTACCACGACGTCGACTCTTCGGAGATGGCGTTCAAGATCGCCGGCATCCAGGCCTTCAAAGAGGCTGCCCGCAAGGCAACGCCCGTGCTGCTCGAGCCGATCATGGCCGTGGAGGTCGTGACCCCGGAGGACTACATGGGCGACGTGATCGGCGACCTGAACAGTCGTCGCGGCAAGGTCGGCGCCATGGAGCAACGTGGCAACAACCGGGTTGTCACCGCCGAGGTGCCGCTGTCGGAGATGTTCGGGTATTCCACCGACCTCCGCTCCAAGACGCAGGGGCGTGCGAACTACTCGATGCAGTTCCACAGCTACCAGCAGACGCCGCGCAACGTCCAGGAAGAGATCGTCAACCGGATCACCGGTCAGTAGATCACCTCCAGGATCAGTACCAACACCCCCTCCACCACCAATCACCCCTACAAGATCTGAGAAGAAGGAGCCTCCCATGGCGAAAGTGAAGTTTGAGCGTACGAAGCCGCATGTGAATGTGGGGACGATGGGTCATATTGATCATGGGAAGACGACGTTGACGGCGGCGATTA
>Ga0105047_10008491_pt1 | contig 17092 bp, 11 predicted proteins | sample MAT04_FD_78384 | JGI IMG/M metagenome (GOLD analysis project Ga0105047, IMG submission 78384) | Freshwater microbial communities from Lake Fryxell liftoff mats and glacier meltwater in Antarctica - MAT-04 (megahit assembly) | ecosystem: Environmental > Aquatic > Freshwater > Ice > Liftoff...
CGCCGGGTGCGTGGAAACAGGCGCTGGACCCCAAAGCCGAATCGGTGGTGCTCTACTTCGCCGCGCTCGTCGGCGTCGATTCCAACGGGCCATTCGTTTGGGAAGTCGACCCCGCGGCTTCCGCGCCGACCGATTCGCACAAGCTATACGTCCGCGATGTGTTGAAAGCGATCGAAAGCCATCCGAGCGGCCAACCGAAGCTCGTCGTCTTCGATCCGCCCGACGCGCCGGTCTCGTGGACGCACGGCGGCATCGTCCACGACTTCCCGAGGGCGTTGAAGGAACTCGAAACCGAGATCGCCAAAATCGACGGGCTCGCCATCCTTTGTTCCCACGATGTCGATCAACGGGCATGGACCTCGGAAACGACCGGGCGCACCGTCTTCGGCCAAGCCTTCTTGGACGGCGTCCGCGGCGCGGCGGGCGGGCCGGATGGCTCGGCGATCACCGGAGCGACCCTGATGCCGTATCTGAAGCAGGAAGTCGAGAAATGGGCCATCGTCAACCGCGATGAAAAGCAGACGCCGATTTTGCTCCCCGGCGACGGCGCAGACCGCGCGGCGAAAGTGACCCTCGCGTCGAAACCGAACGGCGACTTCACGGCGAAACCGATCCCGGCCGCGACGCCGACACCTGTCGCACTCGGCGAAGCGTGGGGCGTCGCCGAAGCTTTGGCGAACCGGACCCCGTCCCCCGATACCACCGACCCGGCCCGCTGGAAAGAATACCTCGAACTCCTGCTCCGCTGGGAACGGCTCGTCCGCCTGCCGGGAATGAACACCGCAACGATCGCGGCGAAGGTCAAGGTTCTCGGGGAGCAACTCCGCTCGGCCTCCGCCACCGTCGTCCACCTGCCGACCGCACTCCCTGCCGGTGCGGCCTTCAGCCACGTGCCGGTTGCGATTTCGAAAGACGAACTCGAGCCCATCTGGTCGGCTGCGACCGCGAACGCCCGTACCGAAGTCTGGCTCGGATCGCGGGGCAAACCGACCGATACTGCACAGCGCATGGCTTGGACGGGCGCCGTCCTCGACAAACTCTGCGACGTTGGCCCGACCGCGAAGAACCTCAAGATCGCCGACGAAATCCTCAAGCTGATTGATGGCGACCTCGACGGCCGCGCGGTCGAAGGGCACTTCGTGCGGATGCTGAATCAGCACCTCGAAACGGCCGAGGGCAAACGACCCGGCGTCGAATTGTTGACGCGGGCGATTCGGCTCCGCCGCGCGGCCGAAGAGACTGCGTGGATCGGCGACCCCGAATCCGGCGTCGATCCGCACGCGGAACAGGTTCAACGGCGAACGCGCGCGATCGTTGACCGAGCCGACGAATTCCGCCGTCTCGGGGAAGATCGTTTGTTCGTCGGCGACGGGAAAACATGGGCCGAGGCGGAAGCCGACCTCGCCAAGGCGGACGAGGGGTATGCGGTCGCCCGGCGCACGGCCAAGGTCGTCGCCACCGCTCTCCAATTTCGGGACCGCGCCTTCGCCCGCTTGCCCTTTTACGCCCGTTGGCTGGGCGATTACCGGGGCACTCTGTCGGTGAAGGACGTGGATGCGCTGATCGCGAATTTCGAAGCCGCGGCAAAATCGGCCCATGCCATCGGGGCTTTGGAGGCCGCGCCGGAATCGCCCCTCGCCGAGTTCGAACGCGAAGGGCGCGAGGGCACCAAAGCCTACGAGGCGATGGCGCTGGCCCACCTCGAAGAAGCGAAACGGCTCAACAACGTGGTCCAACCTTCGAATTGGCATTCACTCGACGGTGTGCTGAACGTCCCGTTCCTCCCGGCCGAGATCCGCGCCCAACGGCTGACGAACGTCCGCTCCGTCTCGGCGGGTTTGGCGCCGAACCCGAACCAAGCTACCGGCGTGCAAGCCCCCGCGTTGCCGGCGCGGGATCGCTCCGAACGGCGGGGCCGCATGGCGCTCGCCTACCTCGGCGACGACATCGCGGCGTCGAAACAGCGTTTGCTGCAACCCAAAGAAGGGGCGTGGTGGGAAAGCCACCGCCTCGTCGGGGAATTCGTCGGCAAGCGATTCCTCTCGTACCGCGCGGCGGCCAAAAGCGAACTGGAGAAGGCTCAAACCGGAGTGTTGGCCGACGGCATTCCCCATTGGGCGAGCGCGTCCAAATCGGCTCGTCTCGCTTCCGCGGCGGCTCCGCTCGACCCGAAAGACAATCCGCTGCTGGCCGAGCAAAACTACTGGCGACACGATTTCCTCATTTGGCAGGCCCGCCGCATGACCGACGACGGGTGGGCCGATGTCGGCGTCCAAACACCGGACCAGTGGTTCTGCCGCAAGGCGAAGAAACTCTTGCTGACCGAAGCGCGGCAACTCGCCGGGGGGACGGCGCCGGGCCTCTCTCCGCAGGAGATACAACGCCGCGGCGCGGCCTGCACCGCCGGGGACGACTACGAGCCGGTGGAATTTGCGGTGGACGCGATGCGGGAACGCGTCATCGCGGACGAATCGACTTGGGACGCGAACTTGACGATCCAACCGACGCCGGGTCGCAAAATCGGCTTTCCCCACTTCTCGCTCGGTCTGCCCGGCGCGCCCTATCACCGGCCGAACGACGAACTCGCCGGCCGCAAGCGCGTCGACGAGTTTGCACTGAGAGGCGCAGCGAAGTTCGATCGCACTTTTGAATTCAAGAGTCTCCCTCGGATCGACGGTCCCAGCGCGGAGGGCAAACTGCGGAGCGACGTTTTCTACCGGGGGCACACCTACCGGGCCGAAACGAGGGTCGTCTTGGCCGGGGCGCCGAGCTTGGAATGGAACTTCACGCCGCCGAGCGGGAAGGCGGCCTTCGCTATTTTGGCGGATAAGGATTTGGTGACCGGCGCCGTGACGCTGTTGCTCGACATCACCAACAGCATGGCGATCGACATCGCTGAGACGAAGACCGATCGCATCAGCGAAGCGAAAAAAGCGTTCGACATACTACTGCGTCAGATCCCGAACGGCACGATGGTGTCGATTGCGACGTTCTACGGTTTGGGCGGTGCGATCAAAGTCGACGCGGTCTGCGCGCCGTTCAAAATCACCGGCGATGTCAACGTGATTGACAAGAAGATGGAGCTCGTCAATGCGGTGAAACTCGCGTCGGAAGACGCCGACACGCCGCTGGCCGGAAGCATCCGCGAGGTGCTGCACGAGGAGCGCGGCAAGAAATTCTGGCCCGAGAAATTCTCGGGCACGCGGACGCTAATCGTGCTGACCGACGGCGAAGACACCTGGAGCGGGAAGGACGGGTACAACGGCAAAACCCCGGCCCAAGTGATGATCGGGGCGCTGAAGGGGACACCCGACGACGTCGAAGCCCACGTCGTGTTCTTCGGCATCGGCATCACCGCCGGAAAAACGGCCTACGACCAATTCGAATCGGTGCAGCTCCCCGAGCAATTCCTCGACCCGCCGCGGACGCCGGCGAAACTTTACAAAGACATCAAGAGCGGGTCGGACTTCGCTGCGAAACTCAAAGCCGCCGTATTGCCGCGCGTGAACTACTTCAACACCAAGCTGCAAGCGAAGCACGAAGTGACGTTGCCCGGCGAGAATATCTACCGCACCTCCCCGGCCCTCGAACGCGGGGTCTACACCCTCTTCGGCCTCGGCTCGCCCCAAAAACTGCAACTGCTCGAAGGGGATCGCGTGTTGCTGCGGGCCCGCGCCCACGAGAACAATCTCTTGCTGTCGATCCCCGCGGCGGTCTACGACTTGCCGTCGGACCCCGTCTACGAACGCCTCGTCCGCAGTCCGGCCGGGGGACTCCACCTCAGCATCCCGAAATTCGCTTTCGGCCGGGAGACCGCCACGGGCCGCGATCTTTCGATGCTCGCCACACTCGAACCCCGGCCGAACCCGAAGACGCAAGAATTGTTGCTGGCACCCCGGCCGCTTTTCGCGTGGTTCGACGTCACTTACGCCGACGGGATGCCAGCCAACCCGTTGCAATCTCCGCGTGTGCGCATCGCGAACCGCCCCGGCACAATTTCCCCGACGTGGACCGTCGACTTGTTCGATTGGGATCGCAACCGCGGCGGCGCCGAGACGATCCGCAAGCCGGCGATCGACGCGTACTGGCTGGAAGGGAAGCCGCCCGTCCTTACGACCTATTCCGTGGACATGAAGAATTTGGCGCGGTCGCAGGCCAACCTTCGCAAGTCGGCGAGCGACCGCGGCGAGACCGTCGAACTCGTCGAACTGGCCATCGAAACCGAAGGCCCGAACAAGTTCCTCGCGGTGCGATTGCGATACGCCAAGTCGGGCGAGTACGTCTTCCTACGTCCCGGCGGCTGGCAGGACAAAGACGCGAAAGTCGTGAAACTGCCAGAGCAGCACTCCTATTACGATGCCCACTCCCGCTACACGGCTAGGTTCGGCCCGCTGTCGCCGGAGGATTTCGATTCGACGCAGCTGCTGGAATTGTTTTCGGTCGCTTCGCTGCGCAACCACGCCCGCAAGGCCGAACTCGGGGCGAAACTGACATTCCCGGAGCGGTCGCTCGAAGCGTACGATTTCTCTCACAAGATTACGCTCTCCGAATTGAAGAAGGAGTAGCCCATGGCGCAGAATAACCGCCCCAAAGATGCTTGGCGCACGAACGCCGGCCAATCCGCTCCGGCGGCTCGCGGCCCGGCTGGCAAAAGCGCCGGCGGAGCCAAGCGTTGGGTCGCGGCGGCGTTCGTCGTCGCGGCGCTCGGCGGGGCTATCGCGGGTTTGTTCGTGTATCTGAAACCCGACCCGGAACCGGTCGTGTTGGTACTCCCCATCACCCAGTACAAGCACCCGGCCTGGCCCGCGAATCCGCTCGCCGACGACGATGCCCGCGGCTTTTTTGAAGCCTTTCCCGGCCGCACCGCCCCGGCGTTTCCGATCCAAGAGAAAGCCCGCATCCTCGAAGCGATTCGCCAAGTCGTCGACGAAAGCCGCGGCCCGGCGAGCGGCCGGCCGATCCTCGTCTATCTCAACGCACTCGGGATCGCGCGGGGAGAGACGCCCTACATTCTCCCCGGCGACGCCGACCCGGAAGACGATTCCACGTGGCTTCCCTTGGACGAAATCCTCGCCGCGCTCGAGAAGTCGAAAGTGCCCCGGTCGTTGATTCTCGATCTCCGCCCTGTCAGTTCCCAACGCTGCACTTCGGCGACGGACGATTTGAATGATTGCGTCCGGGCGAAACTGCAAGCTCGGCCGCAACCGGATGTCAAGCTTTGGATCCTCGTGGCCAACAATCCGGAGAACGGTCCGGTGCTCCTCCGGCCAATCCGCCGCAGTGTGTTCGGGCTCGCGTTGGCCCAAGCCATCGGCGGTCGGGCCGACGGGTGGAACGCGGACAAAAGCGCGAATGAGAAAGTTTCGTTTCAAGAGTTCGCGAAGTACGCGCAACAGGCTACCTTCGTCGGGACCAAAGCCTACGGCAGCGGCGAGCAACTCCCGGCGGTGTTCGGCCCCACCGGCGATTTCCCGCTGGTCTCGGTGAGTCGCGGCCAACCGAAACCGATACCCGAAGCGACCGATGCGGAATCCTACCCGGACTGGCTGAAACAATCGTGGGTGGATCGCGATCAATGGGTCAGCGCTGGACTGCACCGCCGGGCACCGCGGATATTGAGACACCACGGCCTCGCGGCGATTCGGGCCGAAGACGCTTGGTCCGCCGGAATCGATCCCGCTGCGAATCGCGATCGATACGAGCCGACCCTCAAGAAGCTCGCCGGCGCCGGTTCTGCCTTTCCGGCGTTGCCGCTCCCGCAACGCACACATGCCCGCTGGACGGGAAACGCCGGTTCGCCCGCGCTAGAATTGGTCGCCGCCGCGACGCTGCGCCCGTACCTCGCGAAGATCGCGAGCGACGAGCCGATGAAAAAAGAAGACGCGGCGATGGCACTCGCGATCGCACGCGGGCTACTCGATGCGAAACCCGACATTCCCCCGGAGGCGATCCAAGGGGCCGTCTTGAACGAGGTTTGGAATCTCAAAGCACCGACGCACGAACAAATCGCCCGCGCCGCGGCCCTCCTGGCGACGGTGCCGAGTGCGAATCGATTCTCCGAAACGACTTTCGTGATCTGGGTCGCGGGGTTGCCCGCGGAGCAAACTCGCGAATGGGAGAAAGCGGAAGCCGGGGCGGTTCTCTCCGTGTTGCGGTCGGTGAAATCGGCCGAGCAAGCTTCGGCCCTCGACGGCCGCGCTTGGCCGTGGCTCCGATCCGAACTCGACCGTCTCGACGCGATCCGGCGACCCGCGCTGGTTCTGCTGGGCGATCCGAATTCCGGGCCCGGCGAGTTTCGCAACGCGAAGAGTTCGCTCGATTTGGCTCGACTCGACTTCGATAAGGTCCGGGATGCCGCAGCGCGGTTGAACGTCTGTTTCGCCGAGATCGAGGAGGGCCGTGCCGTCCTTGCCGATCTCGCGGCCATTTACCCCCACAAATTGGCCCCATCTCCGGCGGCGGTCGCATCTCAGTGGACCGAATTAGTCGAACAATACTTGAAGATTCGCACGTTGGCGCAGACTCCGAAAGCGGCTGGCTTGCCCAAACTCGACGACTTGAGCCGTGCGACCCGGATGTTCGACGTGCTGCGGACGGCATTGATGGCTTTACGAATCGGGGCGGACGACACCGACCCGCAGCGGTTGGAGGTGGCGCTCCGCTGGCCGTGGTTACGCGTGGCGGAGCGGGACACCCTCCGGACGCGGCTCGACGAAGCGATGCGAGCGGCGACGAAACGGGCTCTCGACCGCTGGCCGACGACCCTGCCGACGGAAACGACTGCGACCGCGTCGCCCTCGCGAACCCGCGACGATACGATCCGTGATGCGAAAATTGCCGGGGATTTGTCGACGCTGGTCGGGGCGAAGGATCGTCGGGAACTCACGGCGCAGTACAAGGCGGCGAGACCGGGGCAACAGGCCGCAATCGGTTGGGCCGCTCACCCGGACGACTTCCCAGCCGTGCCGCTCGACGCGACCGGGGCGAACCCGGAACCGGCCGAACGGCGGCGGTTCGAAATCGAGGCGGCCCGTTGGATCGGTACTCGATACGCTCTCGACGCGGCCGAGTTGCGGGCAGTGAAAGACAAGTCGTGCCGGACGGCCGCAGACGAACTTGACGCCCTCGCCGGCGTCTACAGAAATTGGAACCCCTGATCGAACCCGAAGGATTGGCCATGAGATCGACCGCTTCCCGACTCGCCCTGTTCGCGGCCTTGGTCGCGTTCGGCTCACCGGCCCCGGCCCAAGCGCCGAAGCTCAGCGACGACGTCGTGTTCACGTTCATCGCCGACGCCGGTGCGAAAGACGTACTCGACGCTCTCCCCAAAGATAACAACCCGAACATCGTGATGCGGCCCAACGACGGCGGCGAGTTCCACTTGTACGTTAAGAATCCGGCCAAGGCGCTGAAAACGTATACCGTGGAGCTGAACGCTGAACCGAAGGGCACTATCTCGGCTCGCATCGAAGTCAAAATCCCCGGCGACAAATGGATGCGTGTGCGCATCCCGAAGCCGGCCGCAGAGCCGGTCGTCCCCGCCGTTCCGGTCGCGGCGCCCGCGACGGCTACCCCACCGGCGCCCAAAGTCGAATTGCCGAGCGGCCAAGAATTGATCCGTTCCACAGACGGCTTCCGTTTCGTCCTCCGGCTCATGGTGAAAGATGACGACGGGGCTCTCGCGCCGGTGAAGGGCACGGACGGCGCCGACCTCGGCCGCGTTTGCACCGTGACGCTCGCCAAACCGAGTGTTTATCTCGATGTCGCGAAACCGATCCTCGTCGCACCCAAAGATAAACCGGCCCAAATCCGCGTGCCCGCCAAAGCGATCGTCGGCAAAGCCAGCGGCGACGCGACGGTACTACTCAGTTTCCCGCCGACACTGAACGCACCGGGGTTGATGCTCCGCGAAGGCGTCTACCGCCGGGCGATTTCGCTCGACGGCGGCCCCAACGCGTCGGTGGTTTTACTTGGAAGCGTGCAGAAGTACGGGAATAAATTCCGCGCCGAAGTCTCTATCGATGGGATCGCGCGGGCCTTCATTTACACGTCGGAGCCCAAAGGCGAAGTGACCGACGAATTGCAGAAATTCGACACCCAAGTCGTGCGTATCCTCTCGGGCAAGTCGGTCACGCGGCCGACCGCCGCCTTCCCGATCAAACTCGAAGTCGACAACGCCCCGGACAATGCCAATTTGGAAGTACGCGTCCGCCAAGTGGGTGCCGACGACACCGACGCTAACAAAGAAGTTTTGCCGTTGAAAGGGAGCCGGCAAGAACGCGTTTGGATCGACCTCGCCGGGAAGGTCGACGGCGGTTTCGCCATCGCTAATCGCAGTGTCGACTGGATCGTGCCGCTCGATCTCAGCGAGCGCCGGGGCCGGCTCGAAGTCGTCTGCGCCCTCGCCGGTTCGACGATCAAATCCGACCCGTTCATCATAACGGTCGATGCGACGGCTCCGGAAGATGTGAAGTTCCTCAAACTCCCCGCCCAGCACATCAAGGGCACGCCGTTGCCGGTGACCGCGGCTTTGCAAGATCTCGACACCAAAGTGGTCAAGGCGATCTTTTTCTTGGGCGAACTGCAAGAGGACGGCAAACTCCCGGACGGCCCGAAAGTCGCGGGGGCCCGGGCTATCGACCCCAAAACGAAACTGCCCTCGCCGGTCAATTGGATCGGCCTGATGTCGCTCCCCCCCGAGAAGCGCGGCGAGATCACCATTGGCGTCGCGGTGACGGACGAAGTCGGCAACACCACGACCGAAACGCAAAAGGTCGAACTCATCGATCCGCCCGCCCCCAACGGCACCATCATCGGCAAAGTGGTAATCGGCGAACGCGCCCAACCCGGCCTGACGGTGACCCTCGCTGACGGCGAAGGTAAGCCGAAGGGAGAAACCAAGACCGACGCATTCGGAAAATTCAAATTCGAGAAAGTCGCCCCCGGCGCCTACACTTTGAAGACGATCAAGACGGACGTCACCCTCGGCCTCACCGGCACTGCGGCGGCACAGGTGGAAAATGGGAAGACGGTCAAACCGGAAATCTTCTTAAAGCGAAACCTACCGTGATCGCGTTTCGCAACGGCCGGCTGATACCACAGTCCGAACTCGTGCTCGCTTATAACGACGCCGGGTTCGTGGCGGGGACGACTGTCACAGACTACTGCCGAACACACGGCCAACGGCTGTTCCGCTGGCCGGACCACCTCGCCCGCCTACGGCACGATTGCGCGATCTGTGAAATCGACGTTCCCTATCTTGACCGAGAACTCACCTCCGCCGCGGAGGCGATTCTCGCGGATCATGTCGCGATGCACCCGGCCGATACCGAGTTCGCCCTGATTTCCTTCGCCACGCCCGGCCCATTCGGATTCATGGTCGGCGAGACCGCGAACGGGCCTCCGACCGTCGGCATGCACGTGTTTCCAGTTCCACTGAATCGCTACCGCAGATTTTTTGAAGAAGGGGCGTCGCTCGAAATCGTCGGCGTTCTCCCGCGTGTGGACAGCGGGATCGTCCCGCCGAACATCAAACACCGTAGTCGAATACATTGGAGCCTCGCGGCCCAACGGCGGACGTGCCCCGAGAATGTGCCGGTCTTAGTCGATCAGTTCGGGGGATCACCCGACACGGCCATCGGCAGCATTTTGGCGGTGGTCGATGGCACCGTGTCGCGCCCGAAATGCGGGACAGTATTGGAATCGATCGGGTTCAAAATTGCCGGGGAAAAATGTGTCGAACTCGGCATCGGCTTCACCGAGTTCGACGGCGACTGGCGGCTCCATTTCGCCCGGGCTTCTGAAGTACTGCTGTGCGGCTCCGCCTTCGGCATCGCCGGCGTCCGCCGGGTCGACGGGCAAGAATACGCTTGGCCCGGACCGGTTTTAAAATCACTGGAACCGTTGTGGTGGTGGTAGTTCACACGCCGGCAAGCAATTCATCCCAACTGCCGGACTCAAAGATTCGATCAATCAACTGCTCGAGACGATCCGCGTCCCGAATCGCGTGAATCTCGTCGTGGAACGCGAGCGATAATTGACCGAACCGCTTCGTGCCCAACCGGACGAGAGTCCCGCACAAACTCTGGTGGCGGCCTTGGCTCAAACCTTGGCTCAAGCCTTGGCTCAAGCCTTTCTCGCGGCCTTCCTCGAGGATGGCTTGGTAGGTGGTCGATTCTTCCATCAACATGTCCAATCTCCTGAACAGATTTCGGATTCTCGTTTTATCATACCTCAGTCCGCACAGGACGTAACTCGAACCCAACAAGCGTTCCGTCAATCCACCTTCCAAGTTTTCGCTACGGATCAGGCTCCGGTATCCATCCAGAGCGTCCTCGAGTCGACGGTCGGCTTCGTCGGTCAACAGCGCGAGTGTAGCCAGTGCGGAGCCGCATTGGAACCAATAATCGACGGAACGTTCCCACACTTTCTCGACGTGATAACAGAACTCGGCGATTTTGTTCTTTTTCACGCCCTCGCGCCGGTAGGTTCCCGTTTGATCGCTGGCAAATGCCCTCGGCCTCAACAGGATCAACACGGTCTCGACGGGCAAACCGTGTTGGTGGTCGATGAGCGTATTGTACCGCATCAGCTCGCGCGGGATCCCCGTTCTCGGATTGGCTTCGAGTTCCAAGTGCAACAGCGACGACAGAGGGCCGTCGATGCGGAATAGCTTGTCCGCTTGGAGCGTAGTGGCGAGATCGGTATCCAGCACGGTGCTCGGCCCTGGCGGGATGCCCGCGAGCCGGCCGAAGGCCTCGGCCCAATCTCCGGGTCGGAGATCGATCAGCGCGTTGAGCGTCGCGTCGAACGGTTTGGCCACGGATCACTCCTTCGCCGGCATCTCTTCCCAAAACAGATCGTTGCCCGCGGCATAGGCGTCCGAGGCGCGGAAGTCGTGGACGCCAGGGATTTCCCCCGCCGGAAGTCCCCACGCGTCGAAGTTGACGAATAAGATGCCGTTGAAGTAGCCGAATTTCAAGTCGCTCATCTTGCCGGCGGCAACCGTCGGGCGCTTCTGGAAGCGGTATTCCTCGACGCCTGCAATCTCGAACTTGAGCTTCACCGGTTTCGGGGTAGCGCCGAGGTCGCGCGTTGCAGGGCGCACCAGCAAGACCGCGACGATCGTCGCCGTCCCTTTGCGGGTGCCGACGTTCAGCCGTTTGATTTTCCCGCCGACGAAGCGGTACTTGCGAGCGAATTGAACGAGGTCGGCGGAGTGCAATCGTTTCATGGCGCGGGCGCTCCGGTGCGGGAGATCGGAATTTAAACGAACGAATCGAACACGCGGACGCCGGCCCAATTCGACTTCATTTCGTCGATGAACTTGTTGTGGGTCGGGTCGTCTTGGTACGCGTCGTGGCTCTCCTGACCGTCGAACACCAAGTGCAGGCCGACGTCCCAATCGAGGTCGTTCACGTCGCGTTTCAACTCGGAGCAGAGCTTGCCGACGGCGAAGAAGACGATCCCGGGTTGGACATTGAGATACTTCTGGCACGCGGCGACGAGTTCGTCTACCCGGGCCGGGGCGTTATCGTTCAATCGGAAGAAGACGTTGTGAGCCAGACGCATTGCGGGGGTTCCGGGTTCGGGATCGGACGGGTAGCTATATTGCGGGTAGGCACTCCCCCCGGCAATGGCGGCCCGAAATGACCTTCTCCCAATTGGCCGCTTTCCCCGTCATCGTCATCGAGGATGTGTCGTGGGGCGACATGGATGCGTTCCAGCACGTCAGCAACATCGTCTATTTCGAGTACTTCCAAAACGCCCGTATCGAATACATGACGCGTATCGGCTGGTTCGCCCTGATGAAGCAGCGCAGCCTCGGGCCGATCGTGGCCAGCACGCAGGCCCGTTTCCGCAAGCCGGTCTTTTACCCAGATCGCCTGCACATCGGTGCCCGCGTCATCGACATCGGAACGGACCGCGTCACCTTCGAGCACAAAATCGTCAGCGAGCGTTGGGCCGATGTCGCTTCGGAGGGGCAATGCGTGATCGTGTCGATGGACTATACTGCCCAAGCGAAGACCCCCCTTCCGGGAGGTCTGCGGGAGAGGATCGAATCGCTCGAAGAGGCCGCAAAAACGGAAAAACCCCAGCCGCAGCAATAGCCGCGGCCAGGGCGATGAACCGGCGAGAATCCGCGCCGGACGCATTAGCGTTCGGTCATGAAGAAGTCGCGCGGGCTGCGGACGAACGGATGCTGCGGGAACACCAGTGTCCCGGGCGTCCCTTGCGGGTATGGATTGTACGGAGCGGCCCCGTGTCCGGCGCGGGAACTCCCCGCTGCGTTGTTCGTCCAATTTCGGGCGCCAACACTGTGGCCGCAGGTGCTGCACGAGCCGCTTTTCCACCACATCAATTTCGAGAATACGCTGGGCGACGCGGCCGAACCGCCGCAGGTGCTGCAATTGCCCGCGACGACGCCTTGAACCGGCCCTTGGGCCGAGGCGCTTTCGCCGGCCACCAGCAGCAGACCGGCCACGCAGGCCACGGCCAGGAAGAATCGTTTCATCGGTAGTCCTTTACGATGGGAACCAATCGGGGCGAATCATTCGCTATGTTTCGATTCGGCGATTCATCGCGGCTCCGGCCTCGAAAACCGGGTGTGCAACGTGGTCGGCTGTCCGGGGGGCGCGAATTGTCGCGCAGAACCGGTTCAGTCGGGCCAGCCGTTACAATCGGAGCATCATCGAAAGAAGAAAAGGACGTACACCGACATGCCGACGAGGCAGAAGTTCAACAGGACTCCGGCCCCGGCGAGGGTGCCGAGGCACGGGCCCGCTGCATTTTCGGCGGGGCCCACCGCCAAGAGTTCGTCTCGCAAATGCCGTTCGATCTCGGCCCGCGTCTCCGCCGATTCGCTCAATAGCCTCACGGTGATGTGGCTCAGCCCGCGGAACGGCACCAAGTCGAGAATCCCCGGCCCGTGCGCCCAACGGTTGCCGTAGCGGGTCGCGTTGAGGATGTGGCTCCGTTCGAGCGCGGCCGCGATGGAGCGTTCGGCCGCGACGAGGTCGACGTTATAGATCGAAAGCCAACGCGTCCGATTCGTCAAGGTGAGGGCCGCGGCGCCGATCACCAAGAGAAAATAGCCGATGACGATGAACAGCCACGACCCCGTATTTTGGCCCCACCCTTCGCGGACTTGTTCGAAATTGCCCCGCAGCACGGAACGCGAATCGGACTGCACCAATGTCAGCAAGAGCGCCCCACCGACGAGGAGAAAACCGGACAGCGCGGCCAAAACCAATGCGAAATCCCAGCGGCCCGACACGACCGTCGGCCGGGATTTCTTGTTCACAGAGGCGAGCCAGCAGAGGTAGAACGTCACCGGCATTAAGCAGACGAGCGCTGTGAAGCACGCGGCGAGGAGCTGGCTGGATGACACGGCGACGTCCCGGAGCAATAATCCCACCTTTGTAGGCGCTCCCCGGGCTCGGGGTATACTTCCGGAGTGCTTTCCCGTCCCGTATTGCGTGGGTTCCCATGGCGCAACCGATTCCGACGCACCTGATCACCGGCTTCCTCGGCGTCGGCAAAACCACGGCGATCCTCGACTTGTTAAAGCGAAAGCCGGCTGCCGAGAAGTGGGCTGTGCTCGTAAATGAGTACGGGCAAGTGAGCATCGACGAAGCGTTCATCGAAGGCGAAACCGTCGCCGACGGGGTCGCCGTGCGCTCCGTGGCCGGGGGCTGTTTCTGCTGCACAACCTCGCCTCAGTTGCCGGTCGCTTTGCATTTCCTGCTGCAAGAAGCGAAGCCGGATCGGTTGTTGATCGAAACGTCCGGCCTCGGCCACCCGGCCGCGCTGCTCGATACGATCCGAAAGAATTACTCGGATCGATTGGAACTCAAGGCCACGCTCGGCATCGTCACGCCGATCGACTTCGCTTGCCCCGGTATGCTCGACAACCCGGTCTTCCGCGATCAGATCCAAATGAGCGACCTGTTGATTTTGAACAAAGCGGAGCGCGCGACGCCGGAACTCCTCGCGGAGTTCCAAGCTTGGGCCGAGGGGTTGTTCCCGCCGAAATTGCTCATCGCCGCGACGTCGCAAGGTCGGCTTGACCCGGCTTGGCTGGAACTCGACGGCGATTCCGAACGTGTGCCGCTGTTCCCCGAGGCGCACGCGGCCAACCCGGCCGAGGAGTTACAGACCCTCGGACGGCCCCGGCCAAGCCGCCCGATCCGCTACGATTCCCCCGGTGCCTGCGGTTGGATCTTCTCCCCGAGCGACATCTTCGACGAAGACAAACTGCTGGCACTCCTCGGGGCGCACCCTGCAATTTCGCGATTGAAGGGCGTCTTCCGCGTCGAGGAAACTTGGCTCGCCATCAATCGCAGCGGCACGGCGCTCGGCGTCAAGCCGACGGCGTACCGCCGGGACAGTCGCGTGGAAGCTTTTGGCGGACAGAATTGGGCAGAGTTTGAAGCCGAGTTGTTGAAGTGCGCGATCAAGAATTCCGATCTGGCGAGCGTCACGGCGTAAGCGTGACCTGTTTCCCATTCAAACCACTCACGCCGTGCCGCTCGCCAGAAATCACTTCAGCGGGCACGGCTTCGCGTACTCGAATAGTTTTCGGAAATCGCGGACGCGATTCGCGAAGCTCTTGTTCCCGTTGCGCGCATCGAAGGCGGTAGCCAGTTCCTTCAACCGAACATCCAGCCAGTCGACGAGCGCGGCGATACTCGGCTTGCCGTCGCCAAGAGTCAATTCCGTCTTCTTCGGGATGCGAATCGACACCGTTTTCTTACCGCTCTTCGCGAGCTTTTCCAACAGCAACCGCGCGGCTAAGTAGAACTCGAACTCGGCCGACGGATCGACGGAATCGAGTGCCTCCGGCAAATGCCGGTCTAGTAACTTCACGGCCCGGCTCAGGTTGTCCGTCAGCGTCAGCCCGACGAGGTACATCGCTTTCTGAGGCAGATATGTGGATTGGCGGCCGATGAGCCGGTAACCGGTCTCGAAGCACTCCATCGCCCGCGCGGGCTTGCCGAGGCGGATGTAGGAAAGCACGACGCCGGCGTAGGTGCATTCGGGCACGATCGAGCAAGCCATCTTGCCACTCAGGATCGGCTTGGCGGCTTGGACTGCGGCCGCGTCATCGTCCAGAAAGGCGTACAAATCCACGTTCCCGTCTTGGACGCAGGCCAAGCAGTTGCTCAAATGATCCCGCGGCGTCAACAGCATCTTGGCATTCGCCTTCTTCGCACCGGCCTTGTCGCCCATCGTTTGGGCGTTGTCGCGCCGGAGGCTCCAGTAGGCGTGCAGCGTCGAGCCTTCCGCTTTGTAGCGGCGCTTCATGTCATCGAAGAGGTCGTCGATCCGGTCTTTCGGGATACTCGGGAAATTGGCCACGTGTCCCAAGATCCACTTGTAACTCCACAAAAGTTGGAAGCTGTCGAACCGGTCGGGTTCTGCGTCGAACTTGCTCAGGAGCCATGAAAACGCGACGAGGGCGATGTCCGGGCGGTCAGCAAAAATGGCCGCCTCGACCAGGGTCATGCGGGCGTGGAATGAGACGTCCGGTTCGTTGTGAGCGTCGGCCAATTCGACCGCGCGCTCGACGAGGGCCAACTGGACGGGGCCGTGGTCGAGCTCTTCGGCTTCGCCCAGCAGTTCTTCGATTTGTTCGGCGAGTTCGGGCATGGGGTCCTCTCGTAGGTAACGCTTGGCGGACGGCTTTGCGATGGGTCAACGTCCGGATCCGCGAGGGCGTCGTGCGAAGCGTGACCTGCCAAGATCACCCACCCTTCATCCCGATACCCCATTCGATCAGCGAGAGCAACCCGTCGTTGAGCAGTGTCATCTCCTTCACGCTGAGCGGGTGGTGGCCCAATAGTAGCGATTGCAGATAGAGCATCTGGATGCTGCGGTGGAGGATCGCCCGATCCTTCACCGTGCACAAGCGGCTGACGGTGGGGTTCTCGAAGTTGAAGCAGATGTGGGCAAAGGTCGCTTGGGGTTTGTCCTTCTTGCCGAGGTTGTCGAGCACACCGGACCAAAGCGGGTTGGCGATCTCTTTGGATTGTTCCAACGATCGGAAGAAGCGGCCTTCTTGATTGGTCGTGTAGAGCGCCGGCAATTCCTTCGGCTTGTACTTCTTCACGTCGGGCTCGCAGCGGAACGGTTTCAGCACCGTATCGGCGGCCCGGAGGAACTCGGCGACGGTCTCTTGTTCGTTCAATTCGAGCTCGTCGAACGACTGGCTCATCGTCGTCGGATCGACCAGCTCCGTCGGCATGTCGAGGAGTTCCTCGGCCTTCGCCAGCAGTTCTGCGTCGTAGGTGTAGCCGCCGTTGATGACGACTTCGCCGTGGGCCTGCGAGACACGCGACACCTGCCGGAATTGATCGACGGTAGGAACGTAGCGCACGGTGTCGTGCTGCTTGCGGTAATCTCCGAAAGTCATCTCGCCTTGCGACGTTTCAAACGTCAGCCAGTCCATCACGAGTCGATAGAAGTCATCGTCGGTCGTCGCCAAGCTCTTGATGGCCATGCCGTGGAGAGAGATGATTTTGTCGAGCTTGCGCGTGTCCTTCTCGGCGAGTTCCACGAGATAGGACCGCAGGCATTCCCCCAAAGTCTCTCGCGCCGTTTGCAGTTTGGCGTCCTCGTAGAAGGACTCGCGCGAGGCGGTCGGACGGAGGTCGTTGGCGTTCACCGCCGCCTTCACGAAGAACGCCCACTCAGGCAGCAGATTCTCGATGTTCTCCGACAGCAACATGTTTTTCAGGTAAACGCGGTGGGCCCGCTTGCTCGTCAGCGTCACGGCGTACGGCAGCACGTAGGCCAAGCCTTCGACGCCCCCGGCCTTCGATTTCAGCGGGATGGCGTCGAGGAAATCGCTCTCGAAAATCTCCCGGCCGAAGTCGAGGTAAGCCTTGTGGCGGTCGCGGTCGTTCTTGTATTTCTCGCGCCACGGGGCGCCGCGCTCGTTGATGATCTGCGTGACTTTGCCGTGCGAAATCCGGATGGGGAACGGCAGCAGGCCGCCGTAGTGCTTGGCGAGTTCCTTGACGCGGGCCGGGTCGAAGTGCTCTTCGCACCCGGCCTTGGCCGTGAGCCACACCTGCGTCCCCGGTTCGAG
>Ga0105047_10008492_pt1 | contig 17092 bp, 16 predicted proteins | sample MAT04_FD_78384 | JGI IMG/M metagenome (GOLD analysis project Ga0105047, IMG submission 78384) | Freshwater microbial communities from Lake Fryxell liftoff mats and glacier meltwater in Antarctica - MAT-04 (megahit assembly) | ecosystem: Environmental > Aquatic > Freshwater > Ice > Liftoff...
GCTGACCGACAAGGAATACCAGCGCATGCGCGATGCGAGCATCGCCTGCCTGCGCGAGATCGGCGTGGACACCGGCGGCTCCAACGTGCAGTTCGGCATAAACCCGGTTGATGGCCGCATGGTCGTCATCGAGATGAATCCGCGCGTGTCGCGTTCCTCGGCGCTGGCGTCGAAGGCGACGGGTTTCCCGATCGCCAAGATCGCCGCCAAGCTCGCCGTCGGCTACACGCTGGACGAGCTCAAGAACGACATCACCATGGTCACGCCGGCGAGCTTCGAGCCGACGATCGACTACGTGGTTGTGAAGATCCCCCGCTTCACCTTCGAGAAATTCCCCGGCACGCCGGCCACGCTGACCACCAGCATGAAGTCGGTGGGCGAGGCCATGGCGATCGGGCGCTCCTTCGCGGAAGCGCTGCAGAAGGGCCTGCGCAGCCTGGAGACGGGCCTCTCGGGCCTGGACGAGGAAGCGCCCCCCGGCGATGGCAGCTTCGAGGCGTTCCACGCTTCGCTCGCGATTCCCCGCCCGGACCGCGTGCTGACGGTGGCGCAGGCGCTACGTGCCGGCATGTCGGTCGATGCCATCCATGCCGCCTGCAAGTTCGACCCCTGGTTCATCCGCGAAATCGAACGCATCGTCATCGCCGAGCAGGGCGTGAAGGCGAAGGGCCTGCCCGCCACCGCCCATGGCGTGCGCGGCCTGAAGGCGCTGGGCTTCTCCGACAAGCAGCTCGCCAAGCTCAGTGGCAAGGCGGAGACGGCGGTGCTGGCCATGCGCGAGAAGCTTGGCGTGCATCCGGTCTACAAGCGCATCGACACCTGTGCCGCCGAATTCGCGGCCGACACGCCCTACATGTACTCCACCTATGAGGGCGGCTACGGAACGCCCGTCTGCGAATCCCGACCGACCGAACGCAAGAAGGTGATCATCCTCGGCGGCGGGCCGAACCGCATCGGCCAGGGCATCGAGTTCGACTATTGCTGCGTCCATGCCTGCTACGCACTGAAGGAAGCGGGCCTTGAGACCATCATGGTCAACTGCAACCCAGAGACCGTCAGCACCGATCCCGAGACGGCCGACCGCCTCTACTTCGAGCCGCTGACGCCCGAGGACGTGATCGCGCTGATCCGGCGCGAGCAGGAGAATGGCACGCTGCTCGGCTGCATCGTGCAGTATGGCGGGCAGACGCCGCTGAAGCTCAGCCAGGCGCTGGACAAGGCCGGCATTCCCATCCTCGGCACTTCCGCCGAAGCCATCGACATTGCCGAGGACCGCGAGCGGTTCCAGCTTCTGCTGAAGGGCCTCGGCCTGAAGCAGCCGCAGAACGGCATCGCCCGCAACCTGGACGAGGCCGTGGTCGAGGCCGCGCGCATCGGCTATCCAGTCGTCGTGCGGCCCTCCTACGTGCTCGGCGGGCGCGCGATGGAGATCGCGCACAATGCCGAGCAGCTTCGCCGCTTCGGCGCGGAGGCGGTGCGCGTCTCGGGCGAAAATCCCATCCTGATCGACCAATATCTGGCCGATGCGATCGAGGTGGATGTGGATTGCATCGCCGACGCCGATGGCGCCGTCTACGTGGCCGGCGTGATGGAGCACATCGAGGAGGCGGGCATCCATTCGGGGGACAGCGCCTGCTCGCTGCCGCCCTATTCGCTACCGCCGTCCATCGTCACTGAACTCAAGGCGGAGACGGAGGCGATGGCGCGCGCGCTCAAGGTGCGCGGGCTGATGAACGTGCAGTACGCGGTGAAGGACGGCGAGATCTTCGTCCTCGAAGTGAACCCGCGCGCGAGCCGCACCGTGCCCTTCGTGGCCAAGGCGACGGGCGTGCCGGTAGCCAAGATCGGCGCGCGGGTGATGGCGGGTGCCAGGCTCTCCGAGTTCAATCTGGACGACGACGCGGTGGCCAAGCACGTCGCGGTGAAGGAGGCGGTCTTCCCCTTCAACCGTTTCCCGGGCGTCGATGTGCTGCTCGGCCCCGAGATGAAGTCCACTGGCGAGGTGATGGGCCTCGACACCAGTTTCGAGCGCGCCTTCCTCAAGTCGCAGCTGGGGGCGGGCGTGAAGCTGCCCGAAAGCGGGACGGCCTTCGTCTCTGTGCGCGAGAACGACAAGGCGGCGGCGGTCACCATTGCGCGGCGCCTTTCGGAAATGGGCTTTCGCCTCATGGCAACCCGCGGCACGGCCGCACGTTTGCGCGAGGCGGGCCTGGAGGTGGCGCTCGTGAACAAGGTGCTGGAAGGCCGCCCGCATTGCGTCGATGCGATAAAGTCGGGCGAAATCCAGCTTGTGATCAACACCTCCGGCGGCGGGCGCAGCATTTCCGACAGTTTCGAGATCCGCCGCTCCGCCCTGACCCAGGGCGTTCCGCACTACACGACCATCTCCGGCGCGCGGGCCGCGGCGGGGGCAATTGCCGCGTTGCGTGCGGGAACACTTGATGTGGCCCCCCTGCAATCCTACTCTACATCATCGTTCTGACGATCTTTTGACCTTGGGTGGGGACGATCAGGTCCCCTCCCTCCCCTCATTCTCCGGCCCCTCGCATGCAGCGGTTTTCGCAACGGGGTTGCCGGAGAGAGAGGCATTGCCGCGAAGGATGAGCCTGCCGTGCAGAAGTTCCCGATGACCGCCGAGGGGCTGGCCAAGCTGGAAGAGGAACTGAAGCAACTGAAATCCGTCGAGCGCCCCGCGATCATCCTTGCGATCGCGGAAGCGCGTGCGCACGGCGATCTCTCCGAGAACGCCGAGTACCACGCCGCGCGCGAACGCCAGTCCTTCATCGAGGGCCGCTTGGCCGAACTCGAATCCATCGTCCCCTCGGTTGAGGTGATCGACGTCAGCAAGATGTCGGGCAACCAGGTGCGCTTCGGCGCCAAGGTCACCATCATCGACGAGGAGACCGAGAAGGAAACGACTTACCGGATCGTCGGCCAATACGAGGCTGACATGAAGGCGGGCTCCATCTCCCTTTCCTCGCCGCTCGCCAAGGCCCTGATGGGCAAGAAGGTGGGCGACAGCGTCGAAGTCCCCGCGCCGGGCGGCGCGCGCGCGATCGAGATCACGGGCGTCGCGTTCGGCTGATGCCGCTGTCCCTGGCGGAGGTGCGCGCAGCGGCGGCGCGCATCCATGGGCGCGTGCTGCGCACGCCCAGCATCGAGAATCCGGCCGTCTCGGAGGCATGCGGCGCGCGGGTTTCGCTCAAGCTCGACAACCTCCAGCCCACCGGCGCCTTCAAGGAGCGTGGGGCGGCCAACCGCCTCGCCCTGCTCTCGACGCGCGAGCGGGAGGGCGGCGTGATCGCCATGTCGGCCGGCAACCACGCCCAGGCGGTGGCGCGCCATTCGACGCTGCTCGGCATACGCTCCACCATTGTCATGCCGCGCTTCACGCCGGCGACGAAGGTGCTGCGGACCGAGGGCTTCGGCGCGCGCGTCGTGCTCCATGGCGAGACGCTGGCGGAGGCCGCCTCCCACGCGCATCACCTGGCTCAGGAGCAAGGGCTGACCTTCATCCACCCCTATGACGACCCGATGGTCATCGCCGGGCAGGGCACCATGGTGCTCGAAATGCTGGAGGATGCGCCGGATCTCGAGGCCCTGATCTTCCCGACCGGCGGCGGCGGCCTCGTCACGGGCTGTGCCGTGGCGGCGGCCGAACTGCGCCCGGGCCTGCCGGTCTTCGGCGTGGAGGTCGAGGGCTACCAGGCGATGCGCCAGCGCCTGGCCGGGCAGGCGGTGCATGTCGGCGGACCGACCATCGCCGAGGGCATCGCGGTGCGCGACGTCGGCGAGTTGCCGCTGGAGATGCTGCGGCGCCTGGGCGTGGAGATCCTCGTCGTGCCCGAGCGCGCGGTGGAGCAGGGCATCGCGCTGCTGGCCGAGGGCGCCAAGGTCGTCTCCGAGGGCGCGGGGGCGGCGGGCGTGGCCGCGATCCTGACCTATCCGGAGCGCTTCGCGGGCCGGCATGTCGGCACCGTGATCTGCGGCGGCAACATTGACCCGCGCATCCTCTCCAACGTGCTGCTGCGCAACCTGCTGCGCGACGGGCGCCTGCTGCGCCTGCACCTCGACATCCCCGACCGTCCGGGCGTGCTGGCCGACATTGCGACGCGCGTGGCCGATGCGGGCGGCAACGTGATCGAGGTGAGCCACCAGCGGCTGTTCGCCGCCCCCTCCGTGCAGACGGCCGAACTGGAACTGATGGTCGAAGTGCGGGACCGCGCTCAGGCGGACGCGATCGTGGCGGCCCTGGAAGCGGGCGACTACGTGGTGCGAAGGGGCTGATAGCTCCCCGCGCGGACAGGTGCGCGCCCGACGAATAGGCGCCGGATAGCCGCTTCGGAAAGCTTCAGCGTTCCGGAGCGGAGCGCGCGCGGGGCATCCGAGGGCACGGCATCACCTCATGAAATCCGGCTCGATGAGCCGCGGCAGCAGCAGCGCCAGGTCGGGCCAGACGATCAGCAGCCCCAGCACGGCCAGCATGGGCAGCAACATCAGGCACACATCCCTGAGCGCATCAACCACACGCATCTCGGCCACCGCGCAGGTGATGAGCAGGCACAGCCCATAGGGTGGCGTTACCAGCCCGAAGGCGAGACTCACGATGCCGATCATGGCGAAATGCACCGGGTGCAGCCCGGCCTGATAGGCGATCGGCTGGAGGATGGCGCCCACGATGATGATGGCCGGGATCGCGTCCAGGAAGCAGCCGACGACTAGGAACACGGCCGCGATGAAGAGACCCGTCTGGATCGGCCCCATCTCCCAGGCGCCAACGCCCGACATCAGCGCCTCGGGGATCTTGTAGAAGGCCAGCAGCCAGCCGAAGGCGCTGGCGGTGCCGACGCAGAACAGCGCGATGGCGGAGAGCTTGCCGGTGTCGCTGAAGGCGCTCCAGACGCCGCGCCAATTCATCTCGCGATAGACGATGACCGAGAGGAAGCCGGCATAGAGCACCGCGATGCACGCGCTCTCCGTCGCGGTGAACCAGCCAAAGATCTTGCCGCCGATGATGATGAAGGGGGTGAACAGCGCCGGGATCGACACGAGGAAGGAGGCGAAGACCTCGCGCAGGGTCGAGCGCTCATAGGTCGGATAGCCGCGTATCTTCGCATAGACATGCACCGTGCCCATCTGTGCGATGCCGATGAGCAGCCCCGGCAGGATGCCGGCCAGGAACAGCGCCCCGATCGAGACGGTGAGCACACCGCCCCAGATGATCATCAGAATCGAGGGCGGGATAATGACGGCGAGGACGGCCGAGACGGCGGTGATGGCGACGGAGAAGCTGTCATCGTAGCCCTCCTTGCGCTGCGCCTCGATGAAGAGCTTCGCCTGGCTCGCCGCATCGGCCGTCGAACTGCCGGAGATGCCGGCGAAGAACATCGACAGCACCACGTTCACCTGCGCAAGGCCGCCCGGAAAATGCCCGACCAGCGAACGCGAGAAGCGCACCAGGCGGTCGGTGATGCCGCCGGTGTTCATCAGGTTCGCGGTCAGCAGGAAGAAGGGCACCGCCAGCAGGATGAAGCTGTTGTAGGCGTTGAAGGTCTCCTGCAGGAGCAGCATCGGCCAGAGCCGATCCTCGATCAGCAGGATGGGCAGGCAGGCGAGGCCGATTGCGACGGCCACCGGCACGCGCAGCGCCAGCATGCCGAAGAAGCCGCCGAACAGGATCCAGGCCGCCTGCGCCGCCGAAAGCGTGCTCGCCCCCGTTCCCATCAGCGGGGATCCTTGCCGAGCAGGATGTGGACATCGTCCCATATGCGCTCGCCGGCGAAGAGCAGCCAGGAGAAGCCCGCGATCGGCCAAGCGATGTGGATCAGCCAGAGCGGCCATTCGGCCAGTTCGCTGATGCGGAACCAGGCAAATTCCGTGAACTCGATGCCGTACCAGAGGAAGATGAAGCCGAAGAGCAGCACGAACAGGCCGGAGACGATGTCGAGCAGCGCCTTCTTCCGCCCGGAGAGCGAGGGCAGCAGGTCCACCACGAAATGCGTGCCCTCGCGCACGCCGATCATGCCGCCGATCATCACCATCCAGACCAGCAGGAAGCGCGCCGCCTCCTCGGTCCAGATGTAGCGGGGCAGCAGGTCGGTGAAGCGCGCGAAGATCTGCAGCGTCACCGGCACGATCAGGATCGCGACGGTGAGCACCACCAGGAAATCGAGGAAGCGGCTGTAGAGGAAGGTCGCACGGCGGAAGGAACCGCGTGCCGTGTGGCCTGGCATGGAGGGGGCGTCCGAGTGAGAGGAGCCCGCACGGCGGCGCAGAGGCCACCGCGCGGCTGGTTCGTGGGCGGCGTCAGGTCAGGGCGTTGATGCGGGAGAAGATGTTCTCAGCCTCGATCTCGCGCGCGTAGGTGGCCATGACGGGCGCCACGACGGCCAGCATGGCCGCGCGATCGCCGAAGGGGACGCGGCGCAGCCTTCCCTCGCTTTCCAGGCGCACCAGCGTCGCCTCGTCCTCCGTGCTTTCAGTTTGGCGGCCGAAGACGCCCGCCTCTTGGCCGGCGCGGCGCACCGCCTCCTGCACCTCGCGCGGGAGGCGCGCGAAGGTCTGGGCCGAGAAGCAGATGGGCCGCACGGTGATCGCGTGCTGCGTCATCGAGAGATGCGGCGCAACCTCGAAGAAACGCATGTGCAGAACGCCCGCCGCCTCGTTCTCGCCGGCCTCCAGCACGCCGTTCTGGATGGCGTTGTAGATCTCGTTATACGCGATGACCTGCGGCGCCATACCGGCCGCCTGGAAGGTGCGGTTCCAGATGGGCGCGCCTTGCACGCGCACGCGCAGGCCCCGCATCTCCGCGGTGTTGGAGACGGGTTTGGTGGCGAAGATGTTGCGCACGCCACCGCCCGCATAGCCGATCAGCATGACGCGCGCCCGGCGCTCCACCTCCTGCGCAACCGGCGCCAGCAGGTCCTGGTCGAGCACCTTGTTCCAGTGCGGCAAGTCGCGGAACAGGAAGGGCGCGTCGATGAAGGGCGCCGCACGGCTGAAGGTGGACATGTGTGCGGGCGAGACGATCCCGTAATCCACCGCCCGCCCGGCCGACATGTACTCGAAATACTGCTTCTCCAGGCCAAGGCTGCTGTTGCGATGCAGCACGAAGTTGATCGGACGGTTGGCGTACTGCTTCACCAACTCCTCGAAGCGAAGCAGGGCGCGGTTGAAGACGTGCTCGTCGTTGAACTGCACCGCGCCGTTGAGGGTGATGGGCGCCTGCGCGCGCACCACGGTGGGTGATGCCAAAAGACCAGCGGCGCCTGCCGCGAGCAGCACTCGGCGTTCCATGCGAACCTCCCAATTTCCATGCGGGCGGTAGTTCCGCCCTTGGAAGGGAGCCTAGGCCGGAGCGGAGCCGGAAGGAAAGCCTTCTCTCAGAAGGGCACGCCGGCCGCGTTCTTTGCCGTGCGGATCGTCTGCAGCGTCTGCACCCGGAGCACGCTCTGCGCCCCGGTGAGGCGGCCCGTCAGCGCGTTCTCGTGCGGCGTATCGCGCGCCACGAGTCGCAGCAGGAAGTCGCCCCCGCCGCGGATCATGTGACACTCGCGCACTTCCGGCCAGGCGATCACCTCCGCCTCGAAAGCGTCGAGCACGGCCTGCTTCTGACTCTCCAGGCCGACGATCGCGAAGAAGGTGATGTCGAAGCCGAGCGCTGAAGGCTCCACATCCGCATGGTAGCCGCGCAGCACGCCGCTTTCCTCGAGTCGGCGCACGCGGCGCAGGCACGGCGGCGCCGAAAGTTCGACACGCTTCGCAAGGTCCACGTTGGTGATCCGCCCATCGGCCTGCAGTTCGGCGAGGATGTGCAGGTCGATCGCGTCCAGGTCGCTCTTGCGACGGCCGGAAGGTGCATTTTTCGTTGTTTCGTTGCTTGGCGGTGCCATGCGGCGCAATATCATTGCTATGTCAGGATTATGCAAGCTGTCGCCTTGCCCCGCACCCAAAGATGGGCAGATATGCGCGTGACACGAGACAAACTCCGGAATCCCCCTGTGGCAGCTACATATTCGTCCCGCCTGTTGATCATCGGTGCCGGACCGGCCGGCTACACCGCCGCGATCTATGCGGCGCGCGCCGGCCTCAAACCGGTTTTGGTGGCGGGAATGCAGCCCGGCGGACAGCTCACCATCACGACCGACGTCGAGAACTACCCAGGCTTCGCCGAGGCGGTGCAGGGCCCCTGGCTGATGGAGCAGATGCGCGGCCAGGCCGAGCATGTCGGCACCGATCTCAAATACGATCTGGTGACGAAGGTCGGCCTTGGCAGCCGCCCCTTCCGCGCGGAGTGCGACAGCGGGGACATCTACCTGGCCGACTCCGTGGTGATCGCCACCGGCGCCCAGGCCCGCTGGCTCGGCATCCCTGGCGAGAAGGAACTGTCGGGCTTCGGCGTCTCCGCCTGCGCCACCTGCGACGGCTTCTTCTTCCGCGGCAAGGACGTGGCGGTGATCGGCGGCGGCAATTCGGCCGTGGAGGAGGCGCTTTACCTCGCCAACCTCGCCCGCCACGTGACGCTGGTGCACCGGCGGGACACGCTGCGCGCCGAGCGCATCCTGCAGGAGCGCCTCTTCGCAAAGGAGAATGTGACGATCCTATGGGACATGTTGACCGAGGAGATGCTGGGCACGGAGGCCGCGCGGCCCGTCGCCCGCGGCCTCGGCCTGCGCCACGCCAAGACCGGGGAGCGGCGGGAACTCGCGGTGGACGGCATCTTCGTCGCCATCGGGCATGATCCGGCGACGGCGCTGTTTCGCAGCCCGCTCACCATGGATGAGGGCGGCTACCTGATCGTTGAGCCGGGCAGCACGCGCACCAGCGTGGAAGGCGTCTTCGCCGCGGGCGACGTCGCCGACAAGATCTACCGCCAGGCCGTCACCGCGGCCGGGACCGGCTGCATGGCGGCACTCGACGCCGAGAAGTGGCTGGCCCACGCCAGCGCCGACGCGCCCGCAGCCGCCAGCTATGGCAGCGAGACCAGCACGCTTCCTTCCCCTGGAAAGGCCGCCTGATGCCACTCGACTGGGACAAGCTGCGCGTCTTCCACGCGGTGGCCGAAGCGGGCTCCTTCACCCATGCGGGGGAGACGCTCGCCCTGTCGCAATCGGCCGTCTCCCGCCAGATCCAGGCGCTGGAGGAGGCGCTCTCCGTGCCGCTCTTCCACCGCCACGCGCGCGGCCTGATCCTGACCGAGTCGGGCGAGACGCTGAACCGCACCGTGCGCGAGGTCTTCGCCAAGCTCGCCATGACCGAGGCGCTGCTGACCGAGGGGCGCGAGCGCCCGGCCGGCCGCCTCAAGGTCACGACGACGACGGGCTTCGGCGCATCCTGGCTGGCGCCGCGGCTGCACCGCTTCCTGGAAATGTATCCCGAGATCAACGTCTCGGTCATCCTGGACGATGCCGACCTCGACCTAGCCATGCGCGAGGCCGACGTCGCCATCCGCATGCACCCGCCCCGCCAGCCCGACCTGATCCAGCGCCATGTGGCGAGCTTCGGCTGGCGCATCGTGGGCAGTCCCGAATACATCAAGCGCCACGGCAGTCCGCAGCGGCCGGAGGAGCTGGACGCGCACCGCCTGATCGTCTGGGGCGACTACCGCCCGCCGGTCGAGGAGATCAACTGGCTCGCCGAGATCGGCCGTAAGCCCGGGCAGGGCCGGCGCGGCACGGTGGAGGTGAACAGCCTCACCGGCATGCTGCGCGCCGTGCAGTCGGGCCTCGGCCTGGCCGCGATGCCGGACTACATGGGGCCGGAACTGGAAGGGCTGCTGACCGTGCTGCCCGACCTGAAGGCGCCCAAGATCAACGCGTATTTCGTCTATCCGGAGGAGATGCGCTCCTCCAAGCGAGTTTCGGTCTTCCGCGACTTCCTCGTGACCGAACTGGCCGGGGCGTCGAATTAACCTGCGCTACGCTGAATCACGGGCGCCAACGCGTCCAGCACGCCGGGCATCATGATCTGCCCGCCGATGCACAGCAGCAGGAAGGCGGTCAGCTTGGTGGCCACCACGGTGCCCTGCGGGCCGAACCTGGTCGCGATCCGCTCGGCCTTGGAGTAGGCGAGCCAGATCGTTGCCGCCACCGACGCCGCGACCAGCAGGGCCGGGATTGCGCTGACCAGAAGGGTATCCATCCCGGCATCGGCCGAGTGGCCGGCGCCGAGCGCGATGGCGGCGGCGATCCCCGATGCGGGAGAGGCCGAACACCTCGCCCGTTACCGAGAGAGTGGTGAGGCCGAGCGTGCCGAGTTCGAGCCCCGCGCAGCGAGAAGGCGTGCTCGGCGCCGCAAAACCGCAGCCGGCCGCCGCCGATACGCGCCCCTACCGGCAGCACGCCCACGCGCACCTGCTCAATCTCGATCGACGCGTCCGTGTTTGGCTCGATCGCGCGGCACTGGGCAGAGGCGGAAAGGCCAACCGAAAGCGTCGTTGCCAGCAGGAGAAAGCCAAACGCGCGAATGCGCCGCATGTTGTGCCTCCAAGCACAGCGCGCGCCGCGCCGCCTCAACCGCCGGACTTAGCGGAGGCCGCGCCGTTCCGACGAGCAAGATTTGCGCGAGTTTCACCTTTAGAGTTATGCGCAACGCGCATCACTGTCACGAGGAAACGTATGTATCGCATGGCCGAATGTGATCTAAAGTTTATCGGACGGCGCGAGAGCGTCGCGAGGGTCTCCCGATCCTGCGTCTTCAGACGCGAATTCTCCCTGTATGACTGCCCCGCCCGGCGAAAGCCGCGGCGGGGCTTCTTTTTGGCGGTCCATTCCGCGTAAACTCCCCACAAGAACGATCCGGGGAGTTGAAACATGGAACGCCGCACTCTGTTGGCGCTTGCCGCTGGCTTGCCCTTGCCGGCCCTGGCCCAGGCAGCATGGCAGCCGGACCGTCCAATCCGCGTCATCGTCCCCTTCCCCGCAGGCGGCGCGACTGACGTGTGGGCGCGCCTCTGCGCCGAGCATATGAGCGAGATGCTGCGCGTGCCGGTGCTGATCGAAAACCGCTCCGGCGCCTCGGGCATGATCGGCGCCGATGCCGTCGCCAAGGCGCCGCCGGACGGGCAGACGCTGCTCTTCACCATTACGCCGCTGGTGCAGGCGCCTATCGTGCTCGGAAATGCGCCCTATGACGCGATCCGCGACTTCACGCCGATCGGCCAGATGGGCACCACTACGCTGATCTTCATGATCCGCAGCGAGTTGCCACCGCGCACGCTGCAGGAGTTCATCGCCTACGCCCAGGCCCAGCATCGCGCCGGGCGCAGCCTCAACCTCGGCTCCTGGGCGGCAGGGTCGAGCGCGCATGTCTTCGCGCTCGCCATGAACAACAGCCTCAACCTCGGCATGACGCACGTGGCCTATCGCGGCGAGGCGCCGATGCTGACGGCCTACCTCTCGCGCGAGGTGGATGCCGGGATCAACAGCCTCACCACCACGCGCGAGCATGTCGTGAGCGGCCGCCTCAGGCCCCTGGCAGCGCTGGGCGATACCCGGGCGGGCGGCATGCCGGAGGTGCCGACCTTCATCGAGCAGGGCGTGGATGTGGGCCGCGGCTGGTCCGGCTTCGTGGGACTGCTGGGGCCGGCGCGCATGCCGCCGCACATCCACGCGCGCCTGGTCGAAGTGTTCCGCGCGACAATGCACCGCGACGCCCTGCGCCAACGCCTGCTCGCCATGGACACCGACCCCATCTGGCTCGGCCCGGAGGATTTCGGCGCGGCCATCATGCGCATGCGCGACCTCTGGACAGAATTGACGCGCGGCATGGATCTTCAACTCGGCTGAGCCGTTCAGCACTCGCCCCCAATCAAGGACAGCATCATGGATCGACGCAGCATCATGACCGCAGGTGCCATTGCCCTCGCCGCCACCACGGCAGGGGCGCAGCAGCCGGCCGCCACCACGCCCAAGACCTATGTGCTGGTGCACGGCGCCTGGGGCGGCGGCTGGATCTGGAAGCACACGGCCGAGGGGCTGCGCGCAAAGGGCCACCGCGTCTTCACGCCAACTCAGACCGGCCTGGGCGAGCGGCGCCACCTTATGGCGCGCGCAATCAGCATCGACACCTTCGTGCAGGACATCGCCGCTGTCCTCGAAACCGAGGAGTTGCAGGATGTCATCCTTGTCGGCCATTCCTTCGGCGGCATGGCGGTGACCGGCGTCACGGACCGCATGCCCCAGCGCATTCGCCATCTCGTCTACCTCGACGCGCTGTTGCCCGAGAGTGGCGACACGGCCTTCGCCACCCTGCCCCCCGGCATCGAGGATGCGCGACGCCGCACTGTGGAGGAGCAGGGCGGTGGCGTGGCCCTGCCCGTCCCGCCGCTCAGCGCCTTTCCGCTGCCCGACGACATCCGCGCCTGGTTCGGCCGGCGCCTGGCGCCGCATCCCTTCGGCACATACGAGACGCCGCTGCGCCTGCGCGCCGCCCCCGGTGCGGGGCGGCCTGTGACCTACGTCTCGTACACGAACCCCGCCCTCGCCTCGATCGAGCCGAGCCGCGTGCGGGCGCGCGCCAAGCAGGGGCCGAACTGGCGCTTCATGGAGATGGACGTGCCGCATGACGCCCAGGCCGCGGTACCGGAGCGGATTATCGGACTGCTGGACGGGATCGGCTAGACCATGTTCCGCGCCGATAGCAGCGCGGCGCATGATCTAGCCTTCTGAATGTCCGCGTGATTCACGCTTTTCGGTGATTCCACCTCAAGCGATCACGCCCTAGACCAGTCGCGGCCGGGTCAATTCGGGCTCGACGTATTTCCGCACCGCGACCTCGCCCGCCGCCGCCACGCGTTCCGCGCCGATGGCGGCGACCGGGTCGGGCGCGTTGCGCCAAGCCTTGTACTCATCCTCGTAGGCGAGCCCCATCGCTTCGGCGAGGAGATGCACCCAGTTCAGCACGCGAATGCCGTGGTCCCGCTCCAGCCCGATCATCTCGCGGTGGCAGGAGTGAAAGATGGTGATGAGCGTGTCGGCCCCCGTCTCGCGCATCGCCTCCAGCGTGGCGCGCTGCACATCGGCCAGCGCCCCGGGCACCGAGGCCAGGCCGAAGCACATGTAGCTGGGCGCGCGGTAGGCGTGGTCCGCGAAGGTCACGCCCGGGATCATGCCGAGCAGTTCGGGGATGATGGTGTTCACCGGAACGCGGCCGTCGAAGCCGACATGGCGGTCGATGAAGAAGTGCGCATCCACTCGGTGCGTCAGGAGCGGCGCGAGGCGTTCGCGCTGCTCGTACAGCGCCTCGCAGAGGTGGCGGCTGTCGAAGCCTTGCTCGTTCGACTGCCCCATGAAGTCGTCGAGGTTCATGTGGCAGGAGGGGCACCACGTAATGATCCTTGGTTGCGGCTCCGCCGCCGCGGCCGATTCACGGCTCCGGTGCTCGGCCGCTGCGCCGCCTCCGCCCTCCGCCGATCGGACGCCATCGGCCCAGGCGGCGAACTTGTCCATCGTGCGGTCGGCCATGCCCTCGGCGATCCGGGGCGTGCTCTCCTTGGGGCTGCCGCAGCAGGCGCCGGGGCCGCCTACGGGGGCCACGTCCACGCCGACGGCCTCCAGGATGCGCTGGCTGAGACGGATGATTTCGCCATGGCGCGTCATGTTGCAGCCGTACCAGAAAAGGCTTTGCGTCATAGCCAATCCCTCTGCTCATCGTCGGTGAAGGAGAGCCGCGCGAAGACCTTCACGCGCGACATGGTCTCGGCCGCGTCACGCTTGGGCACCGCGCCCGTCTCGTTGGCGCGCCATTTGGCCAGGCGCAGCATCAGCATGGGGTTCACCGCATGCGGGCAGGCCTCGTTGCAGCTGCCGCTGCGCGTGCAGACGCTGATCCAGTTGCGCGCGGCCGCATCGCCCGTGCCGCCCGTCAGCACGTCCAGGACGCCGCGCACGGTCTGCCCCGGGTCGGCGGCTTTCGCGTCGGGCGCGTAGGGGATCATGGGGCAGGCGTCGAAGCAGGCGCCGCAGCTTGTGCAGGCGGCCAGCATGCGCGCTGTCTCGGCGGCCCTCAGCGCGGACCAGTCCTCATGCGCTACCATCCGTTGATGCGCTCCCATTCGGCGATCACCTCGCGCGAGCCGTCCACCACATGATAGCGCCCATAGGCTGCCGCCGTCAGGCAAGAATGATTGGGCGCCACGCGCAATTTCGTGCCGATGGGCAGCATGGGCGCGGGCAACGCTTCGCCATGCTCCTGATGGACTCGAGCGACGATGGGCTCGCCCGGCATGCCGTGGCCGTCCATGTCGAGCACCAGGCCGAAGCCGTAGTCGCGCGGGGCACTCGCCGTGCTGCGGTCCTTGCTGAGCGCCAGCGCGCCGGCATCCAGCAGCAGCGCGCCGCGCGCGGGCTTGCGCCCGATCACGCTGGTCAGCACCGTCACCGCGATGTCGCCCTCCGGATGCGTGCCGAGTTGCGCCTGGAACAGGTCGCCGAACATGTAGACGCCAGCGCGGATCTCGGTGATCCCGTCCAGCCGCTCGGCATGGAGCGCGGTGGGCGAGGAGCCGAGGCTGACGATCTCCAGTGCGAAGCCCGCCTCGCGCAGCGCCTCGGCCGCGCGCACCACGCCCGAGCGTTCCAGTTCCGCAATGGCCGCCATCTCGGGGATGCTGCGGCCGGCATAGGAATGCCCCGCATGGGTGAAGACGCCGGCGAGCTTCGGCCCGAGTGCTGCGGCGATCGCCCGCGCCTCGTCGGGCGGTACGCCGCCGCGGCCCTCGCCCACATCCACCTCGACCAGCGCGCGGATCTTGCCCGGATGCGCGGCAATGGCGCCCGCCGCCTCCACATCGTCGGTGATGACCTTCACATCGGCACCCGCCGCGTTGAGTGCCGCCACGATGTCGAGCTTCTGCGGCGTGATGCCCACGGCATAGATCTGGTCATGCCAGCCGCCCTCGGCGAAGTAACGCGCCTCGGCGAGCGTGCTGACGGTGATGGGGCCGTGGTTTGGCGCGGCGAGCGCCGCCACGTCGCGCGACTTTGCGGTCTTGAGGTGCGGGCGCAGCACCACGCCCGGATGGCGAGCGATGGCGCGGCGCATCATGGCCAAGTTGCGCTTCAGCACGCCAAGGTCGAGCACGAGTGCGGGGGTCGTCAGGTCATCGAGGATCATCGGGACGCTTCCTGGTCGAGTGGCAGCACGGGGCGCGGCAGCTTCGTCCAGTCGAAGCGGGAGAGGATGGGCGAGGTCAGGCCCGGCGCATCGACTTCCACGATCTGCTCGTGCTGGAAGAACTCGTCGAAGCCGCCGCGGAAATGCCCGCGGGACTTCACCACGACGCAGCGCGCCGCACCCACGTCGATGCCCAGATGCTCCAGGAAGGCCGGGTCCGCGCATTGCGTGCGCTGGCTGATGACGACGACGTCGATGCCGCCCAACCTGAGCCAGGCCGTGTCGCCCAGTTGCATCGTGGTGCCCTTGAAGATGCCGCGGCGGCCTGTGACCCGGCCGTCGGAGAGGGCGCGCACTTCGGCCTCGGCGGCGAAGGGGCGGCTGAAGGGATCCTGCTCGGCGGCGCGGTTGAAGCGCGCCTCGAAGCGTCCGCCCTGCCCCACCGTCTTCGCCTCGGCCACCAGCGCCGGGTCGTGGATCACGCCAAAGACGGCGCCCTGCACGCCCGCGCGGTGGAAGGATTCCAGCAGCCACATCGTGTTGCCGCGCCCGCCGCCGCCCGGATTGTCCGCCACGTCGGCGAAGGCGAGCGGCGTCGTGGTGGTGAGTGCGCGCTGAGTCGCGTCCTCCAGGCTTGTGAGCCTGGCCACGAAGCGGTCGCGCCGCTTCCAGGCCTCGGTGGCGAGTTCGTCGGCCAGCGCGTCGGCAGCGCCCTGGTGCGTCGCCGTCACCACGGCGCACATGCCGTTGAAGGGCGTGTCGCCATAGGCGAAGCCCGCCATGACCGAGACGTTCACGATGCGCGGATCGGCCGCGCGCCGCTCCTGGCCGAGGTTGATCACTTCCGCGTAGGGCCCCTGCGCCGTGAGCAGCGAGACCGTAGGGGCCACGATCGGCAGGCGACGATGCGCGCGGACGAAACGCTCGCCCTTGAGCAGGCGGCGCATGAGTTGCGCGGCCTCGGTCCCGCGCTCCCGCATGTCGAGGTGCGGGTTGGTCAGGTAGCCGACATAGGCGTCGTTCAGCGCGACGTTCGCGTCGCTGACATTGGCGTGCAGGTCGTAGGTGCAGATGAAGGGGATCTCGCCCAGTTCGGCGCGGACCAGCGCCTGCACGGCACCTTCCGGATCGTCCAGCAGCGTCGTCAGGCCAGCGCCGTGCATGACGCAGAAGACCCCGTCCACCTGGCCGCGCAGCGCGCGCAGGCCGAGGCGCCATTCCTCCATCAGCTTCTCGAAGAAGGCGTGCTCGACCGGGCCATTCGGCTCGGCCATGGCGAGGACGACGGGGCGCGGCTCCCACGGGCCGCTCGCGTCCATCTCCGTGACGAAGCCTGGCATCTCGCCCAGCGCCTGCGGGCTCTCGCTGCGCGCGTCGGTGACGATGTTCTCGCCGGTCAGCAGACAGCGATAGGCGAAGTCCGCCTCGGTCGCGAGGGGTGCGAAACGGTTGCACTCGATGGAGAAGCCGAGGAGGGCGATGCGCGGGCTCATGCGGAAACTCCCAGCATTTCGGCGTAGCGCGGCGTGGATTTGAGGCCGGTGCCGGTCAGCACCACAACGGTCGTCTCGTTGGCCGCGATCTTGCGGGCCGCGAGCAGCTTGCCGAAGGCGGCGGCGGCCTGCGCGCAGGTCGGCTCCACATAGACGCCGCGGCGGGCCAGCGTCAGCGCGGCATCGGCGATCTCGGCCTCGGTCAGCATCACCGCACCGCCGCCGCTCTCCCGCATGGCCTTGATGCACTCGGTCGTCCGCAGCGGCTGCGCGATGGAGGTGCCCTCGGCGATGGTGGGCAGGGCCTCCACCGGATCGAGGTCCAGCGTGGCGCGCGCGATGGGCGCGCAATTCGCCGGCTGGGCCGCGAAGATGCGGGGCAGCTTCGCGATCTGCCCCGCGCGCAGCAACTCGGCGAAGCCGATGGCACAGCCCAGCACGTTGGAGCCGGCGCCGCATGGCACGATCACATTGTCCGGCGCCTA
>Ga0105047_10008493_pt1 | contig 17092 bp, 16 predicted proteins | sample MAT04_FD_78384 | JGI IMG/M metagenome (GOLD analysis project Ga0105047, IMG submission 78384) | Freshwater microbial communities from Lake Fryxell liftoff mats and glacier meltwater in Antarctica - MAT-04 (megahit assembly) | ecosystem: Environmental > Aquatic > Freshwater > Ice > Liftoff...
GCCGACGAGCTCGTGTTCCTCGACATCACCGCCTCCTCCGACGGGCGCGACACCATGGTCGACGTGGTGTACCGCACAGCCGAGCAGGTGTTCATCCCGTTCACCGTCGGTGGTGGCATCCGCAGCGCCGACGATGCGCGCACCATGCTGCGCGCCGGTGCCGACAAGGTCAGCGTCAACACTGCCGCGGTACAGCGACCCACACTCATCGCCGACATCGCTGCCGAGTTCGGCGCACAGTGCTGCGTGTGCGCGATCGATGCGAAGCGCATGGCCGACGGGTCGGGTTTCGAGGTGTTCCTCCATGGCGGTCGCACACCCACCGGCATCGATGCCGTCCAGTGGGCGGTGCAGGCGGCGGCGCTGGGGGCCGGCGAGATTCTGCTCACATCGATGGACCGCGACGGCACGAAGGAGGGCTTCGACATCGAGCTCACCCGCACCGTCGCCGACGCCGTCGGCGTGCCGGTCATCGCCAGCGGCGGCGTCGGCACGCTCGACCACCTGGTGCACGGCATCCGCGAAGGTCACGCCACCGGCGTGCTCGCCGCCAGCATCTTCCACTTCGGCGAACACACCATCGCCGAGGCGAAGGCAGTGATGAGCGCCGCAGGCGTGCAGGTGCGACCGGCATGAGCCTGTTGCCACGCGAGCCGTTCACCCTCATCGACGGGGGGTTGTCCACCATGTTGGAAGAAATGGGCGAGCGGCCCAGCGGGTTGCTGTGGACCGCAGCGGCGCTGGTCGATCGCCCGCACGTGCTCACCGAGGCACATCGTCGCTACGTGGATTCCGGCGCCGACGTGGTCATCACGGCCAGCTACCAGGCGAGCCAGCCGGGCTTCGTGGCCGCCGGCCTCACCGTCGCCGACGCTCGCCGAGCCCTTGCTGCCACCACCGAGGTGGCTCGCGCTGCCCACCCGTCGCTGGTTGCGTCGTCGGTCGGCCCCTTCGGCGCGTACCTGGGCGACGGCAGCGAGTACCACGGCGCCTACGCAGCGTCATGGAGCGAGGTCCGAGCGTTTCACCGGCAGCGGCTGGAGGTTCTGGTCGACACGGCTCCCGACCTGTTCGCGATCGAGACCATGCCCTCGTTGGCCGAAGCCGAAATCGTGTCCGAGGAGCTACGCACGCTCACCGATGCGCCGGCATGGCTGACCTTCGCATGCCGAGACTCGTTGCACACGTGTGCCGGCGATGTGTTCGCCCTCGCTGCTGCAGCTGTTGCTCCGTCCGTCGACGCTGTGGGCGTGAACTGCACGGCACCGGTGCACGTGCTGGCGTTGCTGCAGTCGGTGCAGCTGACTGTGCCGCTGGTGGCCTACCCGAACCACGGTGCCGCGTGGGACAGCGAGCACAAGTGCTGGCTCGGTCCGGTCGGCGGTAGCGAGATCCCCGGCCTGGTTCCCGCGTGGCTGGCTGCCGGCGCCCGGTTCGTGGGCGGCTGCTGCGGGGTCGGCACTGCCGGCATCCGGGCACTGGCTGCGTTGCGCGACGCTCGATCCGGCGATCTGGCCCGGTAGACCGCGTCGAGTTGCCGCTCGGTAGGGTGCGGCCATGGCTTCAAAGAAGATGCAGTATCGCCGGCTCGGTCGCAGCGGCTTGCAAGTGTCGGTTCTCTCCTTCGGCAGCTGGGTCACGTTCGACAACCAGCTCGGTGACGACATGGCGCTCGAGTGCATGCAGGGCGCCTACGACGCTGGCTGCAACTTCTTCGACAATGCCGAGGCGTACAGCAACGGTGGCAGCGAGAGCCAGATGGGTCGGGTCATCCAGCAGCTCGGCTGGAAGCGCGAGTCGTACGTGGTCAGCACGAAGTTCTACTGGGGCATCAACGGCAACATGCGCAACATGCGCAACACGCTCAACCGCAAGTACCTGGCACAGGCCATCGACGGTTCGCTCGAGCGCATGCAGCTCGACTTCATCGACCTCGTCTACTGCCACCGCCCCGACGCCAACACACCCATCGAGGAGACCGTGTGGGCGATGAGCGACATGATCACCCAGGGCAAGGCGCTGTACTGGGGCACCAGCGAGTGGAGCGCCGACGAGATTCGCGCCGCCTGGAGCATCGCCGACAAGCATCACCTGCACAAGCCGGTGATGGAGCAGCCGCAGTACAACCTGCTCTCCCGCGACCGGGTCGAGACCGAGTACGCGCGCCTCTACGACGACATCGGCTTGGGCACCACCATCTGGAGCCCGCTGGCCAGCGGCCTGCTCACCGGTAAGTACAAGGACGGCGCCCCGGCCGACAGCCGTGGCGCTCTGCCGGGCTACGAGTGGTTGGCGGAGCGGCTCACCGACAGTGAGTCGATGGCCAAGGTCGAGTTGTTGCGCCCAATCGCGGCCGAGCTCGGCTGCACGATGGCGCAGATGGCCATCGCCTGGTGTGCCGCCAACCCGCGTGTCTCCACCGTCATCACCGGCGCCAGCCGCGCCAGCCAGGTGGTCGAGAACTTCGAGGCGCTCGGCGTGTTGGCGCTGCTCACCCCGGAAGTGCTCGAGCGCATCGACCACGCCGTCGCCTGATCCGGCGGGTGGTTGCCGGTCATGTGGCACGGTGGCGGGCGGTTGTCGGCCGGCTGGGTATCCAGCAACGGACAGTCATCGCGTACGCCACGTAGTCGTTGCCGAAGCGGGTACGGAGGTCGGCCTCCTCGGCGGGGCGGATGAACGTGTTCCAGATCACCGCGCCCGCAACAGCCGAGAGGATCACGATCCACGACCCCAGCCACAGCCCGACGCCGATGGTCTGCAGCGCGCCGGCCACCGCCATCGGGTTGCGGACGAAGCGATAGGGCCCGACGACAACGAGCTTGCGAGCGGTCCTCGCAGGGAGCGGCGTGCCCTCCCCGATGAGCGCCATCGAGATGCAGGACCACAGCCCGAAGGCGCTGGCGAGCAGGAACACCGCAGCTCCGATCCACGGCCATTCGCGATCAGCGAGCGACGGCCAACTCAGGCGCATCCGTCGTTCGGCCCATGCCAGCAGGAGCGGCAGCGCGATGAGGAGTGAGGTCCAGAACACGACCAGCTGCGTGAGGCTGCGGCGCAGGTGGGTGCGTCGCTCCCGGTCATTCGTGACACGGAACTCGAACGGTCCGAAGAAGAACCACTCGATCGGCAGTCGACCGAGCCACAGCGTGACTGCGGCTGCGACGGTTCCGGCGGATGCGAGCATCATCGCCGCGGCGCCCCAACCTGCCTCACGCTCCACGAGCGCCGTCGCGACCAGCGCCGCGGTGATCAGCGTCGTCCATGCCGCGCACACCATCGCCACGTAGCGGTTGGCGAGCAGCCCGGCGATGGCCGAGGCCCCTACGAACAGCACCACGTCGGGCACGACCAATAGCGCTGGGCTCCAACTGCCCAGCGTCCAACGACGAACACTGGGTGAGGTGAACACGGCGGCCCACCACAAGGCTCCCGCGGCGGCCTGCGCGACGAAGTAGATGCGGGCCCTGGTGATTGGCGAGCCTCGGCCGTTGCGGCCGTCGTGTTCTCGAGGCTCGATGGACCCACTACCGCGCACCCAGCCAGCCTCGCACGAACCAGCCAAGCCCAAGTGGTTCAGATCAGGGTCGGAATCGTCCCGGCCTCCGAGACGATTCGGACCCAGACGGCTGAATGGGACGAATCCGACCCAGAATCCGTGGGGGGCGGAACAGGGCCGGGCGCGAGCAGGGCGCGGGGGTATCGTGGGGGCAATGCGTACTTCGCTCTCCGATCTTCTTGCCACAGGCCGCGTCTTGCTGGCCGACGGTGCCACTGGCACCAACTTCTTCGTGGCCGGCCTCACCTCGGGTGAGCCGCCCGAGTTCTGGACCGTCGACCGCCCCGACGAAGTGATGGGCCTGCACCAGGGCTTCGTCGACGCCGGCGCCGACATCATCCTCACCAACACGTTCGGTTGCAACCCGCACCGTTTGAAGCTGCATCAGGCGCAGGCTCGCACGTTCGAGCTGGCCAAGGCGGCGGCCGAACTGGCGCGCAAAGTTGCCGACGCATGCGAGCGTCCTGTGGTCGTCGCCGGCTCGGTGGGGCCAACGGGCGAGCTGTTCGAGCCGATGGGCGCGCTCACTCACGACACCGCCAAGGCATCGTTCGCGGAGGAGATGCGCGGCCTGCTCGCCGGTGGCGCGGATGTTGCCTGGATCGAAACCATGTCGTCGCCCGAAGAAGTACATGCAGCCGTCGATGCCGCCATCGAGGTGGGCCTGCCGTACGTGGTCACCTGCTCGTTCGACACTGCCGGCCGCACCATGATGGGCATGATGCCCGGGGCCATGGCCGACATGCTTGCCGCGGCGGCGGTGCCGCCGCTGGCGATGGGCGCCAACTGCGGCGTGGGCGCCAGCGACATCCTGGTCACACTGCTCGAGATGCAGGGTGCCCCGCACCCGCTGGTCACCAAGGGCAATTGCGGTGTGCCGCACTTCGAGGGCGTCGAGATCGTGTACTCGGGCACCCCCGAGCTGATGGCCAAGTACGCCACGCTTGCCATCGATGCGGGCGCCCGCATCGTGGGTGGCTGCTGTGGCACCACGCCGACTCACCTCGCCGCGATGCGTGCAGCCATCGACCAACACACCGCGGGCGAGCGCCCCACGCACGAGGCCATCGTCGAGCACGTCGGCCCGCTCACCAACCAGGCGCCCACCGAGAACGCCGAGCGGCGCAGCCGCCGCACACGCAGCTGAGCCGTCGCAGGCCTCGTGTCGTGGCCAGCCTCGTGTCGTGACCAGCCTCGTGTCGCGACCGGCTCGTTCGCTTCGCCGCTGATTGCCCCAGGTTCGACGGGCGTTCGGCGCACAGATCGAACAAACCCTCGCTCGCTGACTCACACCGGAGTTTCGAAGAATTCTTGTGCGCTGAGTAGCTCTCTGAGCTACTAGACGCACACGAACTGGCGCGGCCCGACGCGTCCGCCGTGTGGCGAGCTGGCTGCCTACAGGGTGAGCCACGCCTTCAGCACGGCGGCGGCCAGCGGCAGTTGCTCGGTGGGTGTGGTGTCATTCACCAGTGGCTGCACCACGTAGACGGCGTTGTTGGCGGTGAGGTACAGCACCTCGCCGGCGCCCACCTGAGCGCCGGGCAGCTCGGGGTCGTCGAAGGGCCGGCTGAGCCCGAGCGACGCCTGCAGGTCGTTGAACGAGGACTGGTCGCCCGGGTCGGTGAACAGGCTGAGCGTGAGCGAGCGGCTCTGGTCGTTGAGCCCCAGGAACTCGCAGGTTCCGGTAGCGGTGACCTGGCCCTGGTCGAGCACGACGCCCACGATGGCCGATAGATCGGCGGCGGTGGGCATTTGCACGCAATCGGGCATGAATGTGGTCTGCGGCGCGAACGTGTCGCCGGTGAGGGTGGTGGCGTCAGGGGCGATGGTGGGCAGAACCTGGGTGGAGGTGGTCGCGACGTCGCCGGAGGAATCGTCGCTGCAGGCGGCGCCGACGAGCAGCACGAGACAGAGAGCGGCGAGTCGGCGATGCATGGGTTCCCTTTCCGGCCCCCGTTTGGGGTGCGTCGTCCCTGACGGTACCCTGCGAAACGTGGCGTTGGACGAAGAGAAGCTGCCCATCAAGATGCTCAACGATCGCGTGCTCGTGCGCATCCCCGAGCGCGATGGCGAACGCCGCACCACCGGTGGCATCCTCATCCCGGCCACCGCCCAGATCTCGAAGCGGCTCGCATGGGCGGAGGTCGTGGCGCTCGGCCAGAACGTGCGCACCGCCGAAGTGGGCGACCGGGTGCTGTTCAGCCCGGAGGATCGCTACGAGGTCGAGGTGGGCGGCAACGACTACATCATGTTGCGCGAACGCGACATCCATGCGGTGGCCGCCACCCGCATCGAGGGCAGCACCGGGCTGTACCTGTAGCACCGATTTTGCCGAGGGCGCGAGCCGCCACGACTCCTAGGCTGTCGGCCATGCCCGATGCCGTCTCCATTGCCGCCAGCGCCGAGCAATTGGCTTCCGTCAAGTACGACGCCAACGGTCTGGTACCGGTCATCGCACAAGACCTGCACACCAAGGCGGTGCTGATGATGGCGTGGATGAACGCCGACACCTTGGCTGCCACCTTGGCCGAAGGCCGGATGGTGTATTGGAGCCGCAGTCGCCGGGAGGTGTGGCGCAAGGGCGACACCAGCGGTGACCGCCAGTTCGTGCGCGAGGGCTACTACGACTGCGACGGCGACACCCTGCTGTTCCTGGTGGAGCAGGAAGGCAATGGCGCCTGCCACACCGGCCAGTACTCGTGCTTCTTCGCCGCCTTCGGACCGTCGGCATGAGTGGTGCCACCTTTCGGCCCAGTCGCGATGAGTTTCATGCATTGGCTGCCGAACACACCGTGGTGCCGGTGTGGGCCGAGGTGCTGGGCGACCTCGAAACCCCCGTGTCGGCGTTCCTGAAACTGGTCGGTTCCGGCGAGGGTTTCCTGCTCGAGTCGGTCGAGCATGCCGAGCGGTGGGCGCGGTACAGCTTCGTCGGCCACGACCCGGTGGCCACACTCGAGTTGCGCAACGGCGTCATCACTCTGCAGGGGCAGCACCTCAGCGCCGACATTCCGCTGGACCAGGGCATGTTGGCCGCGCTCGACGCCATCATCGCCGCCTACCACGCACCCATCATCGCCGACCTGCCCCCGCTGCAGGGCGGCGTGATGGGCTACCTCGGCTACGACATCGTGCGCGAGATCGAGCACCTGCCCAACACTCCACGCGACGATCGCGACCTGCCCGATTCGATCATGAGCATCATCGGCTCGCTGGCTGCGTTCGACCACTGGCGCCAGCGGGTGTACCTCATCGAAAGCGTGCCGGTGCTGCACATGGATGCCGACGGCGTCAATCGCGAGTACGACGCAGCGTGCGTGCGGGTACAGCAGGCGGTCGACAAGCTGGCGATGCCGCTGGCTGCGCCGTCGGTGGAGCCGCCGCAGCCCGACGAGGTGCCACCCGACGTACGCAGCACGATGGGTGACGGCATGTACCAGCAGGCGGTGCAAGTGGCCAAGGAGCACATCCTGGCCGGCGACATCTTCCAGGTGGTGCTCTCGCAGCGCTACGACATCGATCTGCAGGCCGACCCGTTCGACTTCTACCGAGTACTGCGGCAGGTGAACCCCAGCCCGTACATGTACTTCCTACGTCACCCCGACCTCACTATCGCAGGCAGCTCGCCGGAGCCGATGGTGAAGGTGCTCGGCCGCACCGTGGTCAGCAGGCCCATCGCCGGCACCCGGCGGCGCGGTCGCACCGACGACGACGATCGGCGCATGGCCGGCGAGTTGAAGGAGAATCCGAAGGAGGTTGCCGAACACATCATGCTGGTCGACCTCGCCCGCAACGATGTGGGTCGCGTCGCCAAGTTCGGCACGGTGCAGGTCGACGAACTGATGAGCCTCGAGCGCTACAGCCACGTGATGCACCTCACCTCGCAGGTCACCGGCGAGCTCCTCGAGGGCAAGACCCCCATTGACGTGCTGCGCGCCACGCTGCCTGCCGGCACGGTGAGCGGAGCGCCGAAGGTGCGGGCGATGGAAATCATCGACGCGCTCGAGCCGGTGAAGCGCGGGCCGTACGCGGGGGTCGTGGGGTACGTCGACTTCAGTGGCAACCTCGACACGGCCATCGCCATCCGCACCATGTTCGTCGGGGTGCACGGCGCCTCGTTCCAAGCCGGTGCCGGCATCGTGGCCGACTCCGTGCCTGACGACGAAGACCTCGAGTGTCGCAACAAGGCTGCTGCGCTGCTGGCGGCGGTAGCCGCCGCCCGCAGGATGAGCCGCAACACCCCGAGTCGGCGCTGAGACACGGTGCTACCGCACCTGAACGCCGAACTGGGTTGGGGTGTCAGTCGATGAGCACGCCGATCAGCAGCACGGTTCCCAGCAGCCCGACGCCGACGATGCCCACCACCGACAGCGCGGCCAAGCCGGGCACGCTGGTGATCGCCCGCACACCGGCGAACAGAGCGGGCAGCTCGGTGCGCTGGTGGTTGAGCTCGCGGCGCGTGTCGCCGAAGCTCTTCGCATAGGCGGCCACCGGCCGGCCGGAGTCGTGATCGATGAGCACTTGCGCGCTTTTGGTGGAGGTTTGAATGAACTGACGCACGTTGGCGATGAGCTCGGGGGAGTGCTTCGCCGTGGAACGCACCAGGAAGCGAGCGGTGAACGCTGCAGCGATCGGCACGACGCAGATGACGCCGCCGATGATGAGCCACAGCGGCCGGCCGTTGCCGTCGAACACCATCAGCCCGGTGAGGAAAGTGGCGATACCGACCAGCGTGGCCACCACGGCGATGCCGCCCGCCAATGAGCCCAGGCGGCGAAGTGTGGTTTGTAGGCCGTCGGTGACGCGCTGGACGTCGAGCTCGGAATCCATGCGCTGCAGTGTGTCATGCGCGCGATGCGGTGCGACACTGGCCGCATGTTCTGGAGCGAGTACCCCCGCGACGTGGTGCAGGTCGACGGCCCCGACGCACTCACCTACCTGCAATCGCAGTTGTCGCAGGACCTGCGCGCGCTGCAGGTGGGTGCCAGCGTGTGGAGTTTCGTACTGCAGCCCACCGGCAAGGTCGATGTGCTGCTGCGTGTGTGGCGCACTGGCGACGACACGTTCGTGCTCGACACCGACGCCGGCTTCGGCGAGGTGTTGCTGGCCCGCCTCAACAGGTTCAAGATCCGCGTGAAGGCCGAACTCTCGGTGCTTCCGTGGAACTGCATTGCCGTTCGTGGCGAGGGCGCACTGCCCGACGGCCTGCCCTCGTGGGGTTCCGGTGTCGATCTGTTGGGTGCGGAGGTGCAGCCACCGACCGGTGCGGCCCACGGGGATGCCGCGCAAATGCTGGCTGCGAGAGTGGCCGCTGGGTGGCCGCAGATGGGTGTGGAGATCGAGCCTGGCGGCACCATCCCCGCCGAGACCGGTGTCTCTCCGCAGGCCGTCAGCTTCACCAAGGGCTGCTACCCGGGCCAGGAGCTGGTCGAGCGGATGGACAGTAGAGGTGCCGCGGCGCCGCGGCTGCTGCAGGTGGTCGAGGTGCCAGAGGGTGCGCGGGCCGGCGATGCGCTCGTGCGCAACGGTGAGGCAATCGGCACCATCACCAGCGTCAGCGGCTTGACAGCGCTGGCTTTCGTGAAGCGGAGTGCCCTCACCTCCTGATGCGCGACACTGTGCGCATGGCGTTCACCGCAGCTCAGTTGGCGAAGAACCTGCAACGCATCCGCGAGATCTCGCTGGCGCTGCCAGAGGCCACTGAAGAACTCACCTGGGGCACGGAGGTGAACTTTCGTGTCCGCAAGAAGATCTTCTGCTTCCCAGGAGCGGGAGGTTCAATCATGGTCAAGGCCGACCGCGACGAGTTGCCGGCGCTGCTCGACGATCCGCGGTGCCGGCCGGCGCCGTACCTGGCGCGAGGTGGCTGGATCCTGCTCGAGTTCGACACTGCGAGAGCCGACTGGGAGGAGGTGCGCGAGCTGGTGACCACGTCGTACTGCCTCGTTGCGCCCAAGACACTCGCTCGACAGGTGCTCTGACGCGTCAGCCGGAGCCGGCAGTTGCCCGCTGGAAGTCGGGGTCGGTACGCAGGCTGTCGAACTCGGGGGCCGATTGCAGCGCTGCCTGAATGGCGTGTGCCGGCGCCGACGCACTTGCCGCTTGCAACCAGCCCAGCGCTGTGCGCCGGTCGCCCAGCGCGGCAGCGGCGCGGGCGACGTGCACCGCAAGCATGGCAGGGCGACCGTTGGCGTAGCTCTGCGCGGCGAAGTTGGCGGCATCGGTGTACTCGCCCAGCCGCAGCAAGATGCCCGAGAGCACGAAGTCGTCGAATGCGCGGCCGTGGGGGAGCGGTCGCGGCAGGAGCTCCACCAGATCGGCAAGGTGGCGCAGCGAAGCTGCGTCGGGTGGCCACCAGTTGGTGGTCGCCGATGCGGGTGTGGCCAACTCGTCGAGCAGCACCTGGCGGGCTACGTCGGTGTGGCCATCGACGAGTTGCAGATGGGCTCGACACCACGGTGACGGTACGTAGCCCGCCGGGAAGTGACTGACGTCGCCGGTGGCCCAGGCCAGCGCCTCCGCACGGGCGAGCGCAGCCTGACCCTTCGAACGTTGGTCGTGCGCCTTGTCGGCCGACACGATCTGCGCCACGGACAGCAGCGGGATGGCCATGAAGAAGATGAGCGATCGGAGCTGCGGCTGAGTGGCCATGTAGACCATCAGTGACACGCTGACGACCACCGTGAAGCCCAACATGATCCGCCGCGAGTAGCGCGGGGTGATGCGATCGACCGCCTGCTCGAGAATGTTGCCGCCGTCGAACGGGAGGATGGGGATGAGGTTGAACAGCCCGATCATCGGCCCAGCCCACAGCACGGCGAATTGGGTGGTGGTGAGCCCACGGATGGGCCACTCGAGTGGGCCGCCGAGCGCAACGTAGAGTGCGCTACCCGCGAGGATCTGGATGCCGGGGCCGGCGAACGAGATAGCGACCCGTTCCCACCGTGTGAGTGTGCGTGTGGGCACGAACGAGGCGTACCCGGCCATGAACGCCAACGTGATCTCGGCGCGTGCGCCTGTGGAGCGCGCAGCTACTGCATGGCCGAGTTCGTGCAACAGTGTGAACCCTGCGATGAGTGCCGCCAGCGTGACCGCACCGGCCAACCCGAGGGTCTGCGCGTAGACGAATGCGATGAGGGCCATGAACATCCAGAAGCCGGCGCCGACGTGCACGGGAAACCCGAACAGTCGGAATGCGGGATTGGGCGACGCCATTGAGCGAGCCTACGGCCCGAAAGCCTGTGGTGCTGATCGTCTGCGGATGCCCGCGGTGCCCGTAGACTCGCTCCTCGTGTCATACGTCTATGCCTTCGATCACAAGCACCGCCGCCCTCCGATGGAGTACAAAGACCTTCTGGGTGGAAAGGGCGCCAACCTCGCCGAGATGACCAGCGTGTTGAAGTTGCCGGTACCGCCTGGCTTCACCATCTCCACCGATGCCTGCCGGGCCTACATGCACGGCGGCTGGCCGGCAGGCCTCGACGAGGAGATCGCCACCCAGGTGTTCAAGCTCGAGAAGACCATGGGCCGCAAGCTGGGCGATCCGTTCGACCCGCTGCTGGTCTCGGTCCGCTCGGGTGCCAAGTTCTCGATGCCGGGCATGATGGACACCGTCCTCAACCTGGGCCTCAACGACGAGAGCGTGAAGGGCCTTGCACACGTCACCAACGACGAGCGATTCGCGTACGACAGCTACCGTCGCTTCATCGCCATGTACGGCCGCATCGTGCTCGGCGTCGATGGCGAGCACTTCGAGCACCCGCTGGAAAAGGCCAAGGCCACCGCCGGCGTGAAGACCGACGCCGAGCTCAGCGCCAAGGTGCTGAAGGACCTGTGCAAGCAGTACCAGGCAGCCATCAAGAAGGTCACCAAGCAGCCGTTCCCGCAGAAGCCACGCGAGCAACTGCGCGGTGCGGTCGAGGCCGTGTTCGCCAGCTGGAACGGCGCTCGCGCCATCGCCTACCGCGTGCGCGAGCGCATCAGCCACGACCTGGGTACCGCCGTCAACGTTCAGACCATGGTGTTCGGTAACCGCGACCAGAACAGCGGCACCGGCGTAGGTTTCACCCGTAACGCGGCCACTGGCGACAACAAGCCCTACGGCGACTTCCTGGTCAACGCGCAGGGTGAAGACGTCGTGGCAGGTATTCGCAACACCGAAGACCTCGACCACATGAAGCTGGTCTTCCCGGCGTGCCACAAAGAGCTGCTGGGGATCTTCGCCCGGCTCGAGCAGCACTACACCGACATGTGCGACACCGAGTTCACCATCGAGCAGGGCAAGCTCTGGATGCTGCAGACCCGCGTGGGCAAGCGCACCGGCGCGGCCGCACTGCGCATGGCCGTCGAGATGACCCGCCAGCAGGGCAAGGGCGCTGGCAAGTGGAGCATCTCGAAGCAGGAAGCCATCATGCGTGTCGGCGCCGACCATCTCGACCAGGTGCTGCACCCGCAGTTCGCCAACAAGGGCAAGGCGTTGGCCAAGGGTCTGGCAGCCTCGCCGGGCGCCGCTGTCGGCAAGGTGTACTTCACCGCTGACGATGCAGTGAACGCCGACGATCGTGGCGAGCCGGTCATCCTCGTTCGCAACGAGACCAGCCCCGAAGACGTGCACGGCATGATGGTTTCGCAGGGCATTCTCACCGCCCGTGGCGGCCTCGTCAGCCACGCCGCCGTGGTCGCTCGCGGCTGGGGTACCCCCGCCATCGTCGGCGCCGACGCCGTCAAGATCGACGGCAAGACATTCCGGGTCGGCGATGTGGTCGTCAAGGAGGGCGACGTCATCAGCATCGACGGCACCACCGGCGAGGTCATGCTGGGCGCGATGACGTTGGCTGCGGCCGAGCCGCCAGCCGAGTTCCACACCATCCTCAAGTGGTCCGACGTGGTCCGCAAGGGCAAGCTGGGCGTGCGCGCAAACGCCGACACCGGCGAAGATGCCACCAACGCTCGCGAGCTCGGTGCCGAGGGTATTGGTCTGTGCCGTACCGAGCACATGTTCCTCGCCCCCGACCGTCTGCCGGTTGTTCGTCGGATGATCCTGGCCGACACGCCTGCCGAGGAAGAGGCCGCGCTGGCCGAGCTCGGCCGCGTGCAGCAGATCGACTTCGAAGAGATCCTTCTGGCGATGGACGGCCTGCCCGTCACCATCCGCTTGCTCGACCCGCCGCTGCACGAGTTCCTGCCGTCGGCTGAAGAGTTGCGCATCAAGAAGGCCACCAAAGGCCTCAGCAAGTCCGAGACGGCCGAACTGAAGGCCGCCGAGGAATGGGCCGAGCACAACCCGATGATCGGTACCCGCGGCGTGCGCCTTGGCGTGGTCAAGCCGGGGCTCTACGCCATGCAGGTGCGTGCACTGATGGCGGCGGCTGCCTCGCTGCGCAAGAAGGGCAAGAACCCCATCGTCGAAGTGATGATCCCGCTCACCGTCACCCGTGAGGAACTGCAGCTGGCTCGTGGCTGGGTGCAGACCGAGATCGACCGTGCCGTGAAGGGCCTGAAGAACAAGCCGCACGTCACCATCGGCACCATGATCGAGACCCCGCGTGCGGCCATCCGCGCCGACGAGATTGCCGAGGAAGCCGACTTCTTCAGCTTCGGCACCAACGACCTCACCCAGATGACGTTCGGCTTCAGCCGCGACGACGTCGAGAGCAAGATGATGCCCGCCTACCTCGAGCAAGGGTTGCTCAAGCGCAACCCGTTCGAGACCATCGACGTCGGCGGCGTTGGAGAACTGGTCAAGCTCGGGGCCACTCGGGGTCGCTCGGTGAAGAAGGGCCTCAAGTTGGGCGTGTGCGGTGAGCATGGCGGCGATCCGGAGAGCATCGCGTTGTTCTACGAGGCCGGCCTCGACTACGTCAGCTGCAGCCCGTTCCGTGTGCCCATCGCCCGGTTGGCCGCTGCGCAGGCCATCATCGGCGGCTCCAAGACGGAGACCAAGTAACCCATGCAGGTCCAGACCCGGCAAGGTCCCGCGTATGGCGTCGCTCGTCTCACGCTGGCACCCAATGAGCCAGTGCGCGTCGAGTCTGGCGCAATGATGGCGATGTCCGCTGATGTCACCCTCCAGTCGAAGGCCGAGGGCGGCATCATGAAGTCGCTCAAGCGGGCGGCGTTGGGCGGCGAGAGCTTCTTCGTCAGCACCTACACTGCGCCACCGTCCGGAGGGTTCGTCGACGTGGCAGCTCGCCTGCCCGGCGACGTCACCACCTACGACATCGTTCCGGGTCGGGCGCTGTTCATCCAGAAGGGCTCGTGGTTGGCCAACGACGTCACCGTCAACCTCGACGCCCAATGGGGTGGCTTCAAGAACATGTTCGGTGGGGAAGGTGCGTTCATCGTGCGCACCGACGGCCAGGGCACCGTGGTGTTCGCATGCTACGGCGCACTCGAAGTGTGGAACCTCGCCGCCGGCCAGAGCATCACCGTCGATACCGGCCACATGGTTGCCTATGAGGACACCATCACGATGGGCATGCGCAAGGCCAGCGGCGGCGGCATGGTGCAGAGCTTCAAGAGCGGTGAGGGCTTCGTGTTCGACTTCACCGGCCCCGGCCGAGTGTGGACGCAGACCCGCAACCCCAACGAGTTCCTTGGGTGGATCCAGGCGACGCTCGGCACCAGCAACTCCGGCGGTGGCATCGCTGGCGGCATGTTCGGACGCGACTAGCTCTTGTTGATCGCCGCGACCGACGACACGTCGAAGTTCGTCGTTCTCGATGTTGCTGCGATCTGGTGGATTGCCCTCCTCACTATCATCGGGCTGCTGCTGCTGTTCGATCTCCTGGTCGTTCATCGCGAGAGCCACGAGATCAAGACCCGTGAAGCCGCCATCGAGTCGGCTGTCTGGATCTCCATCGGTCTCGCCTTCGGCCTTGCCGTGTGGTGGGGCTTCGGCGGTGGCGCGGCGGGCGAGTACTACTCGGGCTACCTCATCGAGAAGAGCCTCAGCGTCGACAACGTCTTCGTGTGGGCGCTCATCTTCAGCTATTTCAAGGTCCCGACGCGCTATCAGCACCGGGTGCTGTTCTGGGGCATCTTCGGTGCGCTCGTCATGCGCGCCATCTTCATCTTCGCCGGCATCGCACTCATCGAGAAGTTCGACTGGGTGCTGTACGTGTTCGGCGCGTTCCTGCTGTTCACCGCCGGCAAGCTGGTGTTCTCCGACAACGACCACGTCGACCCGTCGAAGAGCAAGTTCCTGAAGCTGGTGCACAAGGTGGTGCCGCTCACCGACGAGCTCGACGGCCAGAAGCTGTTCACGCGGGTCAACGGAAAGCGGCTGGCGACGCCGCTGTTCGCGGTGCTGTTGCTCATCGAGATGACCGACGTGCTGTTCGCCGTCGATTCGGTGCCGGCGGTCCTGGCGGTCAGTCACGAGCAGTTCATCGTGTTCGCCTCCAACGCGTTCGCGATCCTTGGCCTGCGTGCGTTGTACTTCCTGCTCGCCGACATGCATGCTCGGTTCAGCCACCTGCAGCAGGGTCTGGCCATCATCCTCGCCTTCGTCGGCATCAAGATGATCATCCACGGCTGGTACCAGATCCCCACGTGGTTGTCGTTGCTCGTCATCGCGCTGGTGCTGGCGACTTCAGTCGGTTTCTCGCTGAAGGCCAACCCGTCCACCGACGCCGTCGCGATCCCCGAAGACCTGCCGCCGCCCGACGAACGCTGAGCCCGTCTCGGCAGCTGCGGAGGCGCCGGTAGGGTGCAGACAATGGCGATCAACGAGGAGGATCTCGAACGGCTGAGGGCCTCGCTGGTGCTCTCCGACGTTGTGCAGCAGTACGTCGCGCTGCGCCGCGTGGGGCGCAACTGGGTGGGTCTGTGCCCGTTCCACGCCGAGAAGTCGGGCTCGTTCAACGTGCGCGACGAGACCGGTCGCTACAAGTGCTTCGGCTGCGACGCGGCCGGCGACGTGTTCAAGTTCGTGCAGGAGATCGACCACGTCGACTTCGTTGCGGCTGTCGAGTCCCTGGCCAACAAGGCGGGCATCGAGCTGCGCTACACCACCGGCGAGGCCGGCGACCGTGTGCGCCAGAAGCGCCGGCAGTTGGTCGATGCCATGGGCACCGCGGTCGAGTGGTACCACCAACGATTGCTCGACAGCCCCGACGCACGTGCCGCTCGCGACTACCTGCGGCGGCGGGGGCTGGCGGGCGAGGTGGCCCGCACATTCAAGATCGGGTGGGCCCCCGACGACTGGGATGCGCTGTGCCGCGACGTGAAGCTGCCGCCCGACGTGTTGCGCGACACCGGGTTGGCGTTCACCAACAAAGCCGGCCGCATGCAGGACTCGTTCCGCGGGCGCGTGATGTTTCCCATCCTCACCGAGAACGGCGAGCCCGTGGCGTTCGGCGGGCGCATCCTGCCCGGCAGCACCGACCCGGCGAAGTACAAGAACTCGTCGGAGACGCCCATCTACGCGAAGTCGAAGACGCTGTACGGGTTGAACTGGGCCAAGGGCGACATCGTGGCTGCCGACCAGGTCATCGTCTGCGAGGGCTACACCGATGTCATCGGGTTCCATCGCGCCGGCGTGAAGCGGGCGGTGGCCACCTGTGGCACGGCGCTCACCGAAGATCACGTGCGGTTGCTCAAGCGCTACGCCACGCAGGTGGTGCTCGCCTTCGACGCCGACGCCGCGGGTCAAGGTGCGGCGCAGCGCTTCTACGAGTGGGAGGAGCGCTACCAGGTGCGCGTCAGCGTGGCTCGCTTCCCCGTCGGGAAGGACCCCGGCGAGCTCAGCGTCACCGACCCCGAGGGCCTGCGCCACGCGGTCGATCAGGCGTTGCCGTTCCTCGGGTTCCGCGTGAACCGGGTGCTCAACAGCCGTCGGTTGCGGTCGCCGGAAGACCGCGCGCAGGTGGCCGGCGAGGCCATGGCGTTGGTCAACGAACACCCCAACCTCGAGGTGCGCCGGTTGTACGCCGGCCAGGTGGCCACGCACGTGGGCATCCCGCCCGCCGACCTGGTGGCGATGGCCGAGCGGCGAGTGAAGTCGCCGACGGTGCGCGTGGCACCGGTGCGGCGCGTCGGCGCCAAGGAGAACGCCGAGTTCGTGGCCATTGCAATGCTGCTGCAGCGATGGGACGACATCGCGCCGTGGCTCACAGAGGAGCTGTTCGTCGATGAGATCGCCCGGCGCGCATTCCTGGCAGTGGCCGCTGGGGGTGGCTCTGTGGCGGCCGCGCTCGACCTGGCCGACCCGGACGCTCGTGAGTTCCTCGAACGCGCTGCAGTCACGGATGTCGACGCCGACCCTGTGCTCGAAGCGCGAAATCTCATCGCTGCTGCGACGCGTCGTCAGCTTGCGCAGATGGTCTCCACCACCGGCACCGATCAGTTGCGGGCGATCACCGAGGCACGCGTATCGCTCGACCAGATCGACGATCCTGAACGGGCTGATCTGGCGGCGGAGGCATTGCTAGGGTGGCTCCAAGGGGCGAGTGAAGGGGACGAGTGAGCAACACCACGGCTGACGCATCGACAGGGGAGATTCCGTACCACGGGGTCGACGCTGGGGAGTGGCGC
>Ga0105047_10008494_pt1 | contig 17092 bp, 17 predicted proteins | sample MAT04_FD_78384 | JGI IMG/M metagenome (GOLD analysis project Ga0105047, IMG submission 78384) | Freshwater microbial communities from Lake Fryxell liftoff mats and glacier meltwater in Antarctica - MAT-04 (megahit assembly) | ecosystem: Environmental > Aquatic > Freshwater > Ice > Liftoff...
AATATTTCTTTTGAGATTTCTTCCATACCTATATTCTACGGCATAGGGGTAACAGAAGGCACTGGTGGGCAATCTACATTTTTTTCACTTCCAGATACAAACCAATCTTCTCGTCCACACGCTCTAGCCTTTACTACACCAGTAGGTGCTTCCCATTTTTCATCTTCTCTCTTGTCAATCATCTGGTGCATTATTCTATTCCAAATCGGTGTGGCCCCACTAATTCCAGAAGCCACCCAAGACATCGGCGAGTTATCGTTATTTCCTACCCATGCCGCTACCAAGTAGCTAGGAGTCCATCCGATTGCCCAGTTGTCTCTTAGTGAGTTGGTAGTACCAGTTTTAACAGCCACAGTCTTTCCAGGAATTACCAGCTTAGAGCCTCTTCCAAAAATAGGGGACCTGGCCACATCATCCGACAGAGCTGAATTTATCAAATAGGCATATCTAGAGTCAAAAATATTTTTACCACTAACTTTTTTTTGATAAACTTCTCTTCCAAGGTAGTCATGAATAGATACCACAGGGTTTATATCAATCTTTTCTCCCATGTTTGCAAAAATAGAATAAGCCTGTGATATTTCAGTCATTTTTACTTCACCAGCTCCCAAAGACAAAGACAATCCAAATCTACTTCTATCATCCCAAGTATTTATACCCATACTTTGAGCCAAATCAATCATACTATTTATTCCATATCTATCCAAAAGTTTTACTGAAGGTATATTTAAAGATGAGGCAAGGGCTGTTCTTAAAGTTACTCTGCCCATATATTTACCATTATAGTTTTGTGGAGCATATGGTTTTTGGCCTGGTATCTTATATGAAACAGGACCATCATCTATAGTTGTAGACAAAGTGGCCCCTTTCATTAGAGCATTTAAATAGTTTATGGGTTTTATAGAAGATCCAGGTTGTCGCTCGGCAGTAGTAATATTGTACTTTCCATCAATATCTTTTGCCCAATAATCTTTAGATCCACTCATAGCCAGTACATCTCCATTTTTTACATCTACTACCATGGCCGAGCCATTGCCAATTCTGAGCCTTGCCACTTTTCCTACTTCATCGCTTACAACTTTATCTGTAAAGGTTTGCAGCTCCAAATCCAAACTAGTTTTAACCACGACCCCTTCAGAACCAAGTTTGTCATATCCAAACTTATCTTTTAAAATGTCTTTTACATAAAATACAAAATGTGGCGCATCAATCTTAGTTTTATCATTTTGTATTTGTAAATTTTGAGAAAACACATTTTTGGCATCACTTTCGCTTATATTCCCACTCTTAACCATTTCCTCCAAAACTCGTCCCTGTCTTTTTTTTGCAAACTCAATCCCACTTAAAGGAGAATAAGAACTAGGTGCAGCTGGAAGACCAGCCAAAAAACTAGACTCTGCCAAATTTAAGTCGTTTACTTCTTTTCCAAAGTATTTTCGGCTTGCCTCCTGAATCCCATATATTTCACCACCATATGGAACCTGATTAAAATATCTTTCAAGTATTTGTTCTTTAGAAAGTTTGGATTCAAGTGTTACTGCCAAAATAACCTCTCTAATTTTACGTCTCCAGCTTTTTTCTTTACTCAAAAATACATTTTTAACCAATTGTTGGGTAATTGTAGATCCGCCTTGCAAGTTTTCTCCAGCCTTTGAGTCTTTGTTTGCCCACAAAGCTCGTACAATACTTTTTACAGAAAAACCAGAGTGTGTGAAAAAATCCTTGTCTTCTATCGCAATGGTAGCCTGTATTAAATGAGTTGGTATTTGGGATAGAGAAATCCAACTTCTATTTTCGTTTTGATAAAAAACATATAAATTTTTTCCATTTCTATCCACTATTCTTGTTGATAAAGCTGGTGGAAAATAAATTTTCTCGATGCCAGGCATATCACTCAAAACCTCTTTCCAAAACCACCATACTCCAACAGAAAATACAGAAAAAACAATAGTCAAAGTCAATCCAAAAGACAAAAAAGCTCGTCCATTTCGAAAAGAAAAAACAGTCTTTATAATTTTAAAAATCCCAAGCACTAGTTTTATTAGACCCTTTAGTACACCATAGGGCAGCCAACCAATGCTAACAAGCATTCTTATGAGGATTAGAAACATGGCAAAATATATCCTACTTTTGGGTTTTTTACCACTATCTAGAACAGTCTATGCAAACTGGCCCTGTTACTGGATCGGATATTATAGTCTTTTCCTGCATTTCTGCATTTGGATTTTGTTCATTTGCTCTGACTTGTTTTCCTGTGGTTTTATCAACCAAAACCTGACCTCTGCTTGGAACTATAACTCCAGGGATAAATCCTTGCTTAAAATATTCATTTTTTGATTCACAGCCTTCAGCTGGTGGTGTTCCACCTGTCAAATTACAAACAGTTCTTTGTACAACACCAACAGGCTGAGCCATTTTTGTTACAGGTTTGTCTTTTAGTATTTGTGTCATTATCTTACTCCAAATAGGGGAGGCTCCTGTGGTTCCCGAAGCCACGCTACTCATCTTAGAATTATCACTATTTCCCACCCATACAGACACAATATAATCGGGGGTATATCCAATTGTCCAGTTGTCACGCAAATCATTTGTGGTTCCAGTTTTTACAGCCACCTCGGGGTGTCCCTTAATATTTAGCATTGAGCCTCTTCCAAAAACCATACTTCTAGCTCCATCATCTGTCAAAATATTTGTCACAATAAAAGTGGCTTCCCGACTCATAACTCTTTCTCCAACTACAGTATTACTTTGTTGATACAAAACATCATCATTTCTACTCGTAACAGCCAAAAACGGATCCAAGTCCCGCCGAACTCCTCCACTAGCCAACACACCAAAAGCCACATTCATGTCTGTCTGATATACATCTCCCGCACCCAAAGTTAGAGAAAGTCCATAGTTACTAGAGTCTGTCAGTGTAGTCAGTCCCATCGCCGAAGCAGAAGCTACAAAATTTTCCACTCCATTTAGTTTAAGAATTTTTACAGCAGCAATGTTTAAAGAATTCCCCAAACTATTTCTTACCGACTGCACTCCATAATATTTATTTCCGTAGTTGGTAGGGCAGTATGGTTTTTGCCCAGCTATGGCAGGAAAACATATTGGTCCATCCTCAAAAACTGTAGCAGCTGTAATTTTTCCAGTGTCTATTGCCACTGCGTAGTTGAGGGGTTTTATGGAAGAGCCTGGTTGTTGTGGAGAAGTTACTATGTTAACCTGCCCGTCAATCGTTTCATCAAAATAATCTTTTGATCCGACCATCGCTAGTATTTCTCCATTCTTGGGATTAGTTACCAATACAGCTCCGTTTGTCACATGAGCTTTCTTTTTATTTAAATTGTCAATTTCCTCAACCACTGCGGCCTGAGCATAATCTTGTATATTCAAATCTAAGGTAGTCTTTATATTCAATCCACCCTTAGATACTGTTTCTTGTCCAAGTTGTTTAATCAATTCATTTCGAACATAAAACACAAAGTGAGGTGCTTTAATATTGTCAGCCTTTTTTGAGTAACTCAAATTAAAGTTTTTCGCATCTTCGTATGTCTTGTCGTCAATCATTTTTAACTCTTTCATTCGAAGTAGTACTTGTTCCTGTCTAGCTTTTGCTTTTTCAGGATATACAAAAGGTGAGTACTTAGTTGGAGAAGCGGGAAGCCCAGCAATCAGGGCCAGTTGTGCCAGGTTTAGCTGGCCCAAGCTTTTTCCAAAAAAGGCTTCAGAAGCAGCAGCAGCTCCCCATACAGTTCCCCCATAAGGTATTCGATTAAAATACATTTCCAGTATCTCTTCTTTTGTGTAAATAAATTCAGCCGCCACAGTTAAAACTGCTTCTTTGATTTTTCTTTCCCAAGTTCTTTCTGCGGTTAGTTTTGTATTTTTTATCAGCTGTTGGGTAATAGTTGAACCACCTTGTTTTCTATTTTCTATAAATGTTCTAAAAAGTCCTCTTAAAATGCCTCGAATATCAAATCCAAAATGATTATAAAAATTAGCGTCCTCAATTGCCAAGGTAGCATTTCTCAGCTCCATCGGGATAGTTGACAGTGGCACCACAACTCTACTTTTGTCTGTAAAAAGTTGATAAAGTAACTTCCCGTTTCTATCATATATAAGGTTCGATTCGGTAGCATCGTCAGTAATAAAGTTTTTAGTATCTCCTATTGTGGCTTTAACCCATACAAAGGCAAATCCTAGAGCTACAAGAAAAATGGCAAGTAGTAACCCAGAAAATACAAAAAATTTTCTTCTAGTTGTCTTCTTCCTCAAATTTGGCATTCCAATCGTCTAAATGTCCTAACCATTCTTGTTTTCTGTCGTATTCGGAGTTTGTTACAGATGCATTGAAATTGCCTATTATCATCGCATAAGCTTTTCCAGCCTCAAGAGCATGGAGTTTTAGTTGAACAGCTGAATCTTTTTTATCTTCCTTTATTAAAGAAATACTTTCTACTGTTTTATTCAAATAAGAAAACCCTTCCTCTACAGCGACATATGTATCTTTTGTCTTCGAATCTCCCATCAGCGCCACAGCTTCAGACATCTTTTTGTCAGCCATGTATTGATACATTTTGGTTTTTTCAACGGAGTCTACGGTTAGTTTTATCCACAACCAGTCACGCATAGATTTGAAGCCATAAAAAGGATTGGTTGGCAAAATGCCAGGCTCCGGAAGATTATAGCTTGCTCCATTCACGATTTCTCCCTCGTCAGCATATACTTTTCGTACAGCAATAAGCATATTTCTATACTCACGACTCGTAATTCTTGGCCCAGCTTGATACAGTCCTGCTCTCGATAAAGATACAAAACAAATACAAAAGCTGAAAACAAGTACAAAGACAACAAAAACCGCATGTGTTTTTTTTAGGAAGGTCATCTATCTTAATTGTAACATGTATCTTAGGGATGAAAAAATGCATGGTCATAGCCAACCTTCTCTGCACCTTTCCTTTTCATATACATATAAGATACGTAAAAAGACAATTTATTAAGAAGTATAGTTAGTATTCCAACCTCATTTTCTACCATTTTTAGCTTAAAATCTTTTGTTTTAAGAATGTATGACTTTACGTGTGTTCCTATCCATTTATTTTTGGCTAAAAAATCCAAATAGTATTGGTCGCCACACATAGCTACGGCCAGTATTGCATCCATAGCATTTGCCAAATTTTGCTTATCTGCAGGCAATTGATATTTTTCTTCTAGCCACAAGTTTAAACATAGTTCATCTTTTATCTGCCTAGATCCTCGGCGAATAGTCAGCCTATTTAGACTAGATACTATATATACACATATTCGGGATAACCATAACGTATTTTTTTTGCAGATAAACATCAAATCAATATCATCATTGGTGTCCGGATATCCAGACGCAACCGAGCCTGTCACAACCACGCTTAAAATCCATGGTACTTTTTTATAAATATTGCCTGCTTTTTTTGCCAGCTTTAGTTTATTCTTATATATATATCCAAAGCTATTTTCATATTCTGTGTCACTAATATATTTAACACCAGCATTTTTGGCGGTATCAGTCGTTATTTTTCTAAATTCAAATTGTTTTTTAGTTATCGGTTTACCAAACCTTTTCAAATACTGCCATGTATCCATATATTGCAGGTATAATTGTATATCTAGTTTATGTTAAAACCAATTAATAAATTAACCAAAAGGTATCGCTTTTTTGAAATGATACCAGGCATGGTGGCTTGGATTACCATCACTTTTCCTCTCTGGGGGTCTTTTATATTTCCCCAAGCTGTAGCCTTCTTCGTCATTGCCTTTCTGGTCTACTGGCTATACCAGTCTATAAAAAACGTCATTCTTTCCCTAATGGGTTATTATAAAATTCAAGCTGCCAAAAAAATAGATTGGTATAAAAAATACAATGAATCGACCGAACAAGATAAATTGGCTTGGAAAAAAATCACAAATGTTATTTTTATAGTCTCTTACAAAGAACCTGTTGAAATTATTGACATGGCCCTTGGTTCATTGTCATCCCAGGAAAACCTAGACCTAAAACAGCTACACGTAGTTTTGGCCCAAGAAGACCGGGCTGGAAAGGAAAACAATCAAAAGACTATAGAATATTTTCAAAATAAATATAAAAATGTCTTTGGGCACCTGGAATCTATAGAACATCCTTTTGGAATAGAAGGGGAAACCGTAGGTAAACATAGCAACGAGGCTTGGGCAGCTGTAAAGTTCAAAGAAAAGTATTTGGATACAGGTAAATACAATATTGATCACCTGACTCTAACCAGTTGCGACGTGGATACAATTTTCAACCCAAATTATTTTTCAGCTCTTACTTATAGTTTTGCCGTATCTACACAAAGATATGTTAGATTTTGGCAAGCCCCTATTTTTTGGCACAGCAATATAAATAAAGTTCCAGCCTTTATTAGAATTATTGGTACTATCGGAAATATTTTACATATTGCCAATATTCAGGAGCCAGACGGACTATTTTTCAACTACTCTTGTTATTCATCCTCCTACAAACTTATAGATAGTGCCGGATATTGGGATGTAGATATGATTCCAGAAGACTGGCATATTTTTCTACAATCATTCTTTGCTAGTGGAGGTCAAGCTAGAGTCGAACCAATCTTTTTACCAACCATTGTCGATGCCCCTACTGGTAACTCTTATTTTTCAGCTCTCAAAAATCGTTACCAACAATGCCTTCGCCATGCCTGGGGAGCTGTTGATATTGCCTATACTATAGAAAAGTCCAGAGTTCATACCGAAATACCTCTTTCGCTTCGCCTGGCACGTATTTTTAAACTTTTGCAAACTCATGCTATTTGGTCTAGTAACTGGTTTATCCTAACCCTTGGTACCAGCTTACCTCTTCTGCTAAATCCATCTTTTTTTCAAACTACGATTGGATACAATCTCCCAAGACTAGCCAACGTCATCTTAACTATTTGTCTTATTCCTCTTTTTGTACTAATTATTTTAGATTGGAAACTAAGACCAAAAAGTGCCAAAACAGGGCTAAAGGTCATGTTGTTAAATTTACTACAATGGCCACTTATGCCAATAGCCACCTTGGTAATGTCTACCTTACCAGGACTTGAGTCACACACCAGACTTATGTTGGGTAAAAGAATAGAATACAAAACCACAATAAAAAAATGAAAAAAATATTATTATTTTTGATGATTTTTACTCTAGCTCTAAAGCTACCCAGTCTTTTTGAACCAGATTGGTATACCGACGAAGCCATCTATCTAACAGTTGGTCAATCTTTGCAAAATGGTGGTAAATTATATAGCGACATTGCAGACAATAAGCCACCATTTATTTACAAGATTGCCCAAATTTCCGGAAATATATTTAACTTTAAGCTGATTCTACTTTTCTGGAGTCTAGTCACGGTTTGGATATTTTACCGTCTGTGTTTACAACAAAAAAGTCAGTATGCACCTTTTATCTTTGCCATTCTCCTTACCAGTCCTTTTCTAGAAGGAAATATCGCCAACGGTGAAGTTTTTATGCTCCTACCTATTTTATTGTCTTTGTATATCTTAAACAAAACTTCCCACAAACAATATTTATTGGCGGGTTTTATTGCAGGTTTTGCTCTTCTTATAAAATTTACTTCTCTTTTTGATATCGCCGCTCTATCTTTTTTAGTCTATCTAAATACCAAATCTATAAAACAGACATTTAGTTTTCTCGCATCCGCCAGTCTGCCTTTTCTGACTACACTTTTTTCTTTTGCAATTAGTGGCAATGCTTTATCTTTTATTCAAAATATTTTTGTAAAAAATACGAGCTACATCAGTTCTTGGTATACAGGAAATCAAAATAGTGGTCCATTTACCCCACCACTCGTATTCAGAATGCTGAGCCTAACAGTTTCATGTTTGGTTTTTACAAGATTATATCTTTCCAAACTATTATCCAAACATTCCTTTTTTCTGTTGGTTTGGTTTTGTCTTTCACTATTCTCAGCAACTTTATCTGGTAGGCCTTATTATCATTACTATATTCAAATTATTTCCCCGCTGGTTCTCTTTTTATTTAGTCTCAATATTTTTGCAAAATCAAAACTATTTCCCCTAGCTATTTGCGCATTCCTTTTAGTATCTGTTCACCCTTATTATAAAAACTTTCTCTCAGGCAACAATCCAGACTTTTTTCCAAAAGATACACAGACTTTATACAACATATCTCATGTTGTTGCCACTCAAACAAGTTCTGAAAAAAAACTTTTAGTCTGGTCAAACGACCCACAGATATATTATCTGTCAGGCAGACTTCCCGCATATAAATATTTTACCCAGTTTATGATTCAAGACTGGGGAAACATGGCTGATCTTATGGATAAAGTACAGCTCTATATGCCTATTATTGTAGTCGATACAAATCTTCTGCCACCAGATCAGTTATCCCAACTTATTCAACGCTACTATTTGATCTTATATGCTCACAAAAATTATACAGTTTATGTCAATCGCTAAATGTTTTTTTTTAAAACCTTTTTAGCTTTTTGGATAGGAAAAGAATATCGTCGCTATCTTTCTCCTCTTCTGATATTGCTTTTAATTCAAATTATAATAATCTTTTTTTATTACGATGCCCTGCCCCCGCAAATTCCACTTTTTTTATCCAAGCTTTGGGGTGAGTCTCGCCTTGCAGACAGCAATCAAATCATTACTATTCCAGTTATATGTGCCGTAGTTACTGTTCTAAATACACTGCTTGCTGCCCTCTTTGCCTCTACTGAAAAAGTTCTATCCCGACTTCTTTTACATGTCTCTATTGTCTTAAATACACTCGGTATGATTATTATTATTCAAATAATAAGGTTGACTAGCTAACATGCCTACTTATACAATCATCTGGCTAATTTCAGGAATAATTAGTTTAATTTGTACAAAATTAACCCAAATTTTTTTTGTAAAAAAAGGCTGGGTAGAGGATCCAACTATAAAACAGAAAAAAACAAAAAATGCTACCGCCCTATATCCTGTTCCACGAGGCGGCGGTATTCCTATTTTCATAGCAATCTTAATATGTATATTGCTATTTCTTCCCATAAATACAAGAATTATTGCCATTATTCTTGCCATGTTAATTACCTTAGTTGTCGGTATCCTAGACGATATTTTTGATCTCAGCCCAAGGCTACGTCTGACAACCAACCTTATTGCTGCACTTATAATAGTTGTCTCGGGAATTGGTATTGCCTATATTTCAAATCCGTTTGCACCAGGTACCGTAATTGATTTATCACATCCACAGTTAGTTCTAAATTTTTTCGGCGACATAAAAAATATTTGGATAATTTCTGACATCTTGGCAGTTATCTGGATTGTCGCTTTAATGAACATAACAGGTTGGTCTGCCGGTGTTGAAGGTCAGCTTCCAGGATATGTTTCTATTTCTGCTTTTTTTGTAGGTTTAGTAGCCCTAAGTTATCAACACGACCCTTCACAATTGGCAGTCATTGTTCTCTCGGCTGCTCTCTCGGGTGCCTATGCTGGTTTTCTACCTTTCAATTTTTATCCTCAAAAAATAATGCCAGGCTATAGTGGTAAAAGTCTGGCAGGACTCCTCATGGCTGTTCTCGCAATTTTAGCAGGAGCCAAAGTAGCCACCCTAATTCTTATGCTTTGGCTACCTATCTTAGATGCCACAATAGTTATTCTAAGAAGAATAAAAAACAAAAAACCAATTATGCTAAGTGATGGTCAACATCTACACCACCTTTTACTCAAATTAGGTTACTCAAGAAAACAAATATCTATCTTTTATTGGTTATGTAGTCTTGCCGCGGGTATTATAGCCATAAATCTAAATAGTACCCAAAAGTTTTTTACATTCATTGGTTTTACACTTTTTTTTATTGCTCTTCTTTTGGTTGTATATCGACAAACTCTTTCTTCACCCACCCGATCAACTCGTCTTTAACTCGGACTGATATCCAGTCATCAAGGATAGCCACTATTTCGTATCTTTCTCCTGGCTTAATCCTTGCTAGTTCTTTGGAATTTATACTCGATGATTCTCTTACTCTCAAGAAACCAAGTGGCGTAGCCTTAATTTTCGCCATTTGGATAGTACTTTTTACAATAGCAGCTACCACTGGAGCAGGTTCTGTTTGATTATCTTCTGCCAAAAATCCTATCAATGACAATTCGTATCCCTTAATTAATTTTGCATAAACATCTTGTGGTTTATACCCAGGCAAAATAAGTTTTATATGTTTGTCCCCCTCGCTCCAATTATTTATTCTAAGAGGGGCATATCCAGCCACTTCACTGTCAATACTAACCACAGCATTGGCAGGATAGGTTGCCAACATTAGTCCTGCCTGCTCTTTGTTTTCTTTTGGCTCAAGCCCCAATATATATCCACTTACTGAATCTTTTTGCAAACTAACATCTATTACAGTGTCAGTATATGGTTGCAATTTTATTCCCTGCTCCCAGCCTTTACCATTTGTCTCCCCCCACACTACTTTTAGTTGCATAAATCCAGGTTTTAAATTTTTATTGCGATAAGGTGTAGTTCCTGCCTCTTTTCCGTTTATATAAATCTTGGCGCTTGGGTTAGTTATTATTTCAATACCGGCTCTTTCGTTATTAGAGCACCCAGACAATATTACGCAAAGTACAATAGTTACCAATAATTTTCTAAACATAAGTCGTATACCAGTATACCCAAATATTTTTATGTATTACACTAAGGCAATGCAAGAAAAAAAAAGTATTTGGATTCTGGCCCGCTGGGTTTTTAGTCTCACCTTCAAGTTGTCACCACTATTGGTAGGGGCCTCAGTAGTCTCTACCTTTTTTAAAGCAATTTTAGACATTGCCCAAGTCTATATATTTGCCAATATAATAGGCCAAATCATAACTCTAGCTTCTAGTCCAAATCCAGATACTAAAAGTATAATTTTTTACCTAGTTGCCAGGTTTGTAATCATAACTTTTCGTAGATTATTAAGTTTTATAGAAGAATATAGCCATCAAGCTATCTACCAAATACTAGATCCGCTTCTTGATCAATCTCTTGCTGTTAAACTGCAAACTCTTAGAATTCAGACCCTAGAAAGTCCAGAAGTCCAAAATAAAATCCAGCGTGCCCGTGATGGCCTGGGCGCCTTGCTAAATTTCTTATGGACATCATTAAGAGTAATCGAATCAGGCACACGTCTACTTTTGGCCTCTATAGGTGTCTTTGCTGTCTACCCAGTTCTAATTCTTATCAATCTAATTATTAGAATTCCTATGTATTTCAACGACAAATACTTTAGGCAAGTGGTTTGGAAAATGTATAGAGAAACCACCGAATCTCGTCGTATGGCTAGGGAAAGTTATTCTTATCTGGTTAGTACCCAAACCCTGCATGAAATATTTCTCACAGGCAGTTTTAAGTATCTTCTAAACCACTTTTCTTCTTATTTTAAATCATACGTAAAACAGCTAAACCAAACCAGAAAAACTTGGCTTATCAGGGCAAATAGTATTACTTATCTAACCGAGCTATATCAACTTTCTGTCTATATTTTTGTAATTTCTCAAATAATAAACAAAACACTGGAAGCCGGACGGGGACTAGTTGTGGCTAGGTTTGTGGAAACCATAGACGACTCAATGGCTACTTTTATTTTTTCCATAAACGAACTCCAAGAACAGTCCATCAGACTCTGGGATACCTACGAGCTATTTCAGCTAAAACCATCATTTCCAGATGGCAACAAAGTTTTTCCGGTCTTAACCAAAGGTCCTCAAATCGATATAAAAAATATGTCATTTAGTTATCCAAACTCCAAAAAGAATATTTTCGACAATTTTAATTTGCAGATAAAATCAGGTGAAAAAATTGCCATAGTGGGGGAAAACGGTGCAGGTAAAACTACGCTAGTCAAATTGCTTTGTAATATGTACCAAGTCAATCGCGGAGAAATTGCGGTAAATAATTTAAATCTAAATAGTCTAAAGCTCGATAGTTATTATAAAAATCTTAGTGTCCTATTCCAAGAATACAACACCTATCCACACCTTACAGTCAAGCAAAACATCGCCATAGGACTGCCAAATAAGCATATCAATACACTAAAAATGAAAACCGCAGCTCTGCATGCCAACTCTAAAGATTTTATAGAAGCTCTGCCAAGTAAATATGAACAAATTCTTTCCGAACGTTATAAAAAAGGTATCAGACTTTCCACAGGTCAATGGCAAAAATTAGCCATCTCTAGGTTTTTTTATAGATCCTCTCCTTTGGTTATTTTTGATGAACCAACCGCAGCCATCGACGCAGTTGCCGAGTCCAAAATTTTCAATCGTATCTACAAGTTTTTCCAAAACAAAACAGTTATTATTATTTCCCATCGTTTTTCCACGGTGCGATCTGCAGATAGAATAATCGTTCTAGATAAAGGTAAAATAGTAGAGCAGGGTACACATCAGCAATTACTCGACCTAAAAGGCAAATACGCCCACTCATTCAACCTCCAAGCCAAAGGCTATGTCAACTAAAAAAATACTATTATTATTTTCAATCTTTCTTTTGGCCTCTTGTTCAAAGAATAGTCCATCTATGACTTCTCCAGTCTCAGTTTCACCAACACCTACTAGTATTATTCCAACAACTCTTCCAACACCCACTACCGAGCCCACCATAACCCTAGGTCTAGTCGGAGATGTGGGTCTTGGTAGAAATATTACTGCTATATCCAGAGACAAACAGGACTACAACTTTGTCTTTGAAAAGATGGCTCCTTGGCTTTTACAAAACGACTTAAATTCTATCAATCTAGAAAGTCCGATAAACCAACCCTGTCCCACTGTTCGTGGAGGTACCTTTAAGTTTTGCGGAGACATAAACTTTGCCCCAATTCTTTCCAAATACAAAGTCTTTGCCAATTTAGCCAACAATCATATTTTAAATTATGGTGCCGATGGACTATCTCAAACCAAAAAACTACTTACTGAAAACAAGGTGGATTACGTTTATTCTCATCAAAAGAGTACAGAGTTTACCCAAAAAAAAATCAATGGTATAAAACTTGGATTTTTAGGTTTTGATCTGACAGGATCCCAAACCAGGCCTACAGATGAAGAGATTTTAGCTCTAGTCAAAATCTATGACTCCCAGGCAGATTATCTAATTGTTCATATTCATGGAGGCAACGAATACGAACCCCAACCCGAAGAATGGAAAAAAGAATTTTTCAAAAAGTTAGTCGACGCCGGTGCCGATATAGTCCAAGGCCACCATCCTCATGTTTGGCAGGGAAGTGAAGTTTATAAAGACAAATATATTTATTATTCCTTGGGTAACTTTATTTTTGACCAGAACTGGTCGGCTCCAACTTCTCAAAGCTATGCCATCAAACTTACTCTATCCAAAACCAAAGTGGAAAAAGTAGAACCCCAAGCCTTTAACATTCTTTTCAATAGTCAACCAAACCCAGTTGAAAGCCTTACGGCCTATCCTTTCCTAAAAAAAGACATTTTATAATATAGTATTTGTTATAATATACCCCATGATTGAAATAGGCCAAACGGAAATAGAGTTTTTAAAAGATATTTGTCTTTCTCTCGTTTGTGGTATTTTGATTGGAGGTGAAAGAGAAAGTAGAGGAAAACCAGCAGGAATAAGTACCCAATGCTTTATAATAGGTGCTTCCACATTGTTTGCATTTATGAGCAAAAGTTTTGGCGACGATCCAAGTCGTATAGCTGCGCAAATAGTCTCAGGTGTGGGTTTTTTAGGAGCTGGAATAATTATAAAAGATGGCAACAAGATTACAAATCTTACTACTGCGGCAAGTATCTGGTATGCAGCAGCCATAGGTATGGCTTTGGGTTTTAATCTACATCTAGTTGCTGTAATCGCAACCATATATGCTGTGCTAGTTCCGCGTATACCAAAAATAAAACCTGAAACAGAAAATTAAACCAGCGATTTAAATACGTTTCCTAGTTCGTCAGGAGTTTTAACTATCGTATATACAGATCTTTCTTGTTCATCCATTGCCAAGGCAAAACTCATATCATCCATTATTCTTTGCCAAAATTCTCCCACAAAAACAATTGGTTTATGTTTACCATAGTTAAATTTTGCTTCTGCCCACACTACTCCTAGTTCAGATATTGTCCCAGTTCCTCCACGAAATATTAAAAAAGCATCGGCCTCGGCCACCAACCTCCTCAGCCTATCAGGATAATTAAATTCGGCAATTATATTGTCTACAATCTTTATATTTGGTTCATACTGACCCTCATAGTTTTCTCCCATATTTACAGACTCATCTATGACCACTACCTCGGCTTTTCCTCCAGCTTCTTTGGCACCAACACTCGCTGCATACATAACTCCCGGTCCACCACCGTTTACAATTGTATATCCAGCTTTGGCTAAAATTTCCGCACTTTTTTTAGCCAGATAATAGTGAACATCATTTTCCCTAGCCTCCGCATCCCCAAAAAAAGCAATTTTTTTAATTGGTCTAACTGTCGTGGCAAACATATAAAAAGTATACGTCAATTACCTTTTACAATCTAAACCAAATTATTTAGCCTCTGTAAATTTTCTGACACATTTCCATCAAATACCAAGTGTGTACAGTTTGCTTCGTTTACCCCAATTTCTCGTAGTTTACCTAAATGTTTTTCCTCGATTCCACCATCTACCGCAATAGTAAATGGTATACCCATGTCATCTTGAATCTTTTTTGCCTCTTCAATTTTTATATAAACTTTTTCTTCAAATGGTTTTGCCTCAAATCCTGCTTTTCTGGCTAGTAAAATTATTCCATCTGTATCCATTGGTAGTTCCTCAGGCAGGGTAGTTTCAATATCAAAAGCCAGACCAGCTTCAAATCCCATTTCATGCGCTGTTTCCAGAAATTTTTCGGCATCACTCATCATTTCCACTTGCCCATAAACTCTCAGTACCCCCACTTCTTTGCACTTTTCAAGCCATTTTATTGGTTCTTTTACCATCAAGTGCACTTCCCATACAAACTCCAAGGCAAATTCATAATCATTTAGCATTTCCAAATCAAACGACCTACCTTCTGAAAATTCCCCGTCACAAACATCTATTTGCACAGTTTTCACGCCAGATTCCCTCAAAAGATTTAGTTTCTCCACCACAACCTTATAATCCTTCTCAAAAATCGCCGGTACTATTTGCATACTATATTATCGCATAATATATTTTCTAGTAAATATCTGCCCCTAGGTTTTTTAAACATAAAAGATATTGTTCTAAAAACCTAAGTCTTTCGTTTGCTGGGTCATACTTAGGGTCAACAGTTTTTGCTACTGCTGATACTATTCTATCTAGTTCGTCAGTGTTTCCAAAAGCCTTGGCAAGCCATACTGGAAAAGTGTCATAAATAATGGGTCCTTTTGGAGATTCCAGGACCCCCTTCATCTGAACCATGGTGTCGTCCTTAGATATACCGCGCAATTCTTCTAGCTCCAATGCCTTGCTGGATCCATCAGGTTTAAAAGTAGAAACATCAGGAGTAGTAAATAGATCAAAAACTAGCCCCTTGTCTCCAAGTGCCTCGTATAAATTATTGGCTAATTGAGTATATTCTCTTAAATGTACCTGCCTGTGCCCATAGCTTGCTTGAAACATTTCACCCATTGTCTTACGAGGTTCGTTAAAATTAATCCTTGGATAAAATTCTGTTACATTATCATCGTTTACCTCAAAACTTATTCTTGGTATACATAATTCAGATCCAATAGTTCTTGCAACGAGGCTATGTGGGTCAAATTCATTCTCAAAAAGCGCCCCTGTGTTAGGTTGGCCATATTCTACCTGCAACCATTTGTAAATAAATACCCATGCTTTCATCCGTCAATTGAATTACTTTCTGAACTACAGTATGATCCTCAGTCGCAAAGATTGTTCCATATGATCCTCGTCCTAATATTTCTTTCGTCATGGACTACATTTTACCAACAAAAATTCCCATTTCAACCAGTCGGCAACTATAGCCATACTCATTGTCATACCAGGCACCGATTTGAAGCATATCACCATCCAAAACTTTTGTCATTCGAGTGTCAATCAAACAAGAAGCCGAATTTCCAATAATGTCAGAAGATACAATAGGGTCATAGGTAATTTTTAGTTTACCCACTAAATGTGGAGACACAGCTGCTTCTTCTAAAATTGCGTTTACTTCTTCTATGGTTGTTTTTTTAACCATCTTAAAAGTCAAATCAGAATAAGAACCACAAGGTACTGGTACTCGTATGGCTGTCCCACCAAATCTTCCCTTAGCTTCCGGATAACAAGCAATCACAGCTTCAGCAGCCCCAGTAGTCGACGGGACTATATTTATAGCCGCAGCCCTGGCTCTTCTCATGTCTCCATTGGCCGATGAATCGACAATACTTTGGTTTACAGTATAAGCGTGAATAGTAGTCAACATACCTTTTTCAAAACCTATTTTTTGATCAATTAATTTTACGATCGGGGCTGTACAGTTTGTGGTGCACGAGCCATTTGATATAAGGGTTTCACCTTTATAATCATCTTCATTTACACCAAGTACAAAAACAGGAATATCTCCTTTTGGGGGTGCCGAAATTACTACCTTTTTTACTCCATTTTTTAAGTGTCCTTCTGCCTTTCGATCCACAAAAGCTCCAGTACATTCCAGTACCACGTCCACACCATATTGACCCCAAGGAATCCTATTTATGTCGCGTTCAGCAAGTATGGGTAAATTCATGTATCCCACTTGTAACCTGCCTAGCTCTTTTCCTTTTTTAGGTTCCAGCGCCTCTATCTTTGCTCCAAATCTGCCGTACACTGAGTCGTATTTTAAGCTATATGCAATACTTTCAATAGGTGTAGAACCACTAGTGTTTATAGCCACCACCTCCACGTCATATTTTTCTCCAAAAATAGCTCTTAAAGTACCTTGCCCTATTCTTCCAAATCCATTTATTCCGATTCTAACTCTTGGTTTACTTATATTTTGAGCATTATTCATATTTAATAATACTAGCTCCTAGCAGTTTCTACTACAGGCAACGATTTTTTAGCCAAAAACTCCATCATTACTCCACCACCACTAGAAATCAAA
>Ga0105047_10008496_pt1 | contig 17089 bp, 12 predicted proteins | sample MAT04_FD_78384 | JGI IMG/M metagenome (GOLD analysis project Ga0105047, IMG submission 78384) | Freshwater microbial communities from Lake Fryxell liftoff mats and glacier meltwater in Antarctica - MAT-04 (megahit assembly) | ecosystem: Environmental > Aquatic > Freshwater > Ice > Liftoff...
AAGATCGCCAGCACGCGCGTGTAATCTTTTTGCGTGAATGCTTCGTACTTGTGATCGTGACAACGGGCGCAGCGCAGCGTTACGCCCATGAACGTGGCCGCCGTGGCGCCAAGCACGTCGTCCAGTTGATCGTAGCGATCGACGACCGGATCGGCCGGCTCGTCATCAAATGGGCCCAGCCGTAAAAAAGTGGTCGCCGTCCACGTTTCGGCCGTGGAGCCTTCGACCTCGTCGCCAGCCAGTTGCTCGGTGAGAAAACGGTCGTATGGCTTGTCGTTATTGAAGGCGTTGATCACGTAATCGCGATAGCGCCACGCGCTGGGCTTGGCGCCGTCGCGCTCGTAGCCGTTCGATTCCGCGTACCGCACCACGTCCAGCCAGTGTCGCGCCCAACGCTCGCCGTAGGCCGGACGCGCGAGCAGTTCATCCACCACCTTGGCGTAAGCTTCCGGCGAATCGTCCGCCAGAAACGCCGACTGCTCCGCTGGCGTTGGCAAGACGCCGATCAGATCCAAGTAGACGCGGCGCAACAGCGTCTCGCGATCGGCCGGGCCATTCGGTTCAAAGCCGGCCGTTTCCAGCCCGGAAAGCACAAACGCGTCGATCGGATTGCGAACCCATTCCGGTTTTCTGACCGTGGGCGTATCGGGGCGAACGACTGGTAGATAGGCCCAGTGATCCCGATCCGCCTCGCTGAACTGCGACCGACCGTAGGTCTCTTCCGCTTCGCCCGCTTGCAACTGCCGGACCGCCACAACGAGCGCGCACAAGATCGCCAGCGCAAAGCAAGCGAGAGCAACCGGCGTTCGGCGGGAAGACGTCACTGGTCTCACGGCTCCGAGGGCGAAGCGGCAATAGGGCAACTCAGTGGGGCAACGCAGGACGAGGCAAACTACAAGCGGCGGGGACGGCAAATGGCAGGCAAGGACGTCGCATCAAGGCGGGACCGTCGTCCAGCATACCAAGCAACGCCGAGACATCCAACTTTTCTGATGCGTTGGCGCCAATCGGTCAGCGTTTGCCCGCGTTTTGTGCCGCTTCGGGATTCACGCAGTGCCTAAGCGGGTTGCCTGTCACTCCGGCGATCAGGTTATCCGCGGCGATGTCCGCCATGGCGTTGCGGCTCGTGACGGTGGCGCTGGCGATATGCGGCGCAACGACGCAGTTGGGGACCGAGAAGAGAGGACTATCCATCGGCGGCGGCTCCGGGTCCGTGACGTCCAGACCGGCCGAGAAGATCCAGCCTTCGCGGAGCGCCCGTTCCAGATCCGCCTCGACCACCAGCGGCCCGCGCGAAGTGTTCACGAAGACGCACGTCGGCTTCATCTGCCGGAACGCCTGCGCGTTGAACATGCCGCGCGTCGTGTCGTTCAGATTGGTGTGGACCGAGATGAAATCCGATTCGGCCAGGAGCCGAGGTAGCTCAACGCGCTCGGCGTTCAGGTCGCGATCGGCCTCGGCGTTGTTGCGAGGACTGTGATAGATGACCTTCATTCCCCAGCCGCCGTAGCAGCGCCGCGCCATCGCCAGGCCAATCCGCCCCATCCCGACGATACCAATCGTCCGCCCGGTAAGATCCTGCCCGATATGCCCTAGCGGCTCCCACGTTTTCCAATGGCCGTCCGTAGCGTAACGCACGGACTCCACAATCCGCCGCGCCGCCACGATCAGTAGCGCAAAGGCCATGTCGGCCGTGGAATCTGTCAGCACGCCCGGCGTATTGCCGACCAGGATCCCGCGCTCCGTGGCCGCCGGGATGTCGATGTTGTTGAAGCCCACGGCGTAGTTGCTGATCACCTTCAGCCGCGGCGCTGCGTCCATCACGGCGCCATCGATCCGATCCGTGAGCAGCGCGAGCAACCCATCGCACTGGGCAATGCGTTCGCGCAGAACTTCGGCCGGCGGCGGCAGCGGCTCGGACCAAATGTCAGCGGCGCACGCGGCGCGGACCTTGTCCAAACCGGCGTCCGGAATCAAACGGGCGACAAAGACCTTGGGCTTGGACATAGGACAAATCGCCGCCGGGATGAAAGATCGGGTGGAAAGAGACCATCCTGCCAAGCCGCGGCCAAGCGTCAAGCCCCTTGGGCGCCCATTACTGCGATCTCGCTCAGACGAGAACGAATGTCTCGCCGAGTTCGACTTGCATCAGGCCGTGGCGTAGCGATTGCAGTCGCTGATCGCTACGGCTTCTTGGGCTTCGTCTCCAGCGCGTCGCACTCGGCCAGCGCCATCAGCGCAAACGACGTGCCGGCGTTGGAGATGTAATGGGCCCGATCGCAAAACAACGACCGAGTGAACCAGCGACCGCTCTCCCGTTGATGGGTTTTCAGCCATTCGACGCCGCGCGCCAGGCGAGGGTCTGCGGCCGGAACGCCAGCCCGGCGGGCAATCAACACGACGAAGCCTGCGCCGTAACCGTCGCTGGTGACCGTGTCTTGCGGCGTTTTATCGCGTCGCTCCCACTCGCCGAGTTGCGCGATTCCCCAACCACCGTCCTCGTGCTGCAAGGCCAGCAGCGCGTCGATGCATTCTTTTTGCTGCGCCTTGTCCATCAACTCTGGCAGGTACGTGGCAGCCCACACGACGAGCGCCCGATGATGGAGCGACGGCGCCGGGTTGGCGGCAAAGTAGGCCTGCAATTTTTTGATGCCTGCCTGCGCGGCGGGCGTCTTGGCATATTCCTCTGGCGCCATCGCGACGCCGAGCGCGGCCATGGTCGCGCCGAAATAATCGTCGTCCTCATACGGCGGCCAGTGGCAGACTTTGTACCAATTGAATCCGCCATCCTCGCGCTGCACCGTCCAGATTTTGTCGAGCGCCTGGCGCGTGAGCGGGTGGAGCTTGCCGGCTGTCTGCGCGTCGTTGCCGGCGAGCATGGCTGCGGTCATCACCACTTCGGCGTCCCAGCGCGGACCCTTGGTGGGCCAGCGATCCGAAACGAGCTTCTCCGCGTAGTCGCGCACGATGCGGTGGGCCGGTAGATCGCTCGACAGGGCCGGCCGCGACATCAAGTAAAGATAATTCGTGTGGCAGGTCATGCAGCCGAACGACTTTTGCCAGCCGACAGCAGCCACGTCGAGATATCGCCCCGCTTTCTCGGCCGAGAATTCCTTGGCGATCGGTTCGTCAGCGGTGTTCTTACCGGGAGCGCCCACGTTTTCGAGCGTCACAGGCTCCGCCGGATCTTCCGCAAACGCGACGCCCGAGAATCCTGTTGTTAACGCGACCGTTAACAAACCAATCTGAAACGCCGCGCGCAGACAGCGTATTGGACGAACGAGAAAGTCAGACGCGTCTCGAAAGCAAATGGAAAAGCGCACGGCTCTCTCTCCCAGCAAAACGTAATTGGAATAATGAGCACGGCGCGCGAACGATCCACGCAAACGCCGCAAAACTGTTCCTCGCGCGTGCCACGCCCATGCCCGCTCAGGTTAGCTCGCCACTGGGCGGGATTCAACCTGGGGCGACGCACTGAGATCGCACAGCGCAGTCGCCCTACGTCAGTTTCAACACCCTGCGGGCGTTTTCTCGATAGATTTTGTCCGTCGCTTTTTCTGGCAAGTCTAGCTTGGCGAATAGTTCCAGTTGCGGAACGTCTTGGCCTGGCGCCAGGAAGTCTGTGCCGAACATCAGGCGGTCTTGGCGGCGCGTGAGGAACTCCAGCCCGAATTGCGGATCGCGACTGATGGCTTGCGCGCCGCTGCCGGCCGAGAGATCGCCGTACAAGTTAGGGTACTTGTCCATCAGGCGGTCGATCGCGCCGCCGGGCGACACCTGGCCGCGAGGGTAGCCGCCGAGATCGGTCTTGGTTGCGTTGCCGGCGATCGACGCCCACCAGCCCGGCCCATGACCGATGAACACGCCCTGCGGATTTTCTTTCAACACGCGTTCCAAACCGGGCAGGCCGGGGGCGTCGGTATTGCGCTGCTCGTCGAGATGGAACAAGACGGGCAAGTTCAATTCCGCGCAGGCCGCGTACAGCGCCATGTTGCGAGGATCGTCGATCGCCACACCCGGCTTATGTTCGCCAAAGCCGCGCGCGCCGGCGTCGACATAACGCCGCAACATTTCCAGCAATCCCTTCGCGCCGCCACGGTAACTGGTCCGCGGATCGATCGAACAAAATGGAATCAACCGATCGCGGTACGGCTTGGTCTCGGCCAGCACGTAATCCGTGCTGATCGGATAGCTGCTCGATTCAGGCGAGACCAGCGGCAACACCACGGCCTGCCCAATGGCGGCGGCGTCCATCCAGCGCAATAGCGCCTCTGGCGTGAGTTGCTCGCCACCGCTCCAGACTGTGCCGAGATGGGTGTGAACATCGATGTATTTGGCCACTGGAGTCTTGGCCGGCTCCGCAGCGCGCGCGGAACGAAGCGCCGGGCGGGCGAGCGCGGCAAAGGCGACCGCCGCGATGGCGCGACCGCAAAACTGACGGCGATTCTCCGCGGTGATCTCTTGGGCGCCGTGCATGGATTGCTCTCGCATTATGTTGCTGGTTCTGGATTGTCGCGCTGTGTTTTCGGACCCTGCGAGTCTGGCGCCGGCGATTCGTGCTCGTGCTGGTGCAGGGCCGCGTGCTGCCGCTCGTCCTCGGGGCGATTGTCGTGCCCTCGTTCGCGCGAGAGTTCGATCCGGTCTACGAACTTGACGTTGGCGCACTCGTCGACGTCGGCCGTGTGGCAAGCGGCGAAGTCTGGAATGAAAAACCGGAACGGCCCGCCAGCCGACGCGGGGAGGGCCGCGCCGTCCAACTCGTAAATCAACACGGCCCTGTCGCGCACGGCGTCCAGTGGAATGCTGGCGTGAAAATCATCCGCCGCCGCATGCAGCGTCAACCAGCCGGCCGCGTCGCGGGCACCTGCCTGGCTCAGCACGCCGATCAACCGAACCGCGCGGCCGCGACGCTTGGGATCCAACTGACTGATGTCGGCGATCTGATACTCCGGCGCAATTGCTGCCAGGTCCGCGCGCGAAAGCTGCGCGGGGCGATCGACTTCGCCATCGATTTTAAGAGAGGCGGAATCGGACATGTAGGACTCTATGCTTGCGGCGATTTTGAAGGCAAACGATCGGCAAATGATGGTGGGTCCGCGGAGCTTCCAGCGCTCCAGGTCACGTGGCATTGTAGTCCGCCACGGCAGCGCCATGAAACCTGTGCAGCGAGGAAAGCTGTGCGGCAATGCAACAGCAAAGGATAAAACCCTCGGCCAGCGCAATCAAAGCGCAATAAAAAAGCGGACGTCGTCCCGTTTTCGGAGACGACGCCCGCCGTGTAGAGAATGGGTTGCCCGGGGGACTCTTTCCCCTCACTCCATTACGAGCAACCCATACTGTTTCCGCAGTTGTGGCAGAGATAGCAATTTCCGTTGCGGACGGTGATGTTGCCGCAATTATCGCAAGAGGGCGCGTCTGTCTGGAAACTGGCAAACTGCTCACCGCGACTCTTGATGCGGCCACCCGGCTCCACCTCGGGTCGAACGAGTAGCGCCAGACCGGCGCTGGCGCTATGACCATTGCTGTGGCCATTGGTATGACCGCCAGCGTGCCCATTGGACTTGCCGTTGGTCTCAGTTCCCTTGGCCGAGGTCTTGGACAGCCGTGCCCCCGTATCCAGCCCGCCGGTCGTCTTGACGGCGGGCTTGAGTTGACTGGTCCCATCCTCCCCAGCAGCGGCTGGTTCGGGCGACATGTTGGCGTTCTCTTCGCGATAGCCGGCCAGGAACGTGATTCCCAACCAACGGAAGATGTAGTCCACCAGACTCTTGGCGATCCGAATGTCCGGGTTCTTGGTATGACCCATCGGCTCGAACCGCGTGTGAGAGAACTTGTTGACGTACACGTCCAGCGGCACGCCGTATTGCAAGCTCATGGAGACCGCCGTGCCGAAGCAGTCCATCAAGCCGCCGACGGTGCTTCCCTCTTTGGCCATGGTGATGAACAACTCGCCCGGTCGGCCATCTTCGTACAGCCCGACAGTGATATACCCCTCGTGCCCAGCGATGCTGAACTTGTGGGTGATGGACTTGCGGGTGTCCGGCAAACGTTCGCGACGTGGCGAGGCCTTTTGCTTGTCGGCCTTTTGATCCGCCTCGGTGCTGGTCGAAAGGGGTTGGCTCTCCTTCGATCCATCGCGATAGACGGCCAGTGCCTTCAGTCCCAGGCGCCAACCTTCGATGTACGCGTCGGCCACGTCGGCCGGCGTGGTGTCGCGGGGCATGTTGACCGTCTTACTGATCGCTCCCGACAGGAACGGCTGCGCGGCGGCCATCATCCGCACGTGTGCTCGCCAGGCGATCGAACGCGTGCCGTTGCGCGGCTGGAACGCACAATCGAAGACCGAAAGATGCTCGTCCGCCAGATCGGCGGCGCCTTCGATGGTGTCCTCTCGACTGATATACGCGACGATCGATTCAATCTGTGGCTCGTCATAGCCTAGCGTGCGCAGGGCCAGCGGAACGGTTTGATTGACGATCTTCAGCATGCCGCCGCCGGCCAATTGCTTGTACTTGACCAGCGCGATGTCCGGCTCAATGCCGGTGGTATCGCAGTCCATCAAGAAGCTGATCGTGCCAGTTGGCGCCAGCACCGTGGCCTGCGCGTTGCGGAAACCGTGCACGCGGCCACTGGCCAGCACGTCTTCCCAAACATTGCGGGCAGCATCCTTCAGATAGTCTGGACAGGCGTCGTCGATATCCTCGACGGCGTCACGATGCATCTGCATCACTCGCAACATCGGCTCGCGATTGAGAGCGAAACCTTCGAACGGTCCGACCGCGGCGGCCAGCTCAGCGCTGGTCAGATTGGCGGCGCCGTGCAACAGCGCGGTCATCGCTCCGCACAGACCGAGTGCGCCCGGCGAATCGTAGGCCAGGCCGCTCGACATGATCAGGCTCCCCAGGTTGGAGTAACCCAATCCCAGCGGCCGGAAAGCGTGGCTGTTGCGAGCAATGTCTGGCGTTGGGTAGCTGGCGTGATCGACCAGGATTTCCTGAGCGATGTAGAACACGCGGCAGGCAGCCTGGAAACGCTCGACGTCGAACGTCCCGTCCGCCTGGCGGAACTTCATCAGGTTGATGCTGGCCAGGTTGCAGGCCGTGTCGTCCAGGAACATGTATTCCGAGCACGGATTGCTGGCGTTGATCCGGCCCGAGTTGGGGCAGGTGTGCCAGTGGTTGATCGTCGTGTCGTACTGCACGCCCGGGTCGCCGCACAGCCAGGCGCCTTCGGCCATTTTGGCCATGACATCGCGGGCGGGCCAGCTTGGTCCGGCGTGATCGACATCGGTTACCCAGTGCGTCGCCCAAGGCTTGTCGTCCAGCACGGCCTGCATGAAGTCGTCCGTCAGACGAACAGACAGGTTGGCGTTTTGGAACAGAATGGAGCTATAGGCCTCGCCGTTGAAGTTGGACTCGTAACCGTTTTGGATCAGGATCCGGGCCTTCTTCTCTTCCTTGGCCTTGCACTCAATGAACTCCATCACGTCCGGGTGCCAGACCTTGATGGACTGCATCTTGGCGGCGCGGCGCGTCTTGCCGCCGCTCTTGACCACGGCCGCGATCTGATCGAAGACCCGCATGAACGACAGCGGGCCGGATGGCTTGCCGCCGCCGGAGAGACGCTCGCGGTGCGAACGAAGCGTGGAGAGATCCGTGCCCGTGCCGGAGCCGAACTTGAACAGCATGGCCTCGCTGCGGGCCAGCTCCATGATGTCTTCCATGCTGTCATCCACGCTCTGGATGAAGCAGGCGGAGCCTTGTGGATACTCGTACGGGTTTTCCGGACGACGAACTTCTTGCGCCTCGACATCCCAGTGCCAGTTGCACTGCGCTCCCTTGACGCCGTACTGATGGAACAGGCCGACGTTAAACCAGACCGGCGAATTGAAGGCGCCATGCTGATGGAGGCAGAGCCACGACAGATCGCGGTAGAACCGCTCGCAATCGTCGGGCGTGGCAAAGTAGCCGTCCTTCTCGCCCCAGTCCGCAATCGTGCGGCTGACGCGGTGGATCAACTGACGAACGCTCTTCTCGCGCTCGGGCGTGCCCGCTTCGCCGTAGAAGTATTTGCTGCAGACGACGTTGGTGGCCAGTTGGGTCCAACCGGCGGGGACTTCGCAGTCATTCTGCTCGAACAGCAGATCGCCCCCCTCCCCCTTGATCTCGGCAGTGCGAATCTCCCACTCGACGGTGTCAAACGGATCGACGGCGTCCACGGGACAAAAGACCGTGTCGACCACCACGCCACTCGGGAAGCGACGGACAGGCTTCTTACGCATCGTTGGGGAACTCACGGCGCGGGCTTTCCCAGCGCCAACATTGGATTGAGTCATAACGGCATCCTTTCCAGTAGTATACAGAAATACACTACAGCAAGATATCTCTCGGCAAGATTTTGTGGTCGGGAGAACCATTCCCAACGCGGGCCGCCTGCCTTGCCAGAATTGCCTAAACAGCGCCCTCAAGCACCAGATATTGTATCCAGATGAATGTCTTAATACAACATCAGGTGCTGCGGAGCAAAGTCTACACGTTTAAAACATGCTGTCAATCAAATTCTAACATTGGCGCAAGTCGTTCGCTGGCAGTGAATTGCAAGCAGGAACTCGGCTCCCCCCCGAATTGGATTTTTGGGAATTCCAAAGTTGTAAGTCGCTGTGGAATCTTTAGTTCCGTCAATCAATAGGGTGCTAGCGAAGCGACAGGAAAGCGAAGTACAACTTTTTCACTTCCAGACGTGGTTCTGCCTACTCCATTCGCGCCAAACGCCCAATGCTGGCCAGATCGCCAACTCAACCACAGGGGGTCAAAAGCGAGCCTTGGGGGCGCAGTGAAACCGCCGCAACCGCTTGAGCGTTTCCAAGAACTAGGTCCGCAGGCGCGCGAAGACGCCCAGTTGAGAAGAGCCGTTCAAAAGAACGGGCAATGGAGTCGCCGCAGGCCCAATGGACCGCGGCTACTAAATGCTGATCTTGCTGATCCGCACTTTGGTGTAGAGCTGACGGTGGCCCGTCTTGCGTCGCGAGTTCTTGCGGCGACGCAGTTTTTGCACGACCAACTTTGGTCCTTGCTGCACGCCCAATACCTCGGCGGTGACGCTCGCTCCGCTCAGGCCTGGCTGGCCCAACTTGAGGCTGGAACCATCGCTGTAGGCAAGAACTTCCTCGAACTTGAGCTCGGCGCCGGCGCTGGAGTCACGATAGTCGAGCTCCAGAACCTGACCCTCTTCGACCTTATATTGCCGTCCGCCGTCAGTGATGATCGCGTACATCGAAATAATCCCGTGTCTAAATCGCCTGAGTATTGCCGCTGTATCTTTGGATCGCTGTATTTTTGAATCGCTGTATCTTGTATCTCTGCAACGTCTTGCGCTGGACTACGTCATAGGACGATGTCACTCCGCGACCGGTCCGCAGGGATTCTCCCGGGCAGGCCCATAACCAATCCGGCTAAAAGGCGCTGCCTAGGGACCCTGCAGTCTAGTGATCCGCGGTCCGCCCGTCGAGGGTCATCGGCCCGTTATGCCGTGAAATTTCAGGTCCCGGCCGGTCGAGTCGAAGCATTCCACCACCAGATGCTCTGGCGTAACCCCTTCGCGTCCAAAAATTTGGACCGAAATCCGGGCGTCATCCTCGATTTTGGCCAGTTCACGCCGCTTTTTGTTGTTCAGGTACGTGGCGACCTCATCGTCGACCGTGACCCCCACGCGGGCGACGTCGGTCTGCTGGCTGGCCAGGATCAGCAGGCGGACCACTTCGATCGCCATGCTCTCAGCCGTTTTGACCACGCCTGTCCCCTCGCAGGCAGGGCAGTCCCGGAAGACGCTCCGCTTGAGGCTGGGGCGGATCCGCTGCCGGGTCATCTCGATCAATCCAAACGGGCTGGTCCGCAAGATCTTGGTCCGCGCCCGGTCACGCTTGACTGCGTCGCGCAGCGCCCGCTCCAATCCGCGGCGATGCTTTTCCTTCCGCATGTCGATGAAGTCGTTGACGATCACGCCGCCCAAGTCGCGCAGACGCAACTGCCGGGCGATCTCCTTGGCCGCCAGCAGATTCATCTGGTACGCGGTCTCTTCGGCGGAATCGTCCGCGCGGAAGTTGCCGCTGTTGACGTCGATGGCCACCAGGGCCTCGGTCTGATCGACGACAATCGATCCGCCTTGGCGTAGCGGAACCTTGCGCTGATGGATCCGGCCGATCTCCTCGTCCAAGCGATATTTGTGGAACAGCGGTTCCTTGCCTTCATAAAGCTGCAAGCGGTGAACGTAGCGCGGCATGACGATCTGCAAGAATTCCTTGGCCCGCTCGTAGGCCGACGGCTCGTCGATGTAGATCGCGTCAACATCTCCTGTGAAGATGTCGCGGATCGTGCGAATGATCATGTCGCTCTCTTCGTAGATCCCGACAGGACCCGTCGTCTTTTTCAGACGGCGCACGATCACCTTCCACAGACGCAACAGATAGGCCAGATCGCGGGAGAGTTCTTTCTTCGTGCGGTCGATACCGGCGGTGCGAATGATAAAGCCAACCCCCTTGGGCGGATTGAGTTCAATCATCACGTCGCGCAGCTTGCGGCGAACGTCGTCATCTTCAATCTTGCGCGAGACGCCCACGCGCCCCAGCGCCGGCATCAACACCAGGTAGCGACCCGGAATACTGATGTACGTCGAAAGCGTGGGCCCCTTGGTGCCGATGCCTTCCTTGATGACTTGCACGAGCACTTCGTCGCCGCGACGCAGGATCTCCTGAATCGGAGGCTTGATCCGCGGTCGCAGACCAGGACGAAAGCGACGTGCGCGCTGCGCCTTGGGGGCAGCGCCGCCGGGGGCGCCCCCATTTCCGCCGCCGCCACCTTCTTCATCAATATCATCACTCTCCAAGTCGTCCACGTCATCGACTTCGTCGACCGGCGCGCCATTGCCGTTGCCATTGCCGCGATGTCCGCGGCCAGGTTCTTCAATCGGCTTGTTCGGGTCATACCCGCCCTGGCGGAAGTAGTGCGGCTCCACGTCGCTGATGTGCAGAAAGCCGTTGCGGCCAACGCCAAAGTCCACGAACGCCGCTTGAATGCTGGGCTCGAGATTGACGACCTTGCCCTTGTAGATGTTGCCGACGTAGTTGTCCTGGCTGCTGCGCTCGATATAGAGTTCTTCCAGCACGCCATCCTCGACAATCGCGATCCGGCACTCCTCCGGCTGCGACACGTTGATCAGCATTTCCTGCTTCATACTAGTTCTTTCTTGATCTCTTGAGTTTGACGACGGTCGCCGGTCGGCGGTTGAACCGGAGCGGCGTCCGCGTGATGAATGTTTCATGTAAGCCTTACGCTAGTGCGCGTGGCGTACGAACCTGTCTCCTGCAACTCGGTCAAGTCCAGCGCGGAAAGGACGTCCCGCGCTCGCAAGCTTCCCTCGCGAGCAACTCGCAAACGGAATCGCAGTTGGTCCCCTTCGACCGCTGCGCCGAGTAAAAAATCTCTCCGGTCGATCGCCGGCTTGTCGCGGCGCTCGACCATGAACGTGGCCGCGGCAAGCAATTGCTCGACGCGCTGGCTGACTTCGGACTGCCGCTCGCGCGGCAACGGAAATTCGTACTCGACTTCTTGCGCCATCGGGCTGGGCGCGTCGGCCGGCAATCGCTCTAGCCGCGTGGGCGTCAGGCCGGTCGGCGCCGTGCGACGCAAAGCGGCCAGCAGCGACACCAGCGGAGAGTCGCTAGTGTCGACGCTTGCGCCTTCGTCCGTTTCGTTGGCGATCGGGGCCGGTAGATCGGTCGTTGTCGACCAAGCTCCCTGCAAACTATTGACTTCGACGTCGACGACTTCATCGCTCCCGGCTTCCCCCATCGGCAGCGCCGATGGGAAATGGATCCGAGGCCGCGGATGAAAGCCGCCACTCATTGCCAGCGAGACCCCCACCCGGCGAAACAGCCTCTCCCACGCGCGCGACAAGTCGAGATGGCCTGTCAGACGCAGGTCTCCCGTCTTGCTGAAGCGAATGCGTAGGCGCTGGGACGTCATGCGGTTCGTCTCGTTTCTTTCTGGCCGCGTGGTTGTTTACGCGGCGCACGCAAAAAATGCACTACTCGTTTTGCCCATTCCGGCTTCACGCCGGCATTACTCTCTGTTTTAAATCGCTCACGGACGCGTCGTTAATCCGCGGTGTCCGGCAGAGCCTTCTTCAACTGTTCTTTCAAATAGCTGGTAACGTCCAGCGAGTTTTCGAGCGTCAGAGCATGTTCGGCCACTGCCTGACATTGCTCCAACGTGACGCCGCGGCAGATCCGCTTGATCTCTGGGATCACAGCCGACGGAACGCTTAACTGCCTGAGTCCAATCCCAATGAGCAACATTGTGTAGATGCTGTTGCCGCTCATCTGTCCGCACAGGTTGACCGGTTTGCCGGCGCGGCTGGCCGCGTCGACTGCGATCTTGATCAGCTTCAACACCGAAGGGTCGCTAGCGCTGTATAAGTCCGCCACGTCCTTGTTGCTGCGATCGACGGCCAGCGTGTACTGAATCAAGTCATTGGTGCCGATGCTGAAGAAATCGACCTCGTGGACAAAGTGGTCGATCATCATCACGGCCGCCGGGACTTCCACCATCATGCCGACTGGCATCTTGCGATTAAACGCTTCGCCACGTTCTTCCAGATCTTCCATCACGTCGGCCAGCACCATCTTGGCCTGGCGCAGTTCGCGCATCGTGGCGATCAGTGGAAACATGACACGGACATTGCCCGTTGCGCTCGCTCGCAAGATCGCGCGCAACTGCGTCCGAAAGATTGGCAGATTCCGCAGCGCCAGCCGAATGCTGCGCAGGCCCAGGAACGGGTTTTTCTCGTCGTCCGTCGGTAGCTCTGCTTGGACTTTGTCCGCCCCCAGATCAAACGAGCGGATCACTACAGGCTTCGCGCCCATCGCCTCGACGACGCCCGAATACGACTGAAAGTGGACTTCTTCGTCGGGCGGTGTTTCCACGCCCAAATAGAGGAACTCCGTCCGGTAGAGGCCAATTCCGCCGGCGCCGCGGCTGACGCAGTGGCGAACCTCGTGCGGAAACTCAATGTTGCCCATCAGTTCGATCTGCGTGCCGTCCAGCGTGACCGCCGGCAGGTCGCGGAGCGCCGTCAGCACCTGCTCTTGCGAGCGGTTGTGTTCCGCGTCGCGACGATAACGAGCGATCGTCTCTTCGTCCGGCTGCAGGATCACCAGGCCGTGGTCGCCATCAATGATCGCCAGATCACCACCGGAAACGTCCGTCAAAAACGCGCCGGCGCCGACGACGGCGGGGATTTCGAGCCCTTGGGCGACGATCGCGGTGTGGCTGCCGGAGCCCCCTTCCTCGGTGACAAAGCCCAGCACGAACTGGCGATCGAGGTTAGCGACCTCGCTCGGCGTCAGATTGTGGGCCATGATCAGGACGGGCGAAGTGAGGCTCGAGATCTCCTCGCGGCGCAGACCCAACAGGTTACGCAACAGCCGCTTTTCGATGTCGATAATGTCCGTGGCGCGCTCGGCCAGGTAGCTATTATCGAGCGATTGAAACACTTTGACGTAGCGGCGCAGTGCCCGGCTGACTGCGTACTCGGGCGAATAATGCCGCTGGCGAATGAGTTGCTCTAGCTCGGCGCGCAACCGCACGTCGTTGAGCATCTGCAGATGGGCTTCGAAGATCGCGCCGTATTCGCGGCCCAGCTTGCGGGTGACCGCGTCTCGATTGCGACTGACCTGCTCCGTGGAGGCCAGAAAGGCGGCGTTTAAGCGCGCGGTTTCGTCATCGACCGCATCGCGCGCAACGAAACGGCGAGGGATGCGAAACCCCTCGGTTCCCATGACCAGCGACTCACCGATCGCCACGCCGGGCGATACGGCAATACCCTGCAACCGCTGCATGTGATTCCTTGTTTCTGCGTCGCGGCGACGGGCAGTATCTGACCCTCGACCGCGGCAACGCATCAGCGACAGGACGCCGCGCGGCCGGGTTGTCGCAGTCTAGCGCGACGCCGGCGAGCGACCAGGAATTATGCGGGCATGACGCGTTGGGCGAGACTGCGCGGGCGCCGCGCGGTCGTCGGGTCATGGCCGCAGAACTCGTCTGTCGCCGCGGATTGTTTCGATCGCCGACGGCATCATTAGCGCCGCGCAAGGCCGATCGATCCAATCCTCGGTAATCTCTCACACTGATTTGTAAGCCACTTGTACGCTAACGCCTGGTGCGCATCTGTCTCGTGCGCACTTTGTCGCGGGGGAGGCGCCTCGCTCCAGTGAGCGAGCAGCCCGTCGCTAGCCCCACGACTCTCCGTCCCCGGTTCAAGGGACGCATCGCATGCCGTGTACGTTAATCGTTGTTTCGTTTTGCGCCTGCCACTCGCCAGTTGCCAGTTGCCAGCCGCCAGCCGCCACTCGAACTACTCAGAGCCCCGATCGAACGAGCGCTAGTGATCCGATCCCTCCTCGGCAAAGTTCTGCGCGATCAGTTCGACCAGCGCGTCCAGCGCCTGATCCGCGTCCTGCCCCGTGGCCTCGATCGAGAGGATGCTCCCCTCGCCGGCAGCCAGAGTCAGAATCGCCAAAATACTCTTGCCATCAACTCGCTCGCTGTCCTTGATCAACTCCACGTTCGACACGAATTTAGTCGCCAGCTTGACAAACATATGGGCCGGCCGCGCATGCAACCCCTGGGGATTGGTTAGCACGATTGTCCGTTGCGATGTCTGCTCGCTCATTACTGCTAAAACCCGGTCGGCGCCGTCGTCAGGCCCCATTTTTGCATCCAAACCAGCACTTAAATCACACTCCGGACAAGCCGCCAAGCCTACGAACCTAAACTGCTTACGTTCCGAATTGCCTACGTTCCGAATTGATTGCTGTCTGCTTCGTCCAAAAGTTGCAAGATTTCCTCGGAAGTCTTGGCTTGCTTTAGGAACTTACAGAACGACTCATTCCGCAATTGCTTGGAGACATTCTCCAACGCCCGCAGGTGATCGCCCGGACGATCCGGAGGCGAGATGAGCAAGAAGAATAGATTGACCTTCTCACCGTCGAGGCTGTCAAAATCAACCCCTTCCGTGCTGACGCCCACAGCGCCAATCAGTCGATCCACGCTGGCGTGTTTGGTATGGGGCACGGCGACGCCACGCCCAATACCGGTACTACCTAAATCTTCGCGTTTCAGAATCGCTTTGACGATCCCCTCGAACTCGGCGGCGGAGACTTTACCCGCGTCCAACAACGCCTGTGCAATTTCGCGAATCACGGTTTCTTTGTCGTCCGACGCAAGGTCCGCGCGAACGGCCTCACGGCTAACGAAGTCTGCGAACTTCATTCCCCCGTCCTTTACTGCGGTTCTCATGGCAAGCACTCAGCCTGGCAAGGATCGCGGATCTACTCGTCGCCATCGCCATCGACGTCTGCCTCGATCGATGCGCCCTGCTGCCGGAGCCCAGGCGTGCGGTGGTGGTCTTGAACTTTTTCTTTGTACTTACGCAATTGCTGCTCGACCTTATGCAGAGCGGCGTCCAGCGCAGTCATCAACTCTGCCGCTTGTTCTGTAGCGACAAAGTCGTGCTTGTGCTCTGCCGAGACTTTCAGGTCGACCGTGGTAGCCTCTTTGCGCTCCAAATCGACTATTAATTCGACTGAAGTTAGCCGCTCGAAATATTTCGGCAGCTTTTCCAGTCGGGTGACGAGACGAGCCTGTGTCGCCTCGCTCAAATGTCCGTGCCGCGCCGAGACGCTGATTTGCACCGCCGGCTCCTCAGCTAGATGGTAAACGACTGCCTTTTCCCGGAACTGCGGGCGAAGGGACCATAGCAACCGTCATTCGGGTGGCTGAAAAATCACCTGCCACGGCCAAAACGGCCCTCGAAGGACGACTCTCTGAATCAGTTTACCTTTTCCTGGCGTTGGCGTAAGGGGCAACTGGGAAGGAGAGGAGGGTTATGCACAAAACACGCCTGGATAAGCGGTTGTAAACATTCGCAGCATCGTCCTCGTCGAGGCAATCGGCCTAATGAGTCGACTTCCAAGCCCCCCAGTCTTCCAGCCAGCCCCGGATTGCACGCGAGACCGGTCGTATTCGGGGCAATCCAACGGGTCCGTGGAATAACCCAAGGCATGCAACGCGGATGCGGTTTTAGGACTTCGGCACGATCTGATGCGCTTCCAGCCGAAGCTTCCACGCCCTGACGCCAACAGCCCGCTGCTTCGCGGTATTGTGCTCGGGGTGATAGTTCAGCGTCCCAATCAAGACCTGCCGGAGGTTCCAGAAGGACAGCACGCGGAAATCCATCTCCTCGTTGTCCAATTCTCCTACCAGCCGAGCATCGGCGCCGCCGAGATAGTCCTGCCGCGAGAATCCGCACAACATCCTGTACAAGTCGTCCGCCTTCTTCGCGTCGCGCTGCGATTCCAGCGTTGCCTTCAAAGACTTGGCCGTCGCCTGATTGCGGGCGATGGCGCGCCGCGCCGCCTCGATTTGCCCGTTCCAGTTCGCCTTTTGCAGCGGGTCGTTCAGCACCGGCAGGAAGCCGGAAAAGTCTCCCAGCGTTGTCATGCAGAGCACCGCCAGATTGCGGTATTCCGTGCGGCGATCGTGCGATAGCTCCTCGAGCGGCACCCGCACGGTTTCGCCTGCCGTCAGGATCTTTTCGACTTCCAAGGTGGCGCGCTTCTCTGTCTGGTTGGGTGTCGTCCCGACAATCCAGGCCGGCAGCGTGGCATTGGCGGAGCTCACCATCGGATCGGTTGCTGGTATGCCCATCAACGTCTTACGGTCCGGCACCTTGAACGTCTCGTGCTTGCCACCGGCCAAGGGGCCAATGTCAATCATGCCGCTTGCGACGTACATCTCGGCCGTCGTGCGAGCTTCGTCGCGCGCCGGATCTCCCCCATCGGGAAACAACCGCCGCACCTCGAAAGCCAACGTCGAATCGGGATCGACAAACGTGGCCAAAAAGTCCTTGTCCCCAATCTTGATATGCAACTGCGTCCCGGGCCGACCCGCGGTCAACAGGACGACCTGGCCATCAATGATCTGCAGGCCCGGAACGCCGTTGGCGTCTGGCGGCAGTAATTTCGCAACCGTGC
>Ga0105047_10008498_pt1 | contig 17088 bp, 15 predicted proteins | sample MAT04_FD_78384 | JGI IMG/M metagenome (GOLD analysis project Ga0105047, IMG submission 78384) | Freshwater microbial communities from Lake Fryxell liftoff mats and glacier meltwater in Antarctica - MAT-04 (megahit assembly) | ecosystem: Environmental > Aquatic > Freshwater > Ice > Liftoff...
GATGGCAGCCGTTATGGCTGGGGTAAATCAGGCAATGGGGGACAAGTTGCTAGCTGGAAAAACCGATCAGATTAAAGACGCATTAAACTGGTTTAGCGGAGACAAGATTATCGTAACAACGATGAATGGCATGCTTTCAGGTGTTGGGGTCAGAGATAGTCTGACTGGAGAAAGAGCTTATTCCGGCACGCGCAATCTGTCTGCCTACTTTAACAGTCTCTCCGCGAGAACTGGAGGAGGGGTAGCTGAACCGGGCAGCCTCCCCGCGAGCATAGTGATCAATAGAGGTGGCACGGATACCATACGTATTACCGGCGGGAATAGTTCAACTCCTGATGCGGCGATTATAGACGCTGCCCAAACGATGGGTTTCCTAATGCAAAACTCATCGAGTTTTAACGATGCGGTGTTTACTGTTATTAGTAAGATGGGCTACATTGGGATTGTGCCTGTACCAGGTACTGGAGGGACTATTGACGGTAATAATGCAATCTATGGCGTGGGGCTTGTGAGTGTGGATTCGAAGGGGCGTACCGAATATCCTGCCTACAGTTTGGCTCACGAAGTTGGTCATCTTTTGGATTTTGCAACAAGCGCCACGCTAAACTCCGGCAGACTCGAGGCATCGATGACCAACGCTGAACGGCATCTTGCGCCAAATCTCCAAGAACTATACGCATTCAGCTTCGCCAACAACGTGTCGGCTCAAGTACAGGCCAGCAGTGGACTCAGTATTGGCAGTCGAACGACTTATTGGGGCGATCAGAACGCTCTACTTCAACCCGGCCCATCATTTCCTCGAAAGACTGCCCTCAGCGGCAAAACTCCGTGAACTTCCGGCGCCTAACGATTGCCCTATTTGCCAGCGCAATGCCGAGCATAGTGTCGGCCTCAATGCCGACATCAACGGCAAATTTGTTCACGATATTGGAGCTTAGAGTCGCCCAGACTACGCCCGATTTCCGGGTGCAAATTATGCATATTGGTCGAGACGTATTGATTGATCCGGCTCCTGGTGTCGGATCATTCGAAAGATACGCCACATTCGAACTCACAATTGCACCGGCGAGAATCATGCCTGCGTTTGCTAATGCGATCAAACTAACTCGAGAAGCGAACTGGAAGCCAACAGGCCTAAGATTTTATCCACGTTGGCAAATTCGGTTCGTTGGGCCTTGGAACGAAATACTAGGCAATCTTTTGATCGACGTAGAGAATCGCGCAATTCTCGCTGATGGCACATGGTATGAAGTGGACTTGTCATGCATAAACGGTCTGACGACCGATATCGTAAAGGCGGCCACAGACGATCAATTATCAGTCCAAAAGGGGCAGCAGAAACCGGTCACGTTGTCCATTTCCCACTGAGCAGAGCCGGATACTGCGGCCGGGCCGTCGTTCTTTCATCCGCGCGTACCTTCGGCCCCAATCGGTTTTTGCGGCACGAACGCCTTACCCCTTACGCTAAAGCGCAACGTTTGCCCGCGCGGCGGGCGCTGTGTCCACGGAGCTGCAATCGCTGGCCCACCGGCTCAAGACTTGGCGAACGACCCGACTGCGCGGCCGGCGCATTCTCTACGAGCGTTGACAGGCCAGTTATGAGATCGGCACCAAGTATGCTCCGCCGGGCAACTTTGCGCTCACCGCCACGTGCTACCGGCATCGCGATACCCAGGGAGTCGACGGCATTTCACTGGAGCGAGCCCAAGCTTACTCCGCCCATTGCCAACCGAGAGTTGCAATACCTTTGGACGTGTCTGGAACTAGAATGTGCGGCCAGATTTCTTTCTACAGGGCTTTTCTACAGTGCAGGCGAAAAATCGGCCAAGTTGAGAAAACATGCGAAAACCGGAAAAGCCACTTAACTATCTTATATGCAATGATAAGACTCGGTCAGGCGAGGTGAGCGAAATGCGGAAAAACACCCCGAATCGAATTAACAGTCACCTGCTCTGCCACTGAGCTACCGGGCAACGTGGCTTTTGACCCGGCCTGCGCCGGGCGAAAGAGGGCACGAAAAACAGACCCGCGCACCCTGTTGTCAATGCCCGTTTTACGCCGCGCAGGTGAAAATCAAGGACGCAGCCAAGTTTTGGTTGCTTTCAGACGCTCCGACCGTATCACCTGACCCTCTTTTCCACTACACCTGCCCTCAATTCCGGGGCGACAGGGGGAACGAAAACCATGAACCATCAGTACAAACTTAATGTCGCAGTGCGCGCCCAGACGGGCCGTAGCGCCTCCCGCCGCCTGCGTAAAGCCAACCGCGTTCCCGCGATCCTTTACGGGAAGCACACCAGCCCGGAGTCACTCTCCATCGAGGGCCCTGAGTTCGTCCGCCTGCTCCGTTCCGTGGCCGGCCGCGCCGTCCTCGTTGAGCTGGAGCGCGCCGAAAACGCCGGCAAGGCGTTGTCCTTCCTCCAGGAGATCCAGCGCGATCCGCTGACCGACAAATATCTCCATATCGACTTCCAAGAGGTCAAACCGGACGAGAAATTCGAAATCCGCGTCCCCGTCCAAGTCACCGGCGAGTCGTTTGGCGTGAAGAACCAGAGCGGCGTGCTCGAAATGAACGCGCACAACCTGCGCGTCCGCGTCCTCCCGAAGGATCTCCCCGAGTTCATCGTCGTCGACGTGAGCGAGCTCAAGGTCGGCGAGACGATCAAAGTCGGCTCGATGAAGCCCATCGCGGGCGTCGAATTCCTCGATACCAAGGGCCAGCCCGTCGTCTCGTGTGTCGAGCCGGTCGCCGAAATCGTACAGGAAGTCGTGTCTGCCACGGCTCCGGTCGAAGGTGCCGCCGCCGCTCCCGCGGCCGATGGCGCGGCCGCCGCTCCCGGCGCCGCTGCTGCTCCCGCCGCTGGTGCCGCCGCTCCCGCGGCCGGCGCGAAGGCCGCGGCCCCTGCGGGCGCCGCCAAAGCCGCTGCTGGCGCCAAGCCTGCCGCCGGCGCCGCCAAGCCGGCTGCTCCCGCCAAGAAGTAATCTCTCCCGTCCCGTTCGCCGCTTCACCGCGGCGGACGGTGACGTTTGTTCTTTGATTCATGTCCATCACCCTCGTTGCCGGGCTCGGCAATCCGGGCCGCGATTACGAAAGAACCCGCCACAACTTAGGGTGGGTCGTTCTTGATGCCTTCGTCCAAAAACTCGGCCTGACGTGGAAAACGTCGCCGCAGTTTGAGGCGGAGATCGCGCGCTGGGATCGGCCGGGCCGCACGTGCTACTTCGCCAAGCCGCTTACGTTCATGAACGACAGCGGCCGCGCTCTCGGGGCGCTGGCGCGGTTTTACAAGGTGCCCGCGGAGTCGATCATCGCGATCTACGACGATCTCAACATCGACCTGGGACTCGTCAAAGTCTCCGTTACCGGCAGCGCCGGCGGACACAATGGCGTGGCCAGCCTGCTTGAGCACCTCGGCGACGGCTTCGTCCGCTATCGCCTCGGGATCGGCCCGAAAGAGCCGCCGCAGATGGACCTCAAGGACTTCGTCCTCGGAAAATTCACTCCCCACCAGCAGATTTCAGTCACTCACCAACTTCCACACTATCAATCAGGCCTCGACCTGCTGCTCTCCCGCGGCACCGAAGCCGCCATGAACCAGCTCAATCGCAGAGATCCAAAATGAAACCCACCAAACGCAACTACCGCGCCACGTTCATCCTCGATAACCGCGGCAAGGAAGATTCCATCGAGACCATCATCGAGGGCGTCAAGAAGGACATCGTCGCCGTGCAGGGTGAAGTCACCGCGGTGGACAACATCGGCAAGAAGGACTTCGTCCGTGTGACCGACAAGAAGCTCACCGGCGCGACCTACGTGCACGTCAATTTCTCCGCCCCGGCGGACGGCCCAAGCCAGCTCAAGGAGCGCCTCCGCCTCAACAACAGCGTTTATCGCACTTTCGTCCAGAGCGCCTGACGCTCCGGGCGGTTGCGCCTCCATTCATGGCCTACCTCAACAAAGTCTTCCTCATCGGCAACCTCACGCGCGACCCCGAGCTCCGGGTCACGCCGAAGGGCACGGCCATCTGCCAGTTTGGCATCGCGGTGAACCGCCAGTTCAAGGACGAGTCCGGCGCCACGCGTGATGAAACGACTTTCGTGGACATCGAGGCTTGGGGCAAGCAGGGCGAGCTCGTGTCGAAGTATCTCACCAAGGGCAGCCTCGCAATGGTCGAGGGCCGGTTGAAGCTCGACCAGTGGGAAGACAAGACGAGCGGCCAGAAGCGCAGCAAGATCAAGGTCGTCCTCGACAACGTGCAATTTCTCTCCACCCGCGGCGGTGCGGGCGGCGGGGGTCCGGGTGCCGGTGGGTCCGCGCCCGCCGATGGCATCGACCAGACCACGCCGGAGCGTCACTCGCCTCCGCCGCGCAGCGGCGCGGCCAAGCCCCCGGCGGCGCAGGAAAATCTCGACGAAGACGTACCGTTTTGATCCGGCCCCCCGCTCATATTTCATCAATTAAAACTTAAATCCCGACATCCCATGGCCAATAGCAACATCCTCCTCATCAAACCCGTCGAAGGTCTCGGCGGCGAAGGCGACCAAGTCAAAGTCCGCGCCGGTTATGCGCGTAACTATCTTCTGCCCCGCGGTATCGCGGTGCCCCTCACCAGCTCGAACCGCAAGCAGGTCGAGGCGCTGAAAAAGCGTCGCACCGTCCGCGAGTCCGAGGAGCTGACGGGTGCGAAGGAGCTCTCGACCAGGCTCGAGAAGACCGCGCTCGCGTTCGCCGTGAAGACGGGCGAGGGCGGCCGCATGTTCGGCGCGATTACCGCGACCGACATCCACGACCAGCTCACCGCCGCCGGCTTCACGATTGAAAAGCGCCGCATCCAGTTGGCCACGCCGGTCAAGACGCTCGGCAAGCACACCGTGAAGGTGAAGCTGCACCCTGAGATCACCGTCGAGCTCAACTTTGACGTCGTCTCGGAGAACCCGATTGAGACCGCGCCCGCCCCCGAGGTGAAGAAGTAACCCGGTGCTCCCTTTATCAAAGGCCGCGTCGCACGACGCGGCCTTTGTGTTTTTGGGAGCATCTTGTTGACAACCCCTTGTTGCCGACCGCCGGCCGCCGCCCCTGACTCGTCCGCCTGCCATGGCTGAAGATAACGCTCCCGCCCTCCGCCGCTCCGACCCCCCCGCGGCCATGGTGGGACGCATGCCGCCGCACAGCGTCGAGGCCGAGGAATATCTGCTTTCGTGCTGCCTGCTCGACGGCTCCGACTCAATCGCGCGCTGCCTCGAGGCCAAGCTGCCCGGCGCGGCTTTTTACTCGTCCGCCAACCGCCTCATCTTTGAAAAGCTCTGCGAACTTTATCAGAAGAACCCGCCGGTGGACATTGCGGTGCTGGCGGAAGAGCTCAAGACCTCGCGGCAGCTCGAGAGCGTCGGCGGATTTGCCTATCTGACGCAGATCAGCAGCCGCATCCCGACGACGGCGCAGGCCCAGTATTTTATCGAGAAGGTGCGCGAACTCTATCTGCTGCGCGAACTCATCAAGGTCGCCACAGGTGCGGTGGAGAATTGCTACAGTTACCAAGGCGGACTTGAGGAGTTTATCGACAAGGTGGAGCAGGACATCTTCCGCGTGACGCAGGACCGTGTGTCCGACGCGGCCAAGCCGATGAAGGAGTCCGCGCACGAGGCGGTGAACGTCATCAACAAGATGATGATGAAGAAGGGCGAACTCACGGGTGTGGCTTCCGGTTTCAAGGACCTGGACGCGCTGACCTGGGGTTTCCAGAAGGCGGAAATGATCGTCCTCGCGGCCCGCCCCTCGATGGGCAAGACATCGTTCGCGTTGAACATCGCGGAAGCCGCCGCGATGCCAAAGAGGGGCGAAGGGGTGGGGACGTTGATTTTCTCGCTCGAAATGAGCGCCGCGCAGCTTGCGCTGCGCATGCTGTGTTCCCGGGCCCGGATCAACATGAAGCTGTTGCGCGAGGGCCTGTTGTCGAAAAGCGGCAACGATCAGGCTGAATTGATCAAAGTGGCCGACGAATTTTCCAAATCACCCCTGTTTATCGACGATTCGAGCCATCTTTCGATCATGGAGCTTAGGGCCAAGGCCCGGCGGGTGCATGCCCGCCACAAGCTGGGCTTTATCATTATCGACTACCTCCAGTTGCTCAGCCCGACCGACCCCCGGGTGCCCCGGGAACAGCAGGTGGCCGAGGCCTCCCGCGGATTAAAAGCGCTGGCGAAGGAACTGAATCTGCCGGTGCTTGTATTAAGCCAGTTGAACCGTGCCTCCGAGAAGGAAAACCGCGCCCCCCGGCTTGCCGATTTGCGGGAATCCGGATCGATCGAACAGGATGCAGACGTTGTACTGATGCTAGCCCGCCCCAAAGACGCCGACGAAAAATTCCAAGTTGCCTCTGATTCCGCCGAGTTAATCGTTGCTAAGCAACGAAACGGCCCGGTAGGAGAATTAAAGCTTACCTTCCTTCGAGACATCACCCGCTTTGAAAACTTCACTCAGTAACCTGCTGCGGCGGGTCACCGTCTCCCTATCTGCCTTTGGCTTGCTGCTCGCCGCGAGCGGGACGCCGGCCATGGCCCAGCAGGCCGCCCCACGCCCCGGCCAGCAGCAGGGGGCCCCCGCCTTCAAGATCGGCACGGTCAGGGTTCGCTTCATCGGGACCGCCATCGTCAACGAACAGGTCGTCCGGGCCAACATGCAGGTGCGCGAGGGTGGCGAGGTCGATTCCTCCATGATCGACCGGGATATCCGGTCGCTGTACAAAACCGGCTTGTTCGAGCTCATCGAGATCAAGCAGGAGCCCGTCAACAGCAACACCCTCAACCTGGTCGTCGAGCTGACGTCCAAGTTCCGCGTGCTCTCCATCCGCTTCGAGGGCAACAAGGAAAAGAAGGCCACAAAGCTCGAAAAGGAGATCAAGACCAAGCCCAACACCGCGCTCGACGAACGCCAGGTGAAGGATGACGCCGAAAAACTCCGGGCCTACTACCAGAAGTCCGGCTACAACCAAGTCTCGGTGAACTACTCCATCGAGCGCAACCGCGCCACCAGCTTCGGCACCGTGATCTTCAAAATCAAGGAAGGCCCGAAGGTCCGCATCAAGCTCATCCAATTCAAGGGCAACAATCACATCAAGGCCAAGCGGCTGATCAAGGAGATGGAGATCAAGAGGTGGAATTGGTTCTCCTGGCTCACGGACACCGGCGTCTTCAAGGACGAACAGTTCGAGGACGACCTGGACAAGCTCCGCGACTTTTACCGGGAGCAGGGCTACCTCGACGTGGAAATCCCGCAGGAAAAGGTCACTTTCGCCTATCCTGATCGCAAGCGCCTGATCCTCACCATCGCGGTTACGGAAGGCCGCCGCTACCGCATCGGCGAAATTTCCATTACCGGCATGAAGCTGCACCCCGAGGCGCTGCTCAAGCGCATCCTTCGGATGAAAAGCGGCGCCGTCTTCAGCCCCTCGCGCATCGACAAGGACCGCGAGCGCTTGGAGGAATTTTACGGCCGCGACGGCCATCTCGAAACGCAGGTCGCGATCACCCGCAAGTCCAACATCACCACGGGCAATATCGACCTGATCTACACGGTGAACGAGAGCGACAAGTTCACCGTCGAGTCCATCGTGATCGAGGGCAACACGAAGACCAAATCCACTGTCATCCTCCGCGAGCTAACCCTCGGTCCCGGCGACGTATTTAACACCGTTTTCGAAAAAATCAGCCGCCTCCGGCTCGAGAACACGCGCTTCTTCGATGATGTCAGCGTCACCCCGCAGGAGACGAACATCCCCGGCCGTCGCAACCTGCGCATCGCCGTAAGGGAGGGTCGCACTGGCCAGCTGACCTTTGGCGCGGGCTTCAGCTCGCTGGAGCGGGGGACTATCTTTGCCGAGGTTTCTCAGTCAAATTTTGACCTTTTCAACCGGCGTTCCCTGTTTCAGGGCGACGGCCAGAAGTTCCGCCTCCGCCTGCAACTGGGCCAGCAGTCGAACGAGGCGGTGCTTACGTTTGAAGAGCCATGGCTGTTCCAGCGGGAGCTGGCCCTGGGCTTCACCCTCTTCCGCACCAGCTCCGACTACAACAGCGCGTATTACCGCGAGGTCGATGCCGGGGCCACGGTCTACCTGCGCAAGCGTCTTTTTGAACTGGTGGAAGGCACGCTGTCCTATTCCTACCAAGTCATCACCATCGACGAAATCAGCAGCCAGGCGAATTTCACCATCCAGTCGTTGGCGGGCGACAATCAGGTTTCGCGCGTGGCCTTCACCCTCCTGCGCGATACCCGCGACAAGATTGTCAATACTACCCACGGTAATTATTTCACCGGGACGATCGCCGTCGCCGGCGGCGCGCTCGGCGGCTCGGAAGACAATTACAAGCTCGAGGTTCGCGGCTCGCAGTTCTTTCAAATCTTCGAGCGACAGACCCAGGTGCTCAGCCTGATTGGCCGTCTCGGGATCATCGAGAACTTCGGCGCCAGTACAGATGTGCCTTACTACTCAAAATTTTATCTCGGCGGTCCGACCACCCTGCGGGGCTTTGAATACAACGACGTGAGCCCCCGCGACGGCTCCAGCTTTGGCATCCCGCTTGGCGGCAAATCCTACGGATTTTTCAGTGCGGAATACTCTCTCGATATCGTCAGCCCCGTCCGCGTCGCCGTTTTCTACGACGCCGGATTCGTCAACTCCAGCGCTTACGACTTCAGCCCGGCGCACTACAACGACAACTTCGGGATCGGCCTCCACCTCTTCGTCGCGGGTTCCCCGCTGGCCCTCGACTTCGGCATCCCGCTGACGGGCGACAAGTTTAACAAGAAGGGCAATCAGTTTAATTTTTCCTTTGGCACCCGCTACTGATTCCTCCTTAATCCACCTCTAATCCCTTCCTCATCCATCCATGAAAAAAACCATCCAGACCCTCTTTGCCCTCTCGGCCGTCTGCGCGACTGCCTTGTTCGCGTCGGCCCAGCCGGCACCCAAAATCCTCGTTGTCGACCTCGCGAAGCTGTTCGACGGCCACTATAAGACCGAGGAGCAAAGCGCCAAGTTGCGCAGCGACGAGCAAAAGGCCCAAGAGGAGCTCGACCGCCTGAACAAGGAAGGCAATTCCTTGGTGGAAAAGTATAAGGAGCTTGCTGAACAGGCGAACAGCCCGGTCGCTACCGCCGAAGCCAAGGCCAAGACCACGGCTGACGGCCAGAAGATCCTGGAGGATATCCGCAACAAGCAGAAGGAAGTGCAAAGCTTCCAGCAACAGACGCGCAACTCACTCCAGCAGCGCATGAAGACCTTCCACGATCTGATGCTCGAGGAGATCGGCAAAGTCGCCATGGATGTCGCCAAGCGCAAGGGTGCCACCTTCCTGCTCGATAAGTCGGGCCAGACGCTCAACGGCGTTGCCGGTATCGTCTATTCGGATCCTGACTACGACATCACCGCCGAGGTTCTGAAGGAGATCAACAAGGACCGCCCCGCCTCATCTGCCCTGCCGGCTCCCTCCGCGGCCCCGGCCGGCCCGGCTTCCGATTCGCCCAACATCACCCTGCCCGGGGTGAAGAAGCCGTAAGCTCTGGCCGTCGTTGGTTTCATTTGACCCCCGTTCCTGATCGGAACGGGGGTTTGCTTTTGAGGCATTGCACCGACTGCTGAAAATTCCCACGCTGGGTCATGCAGGTCTCCTTCACGTCCGCTGAACTTCTGGCGATTGCCCAGCCCAAACAGGTGCGCGGCGCCACGACTGAGGCCGTGCAGGGTATTGGGGCCCTCGGTTCCGCAGGTTCGGGTGAACTGTCTTTTCTGGGGAATTCCAAATATCGCTCCGAGGTCGCTACCACGATGGCCTCGGTGGTGTTGCTCCCGCTTGATTACGAAGGCCAGCCCCGGCCCAACCAGCTCTTTTTGCTGGTCGATAACCCCTCTGCCGTTCTGGCGCGTGTGTGTTCCCGCATTGAGCAGCTGCTTTGGCCCAAGCCCGAGCCCGGCATTCATCCCTCGGCCCAGGTCGCCATGGGCGTCAAAGTCGCCGCCACGGCCACAATTGGTCCGCTTTGTGTCATTGAGGAGGGCGCCGTGGTGGGTGAGCGTTCACACCTGCAAGCGCAGGTCTTTGTCGGCCGCAACGCGCAGATCGGGGACGATTGCTGGCTCATGCCGGGCGTCATCCTGTCCGCCGAGTGCCTGCTCCGGAATCGCGTGCGCCTTCAGCCCGGCGTTGTCATCGGCTCGGACGGCTTTGGCTACGAATTTGTCGCTGGCCGGCACACCAAAGTTCCGCAGGTGGGCTATGTCCTGATCGAGGACGATGTGGAGATCGGCGCCAACAGCACCCTCGATCGCGCCCGGTTCAGCCGGACGGTAGTCGGGGAGGGTACGAAGATCGATAACCTGGTGCAGGTAGCGCACAACGTGGTCATCGGGAAACACGTCATCCTTTGCGCCGGGGTGGGCATCTCGGGCAGCGCAACCTTGGGCGACTACGTCGTGGTCGGCGGTCAGGCTGGGGTCGGCGGCCATATCACCATCGGACCCAAGGCCAAGATCGCGGGCCAGTCCGGCGTGAATTTCGATGTCGAAGCCGGGGCCTACCTTTTCGGCACGCCCGCCATGCCCTACATGCTGAGCCAGCGGCTTGAGGTGCTCCACCGCAAGTTGCCCGAACTCTTCAAGCGGGTCGACGAGCTGGGGAAATTGTTGCCCAAAAGTTAGAAAAGACTTCCGCCCCGAAGCGTTCGTGCCCACCGTGCCGCACATGGGCGAATCGAAGCTGAAGATTTTTTCCGGCAACTCCAACCGGCCCCTCGCCGAGGAAATGTGCGCCTCGATCGGCATGCCGCTGGGCGAGGCCACGGTCACGAGCTTTCCCGATGGCGAGTCGTTCGTGAAGATCAACGAGAACGTCCGCGGACATGATGTTTACATCATCCAGTCGACCTGCCCGCCGACGAACCATCACTTGATGGAGCTGCTGATCATGATCGACGCCGCCCGCCGCGCGTCCGCCCAGCGTATCACTGCCGTGCTCCCGTTTTACGGCTACGCCCGCCAGGACCGCAAGGACCAGCCCCGTGTCCCAATCACCGCCAAGCTTGTGGCCAACCTCCTGGTCGCGGCCGGGGCCACCCGCATCCTGACGATGGACCTGCACAGCCAGCAGATCCAGGGGTTCTTCGACATTCCGGTGGATCACCTTTTTGCGTCGCCGGTTTTTTTTGAGTATCTCAGCAAGCAAAAGCGCGACCGTCCCCTCGTCGTGTGCTCACCCGATGTCGGTGGCATGAAGATGGCGTCCGCCTATGCCGACACCATGGGTGCCGCCCTTGCGCTCGTGGCCAAGAAGCGCAAGAGCGCCACGACCGTCGAGGCGATGAATGTGGTCGGTGACGTCGACGGATGTGATGTGCTCCTGGTGGACGACATCACGGAGACCGCCGGCACCCTGACGGCTGCGGCAAAGATTTTGAAGGAAAACGGGGCCGCCCGCATTACGGCGGCGGTGAGCCATTGTATTCTCAACGAAGTCGCCATTGAGCGCCTTAAATCCGGGCTGATCGACGAGTTGATCACGACCAATTCCACGCCCATCGAAACCCACGGTCTGCCGATCAAGGTGCTCAGCATCGCGAAGCTACTTGGCCAGGCGATCGTCCGCATCAACGGCAACGAGAGCGTGACGAGCCTTTTCCGGATCAAAGGATTTTGAGCGGATGGGCCGGGCGCTCCCCGCGAGGCAGGTCTGGGATCAGATAGCCGTGCGCACAGCGCCAGGCCCACCTTCCATCCCGTTCGGGTTGATCATGGGTTGCGGAGGGGAACTTTTCGGTTTAAAGTCCGGTCACTTTCGTTTCCCCATGAAATCCAAGCTATTCTACTGTTTCACCGCCCTGATTGCCGTAGCCCTTTTGTCGGGTCCCGGCCTGATCGCCAGGGATGCAACCGCGCCCACCCCGGCGCCTAAGGCACCTGCGCTGCGCATTGATCCGACCCCGGTGAGCGATGGAAAATCGGCCGTAGTGACCAGCTATGCTGACATCGTGGAGCCGGTCCAAAAGGCGGTGGTCTCGGTTTACTCGAAAAAGACCGTTCGCGAGCGTATTTCCGTCAACCCCCTCATGCGGCAGTTTTATGGGGACATCCCGGATCAGGAACGTGAGCGCAAGGAGGAGGGCCTAGGATCCGGCGTTATCATTTCGCCCGACGGTTACATTTTGACGAATAACCATGTCGTCGAGGGCGCCGACGAACTTAAAGTCGGACTCACCGATGACCGCGAATACATCGCCAAGGTCATCGGCACCGATCCCAAGACCGACGTGGCGGTGATTAAGATTGAGGCGCAGAACCTGCCCACGATCACGCTCGCCGACAGTGACAAGCTGCGGGTGGGCGATGTGGTATTCGCCGTGGGCAATCCGCTCGGCGTGGGCCAGACCGTCACCTCGGGCATCGTTTCGGCCATGGGCCGCAGTCAGCTGGGCTTGCTCGAGGGCGGCTACGAAAGCTTTATCCAAACCGACGCGGCGATTAACATGGGCAACTCCGGCGGCGCGCTGGTGGACGCCAAGGGCCGCCTCATTGGCATCAACAGCGCGATTATTTCCACGTCCCGCGGCAGCATCGGACTTGGCTTCGCAATCCCGATCAATCTCGCCTCGTCGGTGCTGCAGAGCCTGATCGCCACCGGAACGGTTACGCGTGGTTTCCTCGGGGTGACAGCCCAGACGGTAATTGCTGATGACGCGTCGGCTCTCGGGCTCCCCGTCGGGACGCGGGGCGCGATGATCACTGATGTGACGCCGGCCTCGCCCGCGGACACTGCCGGACTCAGGCGTGGTGACGTGGTGCTTACCTACAATGAGCATCCCGTGTCCGGCTGGGAGGATTTGCGCCTGAGAATTGCGGAGACGATGCCGAATTCGGCCGTGAAGATTGGGATTTCGCGGGCGCTGGACCCCAAGGTCCTCAAAGCGGACAAGGCCGTGCGAAAGACCATGGTCGTTGAGGTCAGTTTAGCCAAGTTTGACGAGAAGCCCGACGAGCTCATCGCGGGGGTGAATGTCACGCCGCTGACTGACGAACTGCGCCTGCGCCTGCGTATCCCGACCCGTTTCGACGGCCTGCTGATCAAGTCGGTGGACAAGGAATCACCCTACTTGGACGCGCTCGTGCCGAATCTCCTGATCGTGCAGATTGACCGCGAAGACGTGGCCGACCTGGCCTCGGCCAAAGCGGCGCTGACGCCGGGCCGACACATGATGTACGTGTATTATCGCGGTGCGCTGCGCGTCATCCGCATTGAGATCAACTGATCCAGACCGAGAGGGGTGGGCCAACCGACCCGCCCTCAGCTGCCCGGCTTCTGCACCGGGATCTTAGCCAGCCATTCGGGCACGGCATCGGCCGGGTAGGTGGGGAAGCTGAGTTCAAGCAGCGAGATCGCGGGCACATCAAACCGGATGGCGCCTGCGCTCCGATCCACGAGCATTGCCACCGCCACCGGGTTGCCCCCGGCCTGGCGGACGAGGTTGAGGCATTCCACGACACGGCCGCCCCGGGTGACGACGTCCTCCACGATCAGGACCGGCTCACCGGGCGCGAGGGTGAAGCCGCGGCGCATAACGAGCACGTCGTTTTCCTTCTCGGCGAATATGTAGCGGGCCTTGGCCTGCCGCGCCACTTCCTGCCCGATCACGAGTCCCCCCATGGCGGGCGCGAGCACGGTTTGAAAGGAATGGCCCTTCAGTTTCTCCACCAGCAGTTCCGCCAGCCGCTCGACCGCGTCCATGCGCTGGCACACCTGCGCGCACTGGAAGTAGTGGCCGCTGTGGAGCCCGGAGCGGAGCACAAAATGTCCTTCGAGCAGGGCGCGGGTGCGGGTGAAGATGCCGAGGATTTCCGACTGGTCAGTGGCCATCTCCCGAAGCTGGGCAGTGACCGGCAAAAAACAAAAACATTTTGCACCGGCCCGCATCACCACCTAGGCTTCACGCGCCGTGTCGAATCTAGCCGTACCTCTCGAAGACGAACTCGGCGATGTGCTTGAAAAAGCCATGCGCCATGCCGGGCTTTCGGACGTGGCGCTTGCGGCCCAAAGCGGGGTGGCGACAACGAAGATCCTCGATGCGATTGATTACCGCCCGGACCTGTCGCCGGTCGACCTGCGACGGCTGGCGGCGGCCTTGGGTTTAAATGAAATCGGGCTGTGTGCGCTGGGTTGCGGACAATATCCGCTGCCCGAGGCGGCAGCTCTGCCGTTCTGCGTTTACCCCCTGCGCATGACCCATGGCGTGGGTTATGCAAACGCCTACCTGGTGGCGGACTGTGGTTCATCGCATGGTCTCCTTTTTGACACCGGGCCGGGGATCGAGGCGCTGGAGGCAGAATGGCCGGCGGTCATCAAGACGGTGGATGCAGTGTTTCTCACTCATGCCGAGGGTGAGCACACCGGCGGGTTGTGCGAGGTAGTGACCCGCTTTGGCGTACCGGCGGCTTTCTACCCAGTCGGGGCCGAAGTGCCCTGCGGACAGGCGATGGGCGAGGGGGTGCGAAAGCGCTTTGGCCGGTTCGAAGTGGCGGCTCTGAGCACCCCGGGACACTCCTCGGCGCACAATTGCTACCTGGTTACTGCGCCCGATGCGCAGCCGGGCGGGGCATTGCTCATCTCGGGCGACCTGATTTTTGCGGGCTCGGTGGGAGGCGGCTATTTCTGTCACCGGCAGCTGGCCACGCATTTGCGGCGGGTGTTGGACGCGGTGCCGCCGGCCACGGTGATTGCACCGGGCCACGGTCCACTAACCACGGCCGAAAACGAACTCCGCTTCAATCCGTTCGTAGCCTGAAACAATGCCGCGCGGTAAATTTATGACCGCAAAAGAAATCCTGTCTGAGCTAAAGCCCTTGGGCGGCGACGGCTGCAAACGGGTGATGCTCAACCCGCGGCACTAACCCGACTTCCGCTACTGGGAGCGGGAAACAACAGTTTTCGAGGGTGATCGTGAGGTAAATGGTTGTACGGTAAGGATGGGATTTTCCAAAGGGCGTGTAGTCCCGACCTACCCCCTATCGGGAAGTGAGCGGATCGGTTAAACTGGGGCATGTTTTTGAAATGCGGCACGCGAAAAAAGGACGGTAAAATCCACCGCAGCTGGTCGATCGTGGAGAGCCGGCGCTATGCGGGCAACAAGGTGGCGCACCGGCACGTGTTGTATCTGGGCGAAATCAACGACCCGCAGCGGACGGCGTGGGAACGCACGATTGCGGTGGTTGACGAGCGGGATGGCGCCGCGCGGCAACTGGCGTTGTTTCCGTCCGACCGCCCGCCGCCGCCGGGCGAAGTGGACGCCTTGCAGGTGCGCTTAAGCGAATTAACCCTCTCGCATCCGCGGCAGTGGGGTGCGTGCTGGCTGGCTGATCAACTCTGGGGCACGTTGCACCTGGACGATTTTTTTGGCGCGCGGCTGCCGGTGAGCCGCGAGTCGAGCGACTGGGAAAAAGTGCTGCGCATCCTCGTGATCTACCGGCTGCTGTCGCCGGGCAGCGAGTGGCGGCTGCACCGGCATTGGTTTGCCACCACGGCGCTCGCCGATCTGCTCGGCGTGGACGAGCGCGCGGTGCAGGACGACACGCTCTACCGCTGCCACGATTTGGTTTTGCCCTGGAAGGAGGACCTTTTCGCGCATTTGCGGCAGCGCTGGAGCGATCTGTTCGGCGTGCGTTACGAGGTACTGCTCTACGATCTGACCTCGACGTACTTCGAATGCGAGGTGCCGGCGGACGAAACCGATCCCCGCCGCTTCGGCTACAGCCGCGACAAACGCGGCGACTGCGTGCAAGTGGTCGTGGCCTTGGTGGTCACGCCGGAGGGCCTGCCGCTCGCCTACGAAATGTTTCCCGGCAACACCGCCGACAAGACGACCCTGCGGGGGATGCTGGAGACGATCCGCCGTCGCTACGGTGCGGCCGAACGGATCTGGGTGATGGATCGCGGCATCCCCACCGAGGAAATCCTGACGGAGCTGCGCACCGCCGATTCCGGCGTGCGCTATTTGGTGGGCACGCCCAAGGGCCGGCTCACCCGGTACGAGGCGGCTCTCGCCGAAAAACCCTGGCAGGAAGTGCGTCCGCAACTGCGCGTCAAACTGCTGCCGCAGGACGGCGAACTTTACGTGCTGGCCGAAAGCGCCGCGCGGGCGGGCAAGGAGCGCGGCATGCGCCGCCGGCGGTTGAAAGCCTATTGGCAACGTCTCGGCGAACTGCAACGCCAGCGAGTGCCCCGCGATCAGTTGCTCAAGAAACTTGGCGCGGCCCAGGAGCGGGCCGGCCGCGGGGCGACGAATCTGGTCACCGTCGAGGTCACCAGCGACGGCACCCTCGTGTATCAGCTTGATCGGGGCAAATTGCGCGCCGTGCGCAGCCGCGAGGGCCGCTATCTGCTCCGCACCAACCTCGCCGCCGACGATCCCGAGCTCATCTGGCGCTGTTACATGCAGCTGTGTTTTGTCGAAGAAGCGTTCCGCACCCTCAAAGGCGACCTGGGCCTGCGGCCCATTTTTCATCAACGGCCCGATCGCATCGAAGCGCATCTGTTCATCGCCTTTCTCGCCTACTGCCTGATGATCACCCTGCGACAGCAACTGCGCGGTCACGCGGCTGGACTGATGCCCAGAGTCGTGTTGGAAAAACTCGCGACCATCCAAATGCTCGATGTCTGCGTACCCACCAACGACGGCCGCGAACTGCTCTTAACCCGCCACACCGAGCCCAGCCCCGACGTCGCCCTCTTACTCGAACACCTCAATCTGACGCTCCCCCCGCAGCCTCCGCCCAAGATCCGATATCCAGCTTCAAAACAACCCGTGTAGTCCCGACTTTTGGAACCCTCGCACGATGAATCAATGACTTGTGTTACCCACAAGCCCCAGTAGCGGAAGTCGGGTTAGCCCTACCGCTCAGCGATTTGGAGGGTGCCGGATCGGTGCGAAGGCGGGCGAGCAAGTCGTCGGCGGGTTCGTCGGTGGGGGATTGGGGGACGAGGCGGCCGGTGAAGGCTTTTTTCAGGATCGACTGCCGCAGGGCCTCGCTCTGCCGCAACGCCCCGTCGAGC
>Ga0105047_10008499_pt1 | contig 17087 bp, 15 predicted proteins | sample MAT04_FD_78384 | JGI IMG/M metagenome (GOLD analysis project Ga0105047, IMG submission 78384) | Freshwater microbial communities from Lake Fryxell liftoff mats and glacier meltwater in Antarctica - MAT-04 (megahit assembly) | ecosystem: Environmental > Aquatic > Freshwater > Ice > Liftoff...
ATGGGCGTCGGCAAGCCTGCCGACCTGGTGGAGGCGGTGGCCCGAGGCGTGGATATGTTCGATTGCGTCCTGCCGACCCGTTCGGGACGCCATGGCCAGGCCTTCACCTGGGACGGACCGATCAATCTGAAGAACGCGCGCTTTGCCGAGGAGGAGGCGCCGCTCGACGCCGCTTCGGATTGTCCGGCCAGCGCGGACTATTCCAAGGCCTATCTGCATCACCTGTTCAGGGCGGAGGAGATCCTGGGTCAGGTGCTGTTGTCATGGCACAACATCGCCTTCTATCAGGCCCTGATGGCGAGCTTGCGCGCGGCGATCGCGGAAGGACGGCTGAACGCTTTCCGCCAGGATTTCCACGCCCGCTACGCTGCGGACTGACTATCCCGCGCTGGACGGCGTCGGCGGGGGCGCCGGGAACTCTGTGGGCGCGGGCGACGCCAGGACCGGACAGTCCTGAGACTGGGCCAGGCCCTTGAGGAAGGCGCGGCGGACCAGACCCGCGTTCACGGTCTTGCGCAGCTCGTCCGAATGCCGCTCGGCGCCGGTCAAGGTGCGCACCCAGCTGCGCAGGGGAATCCAGTCCGTCGTCAGGTCGCGCACCACGCCGATGGCCGACTTGCCGAGAATGGCCGAGCCCTGGGCCACACGGCCGCTGGGGGAGGGGTCGAGGACATCGGCATCCGGGCCGAGGGCGTCGTCGAGCTGGGCCAGTTCATATTGGATGCCGGGGCAGGTGCCAGGCTCGGGCAGGGCGTAGGGCGCCGCCTTGGCCTTCTTGAGCGCCGCGGGGATCTTGTCGCGGACCAGGTTGAAGTCCTCCAGCGGCTGGGTCAGGGCGCCGCGCAGGTCCTGCTTACCCGCCGTGTATCGGGCGCTCTTCGCCGCGGTGCTGGCGCAGCCCGCAGCCACAAGAACGGCGGGCAGAATGAGAAGCGAAAGACGCATAGGACCTCAGGTTCGCGGCAGCCTTGAAACGGGCGGCACCTTGGCCTTTCTCGCTTGTTCGGTCCAGGGCCTCCGCCTATGGTCCGGCCGCTTCGTCGAGACGCCGTCATAATCGTCCGGGACCAACCGGGCAATTCGAAGGCGCCGACGCGGCGGGCCGGTAGCTCAGTGGTAGAGCATTCGACTTTTAATCGAATGGTCGTGGGTTCGACCCCCACCCGGCCTACCAATTGCTCATGGCTGCTCCGCGGAGACTTTCTCCCGGCGTCGTGAGACATTCTTGATTGCCCATCAAATTGGTCGGAATTAAGGATGGCTTAGCTCCGCCCGTCCGCGGAGCGCCCTCGGACAGGATCATGATCGAAGCGAAGTCCCCGGTGCGGGGAGTCAAGGCCTTGCTGGGTCCGGCGGATTCCCACGCCCGGTCCCTGACCAAGGCGGTCACGTGGCGCGCGATCGGCACCGCTGACACCTTCGTCCTCAGCTATCTCGTCACCGGCGAGCCTATGGCCGCCGGGGCGATTGCGTCGATGGAGACCCTGACCAAGATCGGGCTCTACTACCTTCATGAGCGGGTCTGGCGAGCCTTCCGCTGGGCGCCGAATGCGCGGGCGCGCTCGCTGTCCAAGGCCGTCAGCTGGCGTTTCGTCGGCAGTATGGACACCTTCCTCATAAGCTGGCTGATCACGGGCAACCCCCAGTCCGCCGCCTCAATCGCCTCGCTGGAGGTGCTGACCAAGGTCGTCCTCTATTATATCCACGAACGGGTGTGGCGGACCGTCCCCTGGGGCCGCCTTGACCCGCCGACAGCCACGCAATGACCGCCGCCGCCGCCGCCCGCGCGGCCGGCTAGGGCCGCGCGACAGTGCGCACACTGCGGGGCCACCCGCTCAAACCGCCAGGTTGTCGATCAGCCGGGTGCGGCCGATGCGCGCCGCAGCCAGCACCCGAGCCGGGGCGGCGAGGGGTCCGGGGCCCAGCCGCGCCAAGTCCTCGGCGCCGCGGGCTTGGACATAGTCGACCGCGTCGAACCCCGCGGCCAGCAGGGCGGCGCAGGCCCGCTCTTCGGCCGGGGCGACCGCCTGCCCGGCGCGAACGTCGGCCGCCAATTGCGCCAGCACCCCATTCAGCCGCCCGGCCACCTCGCGCTCCAACTCGCTGAGATAAGCGTTGCGAGAGGACAGCGCCAAGCCGTCCGGCGCCCTTGCTGTGGGCGCGCCGATAATGGTCACGGGCAGATCGAGATCGGCGACCAGGCGGCGGATCACCTGGAGTTGCTGGTAGTCCTTCTCACCGAACACGGCCACATCGGGGGCGGCCTGTATCAGGAGCTTGGCGACTACGGTGGCGACCCCCGCGAAGTGGCCGGGACGCGCTTCGCCTTCTAGGGCCGCGGAGACCCCGGCCACCGTCAAGGTTGTGGAGAAGCCGGGCGGATAGATGTCCGCGGCGCTCGGGGCGTAGAGCAGGTCGCATCCCGCCACCGACAGAAGGTCGGCGTCCGCGGTCTCGTTTCTCGGGTAGGCGGCGAAATCCTCGTTTGGGCCGAACTGGGCCGGATTCACGAAGATGCTGGCCACAACCCGCTCGCAGGTCTCCAGGGCGCGGCGAATCAGCGACAGGTGGCCCTCGTGGAGCGACCCCATGGTCGGGACCAGCGCAACCCGTTCTCCCGCACCCCGCCAAACTGCGACCTTCGCGCGCAGGTCGCGGGCCGAGCGGACAATGGCAAGGGGCGGGGAAGGCAATGCAAAGCCTTGCGCTATCAGGGGCCGGGCGCCGGTTATGGCCCGCTGGCGGCGGCTCCGTAAAGGCTTTGGCTGTTGATCTTTGGCGACGCGCGTTGACGGGCGGGCGCCGCCGGGTGTCTCCTTGACCGGCCGGATTCGGCTGTGAAGGAGTCTGCGGTGGGCCAGTCACGCATTGTCGTCGTCGGCAACGAGAAGGGCGGGGCGGGCAAATCCACCATCGCCATCCACCTGGTCACCGCGCTTATGCACGGCGGGGCCAAGGTGGCGGTCATCGACCTTGATCTTCGCCAGCAGTCCCTCAACCGCTTCTTCGCCAATCGCCGCGCCTGGCTGGCGGCGTCCGGCGCCGAGGCCCCGTCGCCGCTGACGCCCTCAGGCGAGACGGCCGAAGCCCTGACCGGCCTCGCCGCGGATGCAGCCGTGGCCCGTTTTCAAGACCTGCTGGGCGAGGCGGCCCACGGGGCCGACTTCGTGGTCGTCGACACCCCGGGCAGCGACACCCTGTTATCGCGCGCCGCCCACCAGGGCGCCGACCTGATCGTGACGCCGATGAACGACAGCTTCGTCGATTTCGACATGCTCGGGCACATCGACCCCGTCACCTTGGACCTCAAGAAGCCCAGCCTCTATTCCGAAGCGGTCTGGGAGGCGCGCAAGGTCCGGGCGATGCAGGATCGAAAATCGATCGACTGGGTGGTGCTGCGCAATCGTCTGGCCACCACCGAGGCGCGCAACCGCAAGCGGCTGGAAGAACGCATGAGCGCGCTCAGCCGCCGCGTGGGGTTCCGCATGGGACCGGGGCTGCGCGACCGGGTCATCTATCGCGAGATGTTCCCGTTCGGCCTGACCGTCGCCGATCTGTCGACCAGCATCCGTCCCGTGGCCGTGTCTTTGTCCCACGTGGCTGCTCGCCAGGAGCTGCGGGCCCTGATGCAGTCCCTCGATCTGGCTGCAGACTCCCTCGGCGCCTTGGGCGTCGACGTCGCCGCGCCCGCGGGCCAAGGGGCGCCAGAAGGCCTGGCCCTGGCCAGCTAGGGTTCTGCCCGTGCTCTACCTGGCGCTCGGCGCCGCAATCATCTGGCTGGGCCTATGGGTCTATCGCCGTTCGCCCGGAGTGCAGCGCGGCCGATGGCGCGTCGGGGCGGGCCTGGTCTCGGTCGTGCTTGTGGCGGCAGCGGGCTTTCTGGCGGCGCGCGGCGAACCGATCCCCGGCGGCTTGCTGGCGGTTGTCGCCCTGGCGCTTGCCATGGGCGCCCGCAGCCAGCGCGGTCCTCGGCGCACCGTCCGCAAGACGGCTGGGTCGATCACCGATGCGGAAGCCCGTTCCCTGCTCGGGGTGGCAGAAGGGGCCGGGCCTGAGGAAATCCGAGCCGCCTATACCCGCCTGATGCGCGTCGCCCACCCGGACATGGGAGGCACCGCCGGTCTGGCCGCCCAGCTGAACGCCGCGCGCGATCGTCTGCTCGCCGGACGCTGAGACACGCGACGTTCGGCCGCAGCGCGGCGGCGACCGACGACGGGCGGTTATCCTTTCTTACAGGCCTTGGCGCCTAGGCTGTACGGACGTTTCCGGCGCGCCTTCAGGGAAAGCACAGTTGATCAAGCCTGGACTCGGACTCAAGCTGGCGGCGCAAGCCCTTATTACGGGCCTGGCGCTGTATGTCGTGGTCTTCTCCTTCCTAAAATTCGCCGGGATGACCCGCGGCTCCGTCCCGATATGGCCCGCCGACGCGATTGTCCTGGCCTTGATGCTGGCGCCCATTCATCGACGGCCCTGGCTGACGCTCATTTCCGGTCAGATCGGCGCGCTGGCCGCGGCGATCGCCTGGAAGTCGAGCATCCCCCAAGCCGTGCTCCTGGTTGGGCTGAGCACCGTCAGCGTCGCTTTGTGCTACTTCCCGCTTCGCTCGACCATCGGCGCGGGCCGGATGGTTCACAGCAAGGGGCTGTTGATCTTTCTAGCGGTGGTGACCGCGTCCGGCGCCGCCAACAGCTTCGTCGCCTCGTTCATCTTTCACCTGACCACCGGGGCCCCGTTGCTGAAGGCTTGGTCGGCCCTGGGGCCGGCCCACGTCGTCGGCTACGCGGTGATAACCCCGCTGCTGATTATCCTCGCCGGCGACGAAGCGCGGCGCAGGTTGGATCCGGCCAGGGCCCTGCGCGCCGTAGCGGTGCTCGGGAGCTTTACACTGCTCGCCGTGGCGGTGTTCGCCGAGCAGCACATGCGGATGTTGTTCTTGATCCCCATCTGCCTGATGGCGGTGGCCTATTTGCTGGATCTGACCGCCGTCGCCTTGGGCGTCATGATCACGGCCGTGGTCGGCGTGGCCCTGACGGGCTACGGCCTGGCGCCGGCCCACCACGTGATGAGGCCTCCGCAGGAACAGATTCTGCTTCTGCAGATATTCCTGATCGTGATCACCGCGACCATCCTGCCGATCGCCGCCCTGATGGCCGAACATGCCCGTCTGAAGGACTCGCTGGTGCTGGCGCGCAACGAGGCAGAAAGCGCAAACCAGGCCAAGAGCGACTTCCTCGCCACCATCAGCCACGAGATCCGCACGCCTCTCAACGGCGTTCTCGGCATGGCCCAGGCCTTGTCGATGGACTCGCTCAACCATGCTCAGCACGGCCAATTGCGGGTTATTCAACAATCGGGCGAGTCCCTGCTGGCGATCCTCAACGACGTCCTCGACCTGTCCAAGATCGAGGCAGGCAAACTGCGCCTGGAAACGATCAAGTTCGACGTCGGAGACACGCTAGAGCACGCCGCCAAGGCCTACCGCGGCTTAGCCGACGCTAAGGGGTTGGAATTCCGCGCCGACCTCAGCCAAGCGCAAGGGGTCTCGCGCGGCGATCCCAATCGCCTCGGGCAGGTGGTGCAGAATCTGCTGAGCAACGCCCTGAAGTTCACCGAGAGCGGCGCTGTGAGCCTGAGCGCGCACTGGGAAGACGGAAGGCTGCACCTGGCTGTGTCCGACAGCGGCATCGGCATTGCGCCCGACAAGATCGCCGGGCTGTTCGAAAAATTCACTCAGGTCGATGTGTCGGTCACGCGCAAGTTCGGCGGGACCGGCCTGGGACTGTCCATCTGCCGCGAACTTAGCGAGTTAATGGGCGGCTCGATTACGGTGGAGAGTGTCCTCGGGCGCGGCTCGACCTTCACTCTCAAGCTGCCTCTGGAGCGGGTCAGCCCGGCGCGCCCACCACCCGCGCCGGGCGCGATGGTGATCGAGCCGACGGGCCGGGTCGGCCAGCTGCGCGTCCTGGCGGCGGAGGACAATCCGGTCAATCATCTGGTGCTCAAGACCTTACTGGCCCATGTCGGCGTCGTGCCGGTGATGGTCGAGAACGGCCAGGAGGCCGTCGAGGCCTGGGAGAACGGCGTCTGGGACCTGATCCTGATGGACATCCAGATGCCGGTGATGGACGGGGTCTCGGCCGCCGCGGCGATCCGGGCGCGCGAGGCCGAAACCGGACGGTCGCGAACTCCGATCGTCGCCCTGACGGCCAACGCCATGACCCACCAGATCGAGACATACCTGGCCGCCGGCATCGACAGCCACGTCGCCAAGCCGATTCAGGCCGCCGCCCTGTTCCAGGCGCTTGAACAGGCCGGAGACGTTGGGCCGCAGGATAATCCGGCCAAGCGTCAGTCAGCCTAGCCGCCGGCTTGGCCCCGTTCCGCTGCGATTGATAGAGGTCGCCCGGCGTTTAGCGGGGGGCGATGACCATGCAGACTTGGCCTGCCGCCTTAAGAGAACTGCACGCCTTCTTTGCGGCGGCGGCCGTCAAGCCGCCAAACCGGGCGCGGAACTCGCCCGAGGCGGCGCTCTCCACCCGGCCCTCGGCCTCAGCAAACTGAGCAGAGAACTTGCGACCGATCCGCTTGAGTTCGGTCTGCGCCAGGGCCTTCTGACGAAAGGCGCCGACCTGGACAAGGAAGGCCCCATTGCCCGGCTTGGCCTTGTCGTTCGTCGCCAGCTTGGCGGCGGGCTTGTCCTTGGAAGCCTTGGACCCCTTGTCGTCCTTGGTGGAGGCTGTTTTGACGGCCTTGGCCTCGACAGTCGTCGGACCCCGCAGCAGCGGGCGGTCGCTGGTGATGATCTTCAGGCCAGGCTGATCGGCGTCGCCCTGTTCGATCGAGGGGCGAACCAGGGGGCCGATCGGGGCAGGCTCAAACAGGTTCTGGGCGACGGTGATGACCTCGCCGCGTTGGCGACGGCGCAGCACGTCGAAGCCGGTCTCCAAAAGGTCCTGCACGTGATTGTCGCGGGCCGCGGTGGAGTTGCCGCCGAGAACCACGGCGATAAGGCGGCGGTTGTTGCGGACCGCGGACGCCGCCAAATTGTACCCAGAGGCGTTGGTGAAGCCGGTCTTGATCCCGTCCACGCCCGGCATCTGGAACAGCAGCCGGTTGTGATTACGGTTGGCCCGGCCTTGGTAGACGAACTCCTTCTGGCTGAAGAAGACGTAGAACTGCGGATAGTCGCGCATGACCGCGCGGCTCAGAATGGCGATATCGCGCGCGCTGGAAAGCTGGCGGCTGTCGGGCAGGCCTGAAGCGTTCACGAAGCGGGTGTTGTTCATGCCCAGCTCGCGCGCCCGGACGGTCATCAGGGCCCCGAAACGGCTTTCGGTGCCGGCGATCTTTTCGGCGAGGGCGACCGCCATGTCGTTGGCGGATTTGACCGCGATCGCCCGCATGGCGTCGGCGACGGTGATGGTCTCGCCGGCGCGCAAGCCCAGCTTGGTCGGCGCCTGAGCCGCCGCCCGCGGCGAGATGATGATCTGATCGTTGAGATTCAACCGGCCCGAGGCTACGGCCTCGAAGGCCATGTACAAGGTCATCACCTTGGTGATCGACGCCGGATATCTCTGACGGTCAGCCGACTTGGCGAACAGCACCTCGCCGGAATTGGCGTCCACGACGATCGCCGCGTATTTGGGCTCGGCCGTGTTGAGGCTGGCGTAAGGAATCTGGGCCTGAACCGGGGCAGGGACGCCGAGGGCCCCGGCCGCCAGCACGGTTGCCGCGCAGAGGCAGGAGAGCAGGCGGCGAGCGGGCTCGTTCATGGGCGGGCGTCCGTCGTTAAGCGATTTACAGCGGCCCCCCCGCGCCGCCAACAGGACCCTAACATGACTTCCCATGAGTTGCTCCAACGTTAACAACTTGTGAGCGAGGCGCGGCGCCGCAGGCCTGAGCGCCCAAACCTTAGCCATGGTGCGGTGCACAAAACGCAATTGACGCGCCGCAACAATTCGCCTATTAGGGGGTTTGTGCGCTTCGGAGCCCCGGTCGAATCGGCTCCGCCAAACATTATACAACCCAGAATATCCAGGAGCATCCCATGGCGAATTCCGCAGAGACCGCTAAGGGCGCCGCTGACCGCGTCACCGCCGCCGGCAGCCAAGCCTTCAAGGAAACGGTCGACAAGTCGTTGGCCGCAATCTCCGACCTCAACAGCCAGTCCAAGCTCAACGCCGAAGCGGTCGTCGCCTCGGTGCAGGCGGCCACCCGCGGCGCAGAGACCCTCGGCGCTCAGATGGTGGCCTACGCCAAGAAGTCGGCGGAGGACAACACCACCGCCCTGCGCAGCCTCAGCTCCGCCAAGAGCCTCCAGGAAGCGGTCGAGCTTCAGACCACCTTCGCCAAGAGCGCCTTGGAAGCCTATATGTCTGAAGTGTCGCGCTGGACCGAGACCGTCTCGGCCTCGATGCGGGAGTCGATGCGCCCGATCAACGAGCGCGCCTCGGCCACCGTCCAGCAGTTTCAAGCCGCCCGCCACTAACGCCCCGCCGCTTTCGCGGCAGGACAAATCATCGCAGGGGTCCGAAGTGGAAACGCTTCGGACCCTTCTTGATTCAGGCTCCAGTGGCGCGAGCTGGTGAATCGCCTTCAGCTTGCCTTGTGAACTGGGCGGCGCCGTCAAGCGTCGGGCGTTTGTGCACGCTGCGGCGTCGTCGCCCTTTCAAACGCGCCGGTGTGGCATATCTATTGGAAGAGCAGGGCGTTCGTCCCAGCTCGTGGGAGACAGCGTTGAATGGCCGAGCGCAAGCAAGGCGATCCTGGAAATGGCGTCGGGTCGGCGGTGGTCACCCAGACCAAGCCAAAGACCCAGAAGCCTTCGCTGTACCGAGTTCTGATTCTGAACGACGATTACACGCCGATGGAGTTCGTCGTGTACGTCCTTGAGCGGTTTTTCAACAAATCGCGTGAAGATGCGACTCGGATCATGCTCCATGTGCATCAGCACGGCGTAGGGGTGTGTGGGCTATTTACCTACGAAGTCGCGGAAACCAAGGTTGCGCAGGTGACGGATACAGCACGACGTCATCAGCATCCGCTCCAGTGCACCATGGAAAAGGATTGAGAGGCCCTCATTGCCGTCGTTCTCGCGCAACCTTGAAGAGACTCTTCACCGGGCCGTGGCCTACGCCAACCAGCGTAAGCATGAATACGCCACGCTGGAGCATCTGCTGCTGTCTCTGACCGACGACACCGAAGCCGCCGGCGTCATGCGGGCGTGCGACGTCGATCTGAACGCCCTCAAGAAGAGCCTGCTGCACTATCTGGACACTGAGCTTAAGTCGCTGATCGTCGACGACGGCGAGGACGCCAAACCCACGGCTGGCTTCCAGCGCGTGATCCAGCGCGCGGTGATCCATGTGCAATCGTCCGGCCGCGACGAAGTGACCGGCGGCAACGTGCTGGTGGCGATTTTCTCCGAGCGGGAAAGTCACGCCGCCTACTTCCTGCAGGAGCAGGACATGACGCGCTACGACGCCGTCAATTTCATCGCCCACGGCATCGCCAAGAAGATCGGCGCGTCAGAGCCGCGCAATGTGAAGAGCGCGTCGGAAGAGGAGGGCGGGGAGAAACCGCCGGGCAAGACCGCCACCGGAGAGGCCCTCGACGCCTATTGCATCAACCTCAACGACAAGGCCCGCCAAGGCAAGGTCGATCCCCTGATCGGCCGCACGAGCGAGGTGGAACGTTGCATCCAGATTCTGTGCCGGCGGACCAAGAACAATCCGCTGCTGGTCGGCGACCCCGGCGTCGGTAAGACGGCCATCGCCGAAGGGCTGGCGCGCAAGATCATCAACGGCCAGGTGCCGGAGGTGCTGGCCGAGGCCACCATCTTCAGCCTGGACATGGGGGCGTTGCTCGCCGGGACCCGCTACCGGGGGGACTTCGAAGAGCGCGTCAAGCAGGTGGTCAAGGAGTTGGAAGCGCACCCCAACTCGGTGCTGTTCATCGACGAGATACATACCGTGATCGGCGCCGGCGCCACCTCTGGCGGGGCCATGGATGCGTCCAATCTCCTCAAACCGGCCCTCGCCTCGGGCGCTCTGCGCTGCATGGGCTCGACGACCTACAAGGAATACCGCCAGCATTTCGAGAAGGACCGGGCGCTGGTTCGGCGGTTCCAGAAAATCGATGTCAACGAGCCGTCGATCGAGGACTCCATCAAGATTCTCAGGGGCCTGAAGCCCTACTACGAGGACTTCCACAAGTTGAAATACACCAGCGACGCCATCCGCGTCGCGGTGGAGCTGTCGGCGCGCTACATCACGGATCGCAAGCTGCCCGACAAGGCGATCGACATCATCGATGAGGCCGGCGCCTCGCAGATGCTGCTGCCCGAAGGCCGGCGCAAGAAGACCATCGGGGTGAAGGAGGTCGAGGCCGTCGTGGCCAAGATCGCGCGTATTCCTCCAAAATCGGTCTCCAAATCGGATACCGAGGCCCTCAAGGAACTGGAACAGGATCTCAAGCGGGCGGTGTTCGGCCAGGAGGATGCGATCCTCCAGCTGTCGGCGGCGATGAAGATGTCGCGTGCCGGGCTGCGCGACCCGCAGAAGCCGATCGGCTGCTACCTGTTCTCCGGGCCTACGGGCACAGGAAAGACCGAAACAGCAAAGCAGTTGGCCTCGACCCTGGGCATCGAGATGCTGCGGTTCGACATGTCAGAGTATATGGAGCGGCACACGGTCAGCCGGCTCATCGGCGCTCCCCCGGGCTATGTCGGTCACGATCAGGGCGGCCTGCTGACCGACGCCGTGGATCAGCATCCCCACGCGGTAGTGCTGCTCGACGAGATCGAGAAAGCGCACCCGGATGTCTACAACATCCTGCTCCAGGTCATGGACCACGGGGTGCTGACGGATGCGGTGGGCAAGAAGGTCGACTTCCGCAACGTCATCCTGATCATGACCACCAACGCCGGCGCCGCCGACAGCCAGCGCAACAACATCGGCTTCGGCCGGGGGCGGGCCAAGGACGAGGAAGACCAGGCCATCCAGCGGCTGTTCTCGCCGGAATTCCGCAACCGTCTGGATGCGGTGGTGCCCTTCAAGGCCCTCGACCAGGAGGTCATCCGCCAGGTGGTGCACAAGTTCATCCTGCAGATGGAGGCCCAGCTGGCAGACCGGCACGTCACCATCGAGACGACAGACGACGCTGCAGACTGGCTGGCCAAGAACGGCTTCGATGAGCTCTATGGCGCGCGGCCTCTGGCGCGGGTCATCCAGGAGAACATCAAGAAGCCCCTGGCCGACGAGATCCTTTTCGGGGGTCTGGTGCGCGGCGGGCACGTCAAGGTCGGGCTCAAGGACGGCAAGCTGTCGTTCGACATCGAGCCGGCGAAGGAGCCGCCCCCCGGCAAGCGCCGGGAAAAGGAGCCCGAGGCCGATTCCGAGGAGCCGGCCCTGGCCTAGAGGCCGGGCGTCAGCTTAGCCGGGCTGCGATCAGGCGGGCCTGTTGCTGCAACTGCGCCAGCTCGACGCCGCCGCCGCCGTGCGGCGCGACGGCCTGGTCTAGCCAAACCGGAATGACGTGGAAATGCAGGTGGAAGACGCTCTGACCAGCCGGGGCGCCGTTGAACTGCACGATGCGAATTCCGTCCGGACCTAACGCGACGCGGACGGCGCGCGCCAGCCTTTGCACCGCCAGGATGATCTGCGACAGCACGTCAGCCTCGACGTCCAAGATATTGCGGGCCTTGGCGATTTTCGAGATCACCAGGGCGTGTCCTCGCGCCTGGGGATAGGCGTCCATCAGCATGAGAATCTCGTCGTCCTCAGAGATGGTCGCGCCGGGAATCTCCCCGCGCACGATGCGAGCGAAGATGTTGTCGTCGTCATAGTCGCCGTCGAGGCTCATGGCGGGTCTCCGGGTGAAAGTCGGCAGATAGCAAGCTGCAGGCCCAGAGGGCTAGCGTCCAGGCGCCAGGCCCGCCAATCCCGCTAGATGGACCAGCATCAGGACCAGGATCGCCCCCGCCAGAAGCATCAGGAACCGCCAGGGAACCATCCGCGGGCCGCGCCGCAGATCGGGCGGCCGGGCGCCGCGCCAGCCGCAAAACAGCACAAGGGCGGCCCCCGCGACGGTTGCGGTCAGGGTGGTCGTCAGATCCATGGCCTGCGGTAACCTTTGTTAACCTTTAAGCGGCCGTTAACCATGACCCGCGATGCTGGCGCGCCGAGCCAACGCGGGGTCGTCCACAGGAGATCCTCCACGGCGCCATATATTGTGTTAACGCCGCGTTTACACACTAGGAATCGGTGGGTAGCGTCCATCTTACAGTTTCCAGGGGTTCGATTCGTATGTCGGCAGGGGCGCCTTGGAGCGTGAAGGGGATTGACCCCAAAGCGCGTGAGATCGCCAAGGATCTGGCTCGTCGATCCGGCATGACTCTCGGCGACTGGCTCAACCAGATGATCATGGAGGACGGGCAGGAGGCGCCGCCCCAGCCTGCGCCTTTGCAGCGGCGCCGGTTCGACAGTTCGGGCCCGGCGCCCCAACGCGCAGTGGAGCGGCCCGTCGCTCCGGTGCAGCGCCTTGAGGCCGAACCGGACGAGGACGACGAGATCGCCCGCGTGGCGCAGTCGCTGGACCGGCTCTCGGCCCGTATTGAGGCCGCCGAGCATCGCTCGACCCTGGCGATCAGCGGAATTGATCAGTCGGTCGTCGGGGTTCTGGCCCGGATCGAGACCGCCGAGCGTCATCAGAACCAGGTCGCTGCGCGCTTCGAAGACGCCGTCGATGAGGTCCGCAGTGAACAACAGACCATCGCCGAGCGCCTGCGCGAACTTGAGAGCGCGCGCCACGGCGCCCGCTCGGCCGAGGCGCTGAAATCCCTCGAAGGCGCCCTGACCCGCGTGGCCAGCCATCTGTATCAAGGCGAAGGGCGGACGCGCGACGCCCTGGAGGACCTGAAACGGGACGTCGACGGCCTCAGCGACAGGGTTCAGAGGGTAGACCGGTCCAACGACCCGGCGGGCAGCGCCGCCCTGATAGACCAGGTGGTCGACCGGATCGCCGAGCGGCTGGAACAGGCCGAGGCGCGAACGGCCCAGGCGCTCAAGGGATTGGAGGGTTCCTTCGCCCACCTTGATCGGCGCCTCGCCACGGCGGAGCAGGCGCTGTCGTCGGAGGAGCCCGCCGAGCGCCGATTTGAAACCCTCGCCGCCGACCTTACCCAGAGGGTCGAACAGGTTCGCGGCGAACTGGCCGACCGCATGTCCGCCGCAGCCGATACCCGTTTCGACCGAGTCGAAGGGGTGCTTCGCGAGATGACAGGCCATGTTCAGGCGGCTGAGCAACGGTCGGCCCAGGCGATCGAGCGGATGGGACAGGAAGTCGTGAGGATGACCGACAGCCTGGCTCAGAAGGTGCAGGCGGTGGATCATCGCAACACCGACGCCATTGAGCAGGTGGGCGGCGAAATGGCCCGGATCGCCGACGCCGTAGAAGGCCGAATGAAACGGGCGGACAGCGCCCAGGCGGAGGCCCTGGAGAAACTGGGATCGGAGATCGCCCGGATCACCGAGCGTCTGGCCGAGCGTATCGCCAACGCCGAACGGCGGTCGGCTCAGTCAATGGACGACGTCGGCGAACAGGTGGCGCGCGTCACCGAGCGGCTGCAGCAGCGTCAGGAGCGGGCGTCCTCGGAACTGATCGATCGCATGCGTCAGAGCGAGGAACGCACGGCCAAGATTCTCGACGAGGCTCGGGAAAAGATCGACCAGCGTCTGCGCGAGGCCCAGAAGGCGCTCCCCCTCGAGCCGGCGGCCGCCCCGGTCATGCCTAGCTACGGCGACCCCTTCGCAGCGGGCGCTTCTTTCACCGGCCAGGATTTCGGCGCTTTCGGGGGCCAGGCCTTTGCGGACCAGCCCTTCGCCGGCCAGCCCTTCACCGGCCAGCCCTTCGGCGGTCAATCCTTTCCCGTCCAGCCGCAGCCTGAGTCCTTTTCCGGCGAGCCCGAAGGGGCGGGGGCCGACAGCAGATTTGATCAGCCCGACCCCTTCGATGCGCCGCCGCCCGCCGCGCCTGATTTCGCTCCGGCCGATATCGAGGCGGCGGAAGCCTTCGTCGCCCCCGCCGACCCTGTCGATAGCCCGGTTGAGGACAGCGCCTTCGATCAGGACGGCTTCGAGGCGGCTACCAACCGCGACGCGGATGCGCCCGAAGACCCGGCCGCGACGCGCAGCGCCTCGACCCGCGAACTCATCGCCCAGGCCCGGGCTGCGGCCCGCGCCGCCTCAGCGCCGCCGGAAGGCAAGGCGGCGCGCGGCAAAGGCTCCGGCAAGGGCGGGGCGCCCAGCGTCGTCGCAGCCCCGCTGTTCTCCGGCTTCGGGGTAGGCCGCAAGAAGGCCAAGGCGGAAAGCTCGGCCCTCAAGACCGCTCTGCTGATGTCCTCCGCGGCCGCGTTCCTCGGCATCGGCACCGCCGGCTTCGTGCTTCAAAATGGCGGCGCCATTGCGGGCTGGAGCAATTCAGGCGCCGCCGCCGAGCGACCAGCCGGCCTTGAAGTCGTCGCGGACGCCCAAGGGCTAGAGGCCGGGGCGGCGCCGGACGCCGCGCCGCTCGATCCGCGTCTTGCTCTGGCGATCTCGCCCGCGGCGGCGACCGCGCCCGTCGCCCCGCCGCCCGAGGCCCAGGCGCTCTACAGCGCCGCAGTCGCGCAAATCGAGGGGGGCGACTTCAGCGGTCTGGAGCCGCTGCGGAAGGCGGCCAATCTAGGCTATGCGCCGGCCCAGTATTTTCTCGCCAAGCTCTATGACGGCGGCAAGGCGGGCCTGAAAAAGGACGTCCCAGAGGCGCGCCGTTGGACTGAGCGCGCCGCCGCCAACGGCGAACCGCGCGCCATGCATAATCTCGCGACCTACTACTATTACGGCGAGGGCGGCCCGCAGAACCCGGCCGCCGCCGTGGAATGGTTCAAGAAGGCGGCGCATCTGGGATGGGTCGATAGCCAGTACAACCTGGCGGTGATGAACGAGAAGGGCCTGGGCGTTCGCCAGAACCCCGCCGAGGCCTACAAGTGGTACATCATCGCCGCCCGCAACGGCGACGAGCCGTCGCGCGGCAAGTCAGCCGAACTCAAGAAGAGCCTGTCGGCTTCGGAAGTCGCCGCGACAGAGCGGGCTGCAGCAAGTTTTCGTCCCGAAGCCCCCAACCCGTCCGCGCGTGCAGCACTGGCGCCAGCCTCGCCGACGTCCTCGGCCTCTGTGATCGCCGCCCAGCGCGCCCTGGCGCGCCTCGGCTATTATCAGGGCCCGGCCGACGGGGCGGCGTCGCCGGCGCTGCGGCTCGCCATCTCCGCATACCAGCGTGATCAGGGGCTGACCGCATCGGGCGCCCTGACCCCCGACCTGGCCCAGCGTTTCGCCGCCGCCCGCTAGGCCCGGCCGGCGCCGCCTGGCCCCGTCACCTCAGGAGGAGAGCATGGCGCTTAGACCGACAGGCCCTCTCGGCGCGTGGATTATGGGGCTGCTGGGCACGGCTCCGTTCATTCTCGGCGCCCTTGTTTATTGCTGGGGCCCAGATATCGCCGAGGGCGTGGCCAGTCGCGGCCTGCTGCTCTACTCGGCGGTCATGATCGCCTTCATGGGCGGATCTCGCTGGGGGCTCGAGATCGGCCGTGCGCCGCCGCGCTGGGTGGTGCTGGCCCCCGCCATCGCCATGCCGCTGTTCGCCCTGATCCTGACGATGAGCCTGGTCGAACTGGACCTGAAATGGCGGCTGGCCGGCTTCCTCGGCGGCTTTCTCGCCCTTTGGCTATGGGACGTCATCTCCACCGAAGTGCCGGGGTGGCACCTGCGTCTGCGCACCACGGTGACCGTGGTGGCATGCGTCTGCCTAGGGCTCGCCCTGGAGCATGCCCTCAGCCTCTAGGCCCCTGCGCTGGTCTTTGTCGCCGGCTAGAGCTAGAGCTCCGGCCAACCTTCCTCCCTAAAGCCAAGCTGCTGTTTCATGGCCGGTCATTCCAAGTTCAAAAACATCCAGTTCCGCAAGGGCAAGCAGGACAAGCTGCGATCAAAGCTGTTCTCGAAGCTCTCGCGCGACATCACCCTGGCCGCCAAGCAAGGGCTGCCGGACCCGAACGCCAACGCCCGCTTGCGCCTCGCGGTGGCGAACGCGCGGGCCGAGAGCATGCCCAAGGACAATATCGACCGCGCGATCAAGAAGGGCTCGTCGGGCGAAACCGACAATATGGAAGAGATCCGCTACGAGGGGTTCGGTCCGGGCGGCGCCGGTCTGATTATCGAGGTGCTGACCGACAACCGCAACCGCGCCGCCGCCAATGTGCGCACCATTTTCGGCAAGAACGGCGGCAACCTGGGCGAGACCGGCTCGGTCGCCTTCATGTTCGACCGCATGGGACAGATCACCTATCCGGCCTCGGCCGGCTCCGAGGACGCCGTCATGGAGGCCGCTATCGAGGCCGGCGCCGAGGACGTGGAGTCCGACACCGAGAGCCACACGATCTTCACCGCCTTCGAGGACTTGGGCGAGGTGATCGACGCCTTGGAGAAGAGCCTTGGCCCCGCCAAGTCGACCGCCATCGTTTGGCGGCCCAAATCCGAAATCCCGTTGGCGGGTGACGATGTCGCCGTCCTGATGAAGCTGATCGACGCCCTGGACGACGATGACGACGTCCAGAATGTGTTCGGCAACTTCGACATCAGCGACGAAGATCTGGCCAGGCTCGACAGCTAGACTCCGCCGGGTTGTTTGCCTGTAAGGCGGCCAAGGGGCCGTCGGCCACACTGTCGCCATGAGGGCTGGCGCAATTGAGGCCGGTTGGATCAAGGGGCGTGAGTATTCCCAATGGCATGGATCGTAGCGGCCTTGGCCGATACCGCCGAACTGCCCGAAGACGCGGCCGCCGACTTTCAGGAGGTGGCCAAGTCCCACCCTGCCGCGCCTTGGCGGCTGGAAACAGGGCACCTGCGCGGCGGCCGCGAATTGCTCGAGGAAATGACAGGCCGGTCCTGGGAAGAGGTCGATCTGACCCCCGACGAGGTCAAGGCCCTGTTCGAGATGGTCTCCGCCGATGAACGCTTTCAGGGCCGGCCCGGCATGGCTGCGGCTGTGATCGC
>Ga0105047_10008501_pt1 | contig 17082 bp, 14 predicted proteins | sample MAT04_FD_78384 | JGI IMG/M metagenome (GOLD analysis project Ga0105047, IMG submission 78384) | Freshwater microbial communities from Lake Fryxell liftoff mats and glacier meltwater in Antarctica - MAT-04 (megahit assembly) | ecosystem: Environmental > Aquatic > Freshwater > Ice > Liftoff...
CTCCACGGATGATGTGAAGTCCGTCGCGCATCCCGTTCTGCGTCACCGCATCGTGACCACCTTCCAAGCCAACAGCGAAGGCATGACTCCCGACAAGGTCATCGATCACCTCATCGCGCATACGCCGATTGGCGTCCAGGAACGCGGCAAGAAAGCTGCGAAGCCGTAGCATGTGGTCAGGTTTTCAACGTGCCCCGTGAGTCGGAGTGTCGACTCTGCTGTGACCAAAATGTGCCTCACGAGCAATCGATTGGGATGTCATGATCAACTCCTCTTCGACCGGTGATTCCAATCGATTCTTGACCATCGAAGAATTGGAAGCACGGTTCCACGCCCTCCCGCCTTCCCCGCATGATCGGGGCGTGGTCACTCGAATTCTTGTCCGGCACGCGGGAGGAGTTCGCGAACTCCTGACCTCCACGGAATTGACTGTCGATGGCGGAGTGATTGGTGACAGCTGGGGCCGCGATCCCCAACGCGACCCACAGGCCCAGCTGGCAGTCATGCAGCAGAGCGTCGCGGAACTGATCGCCAACGGCCAGCCGCTGGAACTGGCCGGTGACAACTTGTGGCTCGACCTCGATCTTTCCGCGGCCAACTTGCCGCCGGGCAGCCAACTGCGTGCCGGTTCGGTGCTGCTCGAGGTGACTCCTCTGCCACACAATGGATGCAGCAAGTTCCAGTCCCGGTTCGGCGCGGGCGGTCTAAAGCTCGTTGCCCAACCCTCGATGCGGCACTTGAATCTGCGAGGTATTTACCTGCGAGTGATCGAGCCCGGCCAGATCCGCATCGGGGATATGATTCAAGTCCTCAGCCGCCCCGTGCCCTACCAGCATTGACCGATTTCGGTGAGAGGCTCAGATTGGGTTCTCACGTACGGTTGTGAATGACGTATGACATCTGGAAAGCCCGATTCTGTTCCATCAGTTGAGGAGTACCCCGATGAATGCTCAACGATATTCTCAACGAAAGACGCTCGGGGACATGTCGTCGCAGCGGCGAAGGACCGGCCTGACGTGGGTCGAGATTCTCGTCATTCTGGGGATCATTGTGCTGCTGATCGCCCTCTTGTCACCCTCCATGCGGCTCGGAAGCCGGGAACTCCCTCGCCGCTCACAATGCAAAAACAACCTCAAGCAGATCGGTCTAGCACTACATAACTACCATGAGGCGTACGGCGAATTCCCGCCCGCTTATACGGTAGATGCGCAAGGCAAGCCGCTGCACAGCTGGCGGACGCTCATCCTGCCTTATCTGGATCAAGCGCCCTTGTACCAGAAAATCAATCTCGCCAAACCGTGGGATGATCCGGCGAATGCGGACGCCTTCAAATCGTTTCCGCCCACCTACAGCTGCCCGAGTACAAATAATCCGCCAGGAATGACAACCTATCTCGCAGTCACCGGAGAGAACAGCTGTTTTCGACCCGGCCAATCGCGAATGATTTCAGAGATCACCGACGGCATCAGCAACACTCTGATGGTGGTCGATATCACTCAGACACATGCGGTTCACTGGATGTCTCCACAAGATGCTGACGAAGTGCTGCTGCTGGGTATGGCAGGCGAAGTGAAAGACCTGCAGCACACCGGTGGATTCCAAGGGGCATTGGCCGATGGGAGCGTGCGATTCTTCTCCGTAAATTTCCCCGCCACGACTTTGAAGGCCCTGATTTCCATTTCGGCCAACGACACCGTCGGCGAGTTCTGATTTCGGACCCTGTTCGTGAGCGGCACGGCGCTAGCCGCCGGCTCTTTTTACGTACGGTGTGAGGAGCCGGCGGCTAGCGCCGTGCCGCTCACGGAGTCCAATGACAACGTGCTCATCCTTGCCATCGAACGAGTCGCTTCCGTTTCACATATTCAAACACTTCTAACCCGATCAGCGGCACGAGCCAGCTGGTCCAGGCGGTCTGGATGTCGTACCACTCCGCCTCGATTCCCATGACCGATCCGATTCCGCCGTTGACCCGAATCACGACAGCCGCACAGAGCAGCACAAAGCACCGCAGCATCCATCGGCGATGTGCATCAAATCGCCGTTGCACCGCAGCTCTCCAACCGAGCGCCACCGTCCAGCCAGTGGTGACAGCTAACGCCGCGAACCCCACCCCCGAGATGGGCCCCAGGGCTGCATACCAGGCCATCCACAGTCCACTGGGAGCGACAACCAGCAGCACGCACGCCGCTTGAATCTTACCCAGGAGGCGATGCCACTTCGTCCTACGCTGACGAAACCGGTCGCTCACCAGAATCATCCCGAGCAAGAGCGAGAGCGGGCCAGAGACGATGTGGCAATAAAACGCCCAGTGATAACCCCGCCAGAAGTATTCCCGCCGCCCTTGAAGAAAATCCACCGCAAAATTCGGCGGCATGTAATCGCGATAGCTGGCGAACGTCACGAGGACGACTTTGCCAACCAGCAGCACGAACAATAATTTACACAGTCGGTTGATGATCGAGTGGTGATGCATAGGCCTGACGATCACCTTCCCGTGAAGCTGATGGAAACACGTCCGCTGATCGCCAACGTATCGGGCGTACCATCATGAGCTACGACTTCCCCGTCAGTCGAGTTGGATGTTTAACAGAGAATGAGAGTCCTCTGAGAGGTCGAAGCGGGATTTCAGCTTGCCTCACGGCACTATGTGTGTATACACTTTGTGGATACGGACGAGTGGCGTCGGGGAGGAGTATTCGTGGGCAAGACACTGATTAAACATGGCAACAGCTTGGCGCTTGTGATCGACAAGCCGATCCTGGAGCTTCTGCAGATCACCGCTGATACAACACTTGAGCTGACGACGAATGGTGATGCGATCCTAATAACTCCCATCCGCGACAAGCAACGCCAGCGCCGCCTGACGGCAGCGCTTGAAAAGATCAACCAGAAATACGGAGATGATCTGGAGCGGCTGGCCAAATGATGGAGGGGATTGATTTTATAACGCTCGACGATGTACTCGTCATTCACCGTGATCAGACACAGCGATACGGCGGAGATGCCGAAGTCCGCGATTTTGGATTGCTGGAGTCGGCGCTCGCTCAACCTCGCGCAGCTTTCGCCGGAAAGACGCTTCACGCTTTCCCTTTCGAGATGGCGGCAGCGTACTTATTTCACATTGTGCAGAACCATCCGTTTGTTGATGGAAACAAGCGAACTGGGGCTGTGACAGCCTTGATGTTTCTCGATCTGAATGGAATCAATCTCGATCTCCCCAGAGGATCGGTCTACGACATCACGATCGCTGTTGCCACGGGCATGGCCGGAAAGGCAGAAGTGACGCACTTCTTCCAGGATCATGTGGCGTCGGGCTGATGGACAGCCGGCCGGGATGCGAATCTCCGGCAATCGGCGAGCAATTAAAGTCCGCATTTCCGTCCCAGGACCCTGTCTTGATCAGGGATTTTGAGAGACTGGACCGGCGGATCGACACCCGATCTCAATGCAAAGAGCCAGAACGAAAGATCTGGCTCTTGCTGGTCGATTCGCTCGATTGCCTGTGATTACGCCACGGGATTGGCCGCTTCGAACTCGGCCATCGCGGCGACCAGGGCGTCAACGCCTTCAGGCGGGAAGGCGTTGTAGATGCTGGCACGCATGCCGCCCACGCTGCGGTGGCCTTTCAGGCCGTCCATGCCGCGTTCCTTGGCGAAGGTGACGAACTTGCTGTCGAGGTCTTCGTTGCCGGTCACGAACGTCACGTTCATGCGGGAACGTGACGTCTTCGCAGCTGTGGGCTTAAAGAGCTTGCTCTTGTCGAGCGCGTCATACAGCTTGCCAGCCTTGGCTTCGTTGTGGGTCGCCATAGCGGCGAGACCGCCCTGGGACTGAATCCACTTCAGTACGAGCCCGACGACATAGATTGAGAAGCACGGCGGGGTGTTGTAGCAGGAGTCGTTCTCGGCGTGCGTCCGGTACTGGAGCATGGCAGGGATGTCGACAGCTCCCTTGGCGATCATGTCATCACGAATGATGACGACCGTCACGCCAGCTGGGCCCAGGTTCTTTTGTGCTCCCGAGTAAATCAGCGCGTGCTTGCTGACATCGATCGGTCGACTGAACATGTCACTGCTGGTGTCACAGATCAATGGAACGTTCGCGGCGGGAGTCGGGTCGGACTGGAACTGCGTCCCGAACAGCGTGTTGTTCGAGGTGTAGTGGACGTAGGCCGGAGCGTCGCTATACGTCACTGTGTCGGGGATGTAGGAGAAGTTACGGTCCTGGCTGGAAGCGGCGATGTGGACCTTGCCGAACCGCTTGGCGTCCTTGCTGGCCTTCTCGGCCCAGGAGCCGGTGATGAGGTAGTCCGCAGTGTCGGCCTTGCCGAGCAGGTTCATGGGGATCTGGTAGAACTGGGTCGAGGCCCCGCCGCCGAGGAACAGGATCTTGTAGTTCGCGGGGATGCTCGCCAGCTCACGGAACCGGGCTTCAGTCTCCTCGAGGATCTTGATGAATGCCTTGCCGCGGTGGGAATGCTCCAGGATGCCGATCCCGGTGCTGCCGAGTGACAGCAGGTTGTCGCGGGCCTCTTCGAGAACCGGAACCGGGAGGACCGCCGGACCGGCGGAGAAGTTAAAAATTCGCTGAGCCATCGCACTGTTTTCCGAAGAGGATCAACCGACAGTGGAGTGTCACATCTCACAGTGTGACACTCCAGAAACCCGGGGGATCGCAGGTATATCGGGAGAAAACGAATCACGTCAATCAGAGAGTGCCGCCGAAGCCGGTTTTCTCATTCCACGAGGAAGAGATTATCGATGGCTGGAATCCTTGAAACTCGAACACCCGACCTCTTAATCGCCGACACGTTCCAGAAGTTCCTCGACCCGCAGCGCAGCTTCGAACAGTTTTGCCGTGACATCGGCTTCGTCCTCGCCCCAGGCGTAGACGCTGCACACGGGTTGACCCGCCTCGATCTGAGAACCGAACTCCGGGATGTCAGCGATCTGGGGAGCAGCCTCCCAGACGGTTGGACTGGGAAGCGGGATGCGAGATCGGAGTCGGTACGGAGCATAGAGAATGGCTCGACCCAGTCGCTCGTCCAGTGGTGCTATTGGAGGAGCTGCAAACTCCCGGGCGAAGGACGCCGCATCGTTGTCGTAGCAGGCCATGTGATCCGCCAGCAGCGACAGTCCGCAGGCCAGTTCGAGGATCTCGACCGATCCCGTGAGCCGTGGATTCACTTCCAGCAGCCACGGATCCCCCGCCTCATCGACGATGAAGTCGATCCCGTACAGGCCGGTCAAACCGAACTTCCATTTCAGAATGTTCCCCCACCGCCGAACCAAAAACTCGGCCTCCACCGCCAGACCCGCAGGCCCGATATTTCCGCACCACGCAAACGGCCCGGCGTGTAACTCGGGGCACCCCACCAGCTGTCGTGTCAGCCCGACGAAACGAACATCTCCAGGTTCTTTTTCAGCGATGAACAGGGCCGAGTAGACTCGCCCGCTGACCCGCTTCTGGAAGTAGTGTCCCTCATCGAGAACGACATCCGCAACGGATTCGTCCCAGACAAAGATTCCGCGCCCCCCGGCACTGGCGATCGGCTTCAGCACCCAGGTCCCGTCCTTCGGTGGGGGGGTATGCGATGGCAGCAGCGGCAGGACACGCTGCTTCACCTCTGCAAATCCATCGGCCAAACGCTGAGGTTGGCGGACTCGCTCGATGGCTGCCCGACCGGAACCCCAGAGGGTGCGGTCCTCTTCCAGGCGTTCCAGAAGCAACGGCTGATTCTCCATGCCACCGGCATAGACGATGGGAACGTCAGCAAATTTTTGAATGACCGACAGGAGCGAGGTCGTGGGGGCGGAGACTGAGGCTGATAGCGATTCCACCGGATGAACTTCGACGATCGATCGCAGGTCAGCATCCGCATATTGATCGACACAAATCGGTTCGAGCCCCGCCCGCAACACGCTGAACGCAGCTGCGCGGGTACTCGCCCCCAAGAGTAAGACTCTGGGGCGGAGCATCGTGAGCGATTCATCGGCGAACTGGTCAGTCATCTGCATAATGTAGTGAATGAGAGGGGGTTGATCCCAGAGTGTCCGGTGGAATGAACCGCATAAGAGAGGTCCATTGCAATTTCTTCTGAACGACGCAGGGTCGCCCGGGTCGACACACAGTTTCGCCCGGCACCGAGTGAAATTCTCTGGCAATCCCGAAAGGCGGGGCCGTATGCAGGGTCATTCGCCTTCATTTTTCTGCAATGGTTGCTCGAGGGGGGCCAGACCATCAGAATGGTTCTGAAGCTTCGGGATCAGGTGGAGTTCACCGGAAAAACCGAACTCCTTGTCTTGTTTCATTGCTGAGTTCATGACTCCTCCTCCCACGAATCCCACCTCGTCCGATGGCTTGCCCCGCCTGGGAGCCAGCATCGACTACGAGAAGTTTCTCGACTGCGTCCATTGTGGTCTTTGCACCTCGGCATGCCCGACGTACCTGGAGACGGGGGACGAGAATGATAGCCCCCGTGGACGCATTTATTTGATGCGAGCGGTCACCGATGGACGGATCGAAATGTCCCCCAAGGTCGGGCGACATCTGGAACTCTGCCTCGACTGTCGCAGTTGTGAAACCGCGTGCCCTTCGGGAGTGCAGTATGGGCGTTTGATCGAGCCATTCCGGGTCGAGATGCAACAGCGGGCGGCTGCCAAGACGTCTCCGGGTTGGTTTCAACGGATCGTGCTGTATGGCCTGTTTCCCTACCCGAAGAGGTTGGCTTGGGCGCTGCTGCCCGCGCGGATCATGCAGAAGCTGGGGCTCGACAAGTTGCTGGAGTCGACCGGGCTGATTCGCCTGCTGCCGGAAAAGCTGCGCCGGATGCAACGGTTGCTTCCGATCCTGAAGCCCCAGATGGCCAAGCTTCCGACGTTGCTGCCCGCCATTGGTCCACGGCGAGCGAAGGTCGCGCTGTTCACCGGTTGCGTGGCTGAGGCCCTGTTCGATCACGTGAATTGGGCGACAGCGCGCGTCTTGCAGCAGAACGGATGCGATGTCATCGTCCCGCAAGGTCAGGGTTGCTGCGGGGCCATTCACTATCACAGCGGAGCCAGCGACCCCGCGATCCAACTGGCGGAAGCGAACATCGAGTCATTCGAGCCGGACGCGGTCGATGCGATCATCATCAATGTGGCGGGCTGTGGGTCGATGCTCAAAGACTATGGCCATATCGCGGAAGAACTTCGCCCGCAGGATCAGCCACTCCACCAGCGTTTCGAGCAGTTCGCTCACAAGGTCAAAGACCTGTCGGAGTTCCTGGCCACGCTCGGCCCGGTGAAGCCGACCGTGTCGGTCCCGATGAAGGTGGCCTACCACGATGCGTGCCACCTGGTCCATGCCCAAAAAATTCGGCAACAGCCGCGAGACCTCTTGAAGCTCATCCCGGGGATGACCGTGGTCCCGCTCGCCGAGTCGGACATCTGCTGTGGAGCAGCTGGAAGCTACAACCTGACAGAGCCGGAGATGGCCGACCGACTGGGGAATCGCAAGGTGGCCAACATCCTGGCCAGCGGGGCTGAAGCACTCGTTTCAGCGAATGCGGGATGTACCTTACAAATCCAAGCGATGCTGAAGGCCGCTGGCCGACCACTGCCCGTGTATCATCCGGCGGAATTGCTGGAGATGGCCTATGGCGTGAGGGAGGCCTAGGGCCGCAAGGCTGGGGAGCCGTTGGGCATCGTTCAGGCAATCCCCCCTCATTCGACTTTTCCCGCTCTCAACTCTCAACTCTCCCCCTCATGATTACCCAGCGGCTTGTTTTTCATGGACTCGAATCTGTCGCCTGGCCTGGGGCGTTGGTTCTGGTTCTGATCGCAGCTGTCACATGCATCGTGATTTTGTTCCGCTATGAGCGTCAACTGATCGCGAAGAAGCTGGGATATACGCTGCTCTCACTCCGGATGGCCGTCCTCGCCGTTCTGGGAGTGATTTTGCTGGAGCCGGTATTGGCCTGGACACTGGATCTGGAGCGATCCGGGCGGATCGTTGTGGCCGTCGATGTGTCACAGAGCATGGAGACCAAAGACGAGCAGGCGACCGAAGCCGAAAAGCTCCGCACGGCACAGGCACTGGGACTACTCCGAGAGGACATCCCCGTCGAAGAATGGTGCAAAGCCTTTGACGAACAGAAGGAGCCCCAATGGGCCTCACCCGCAGAGGAGTCGGACCCAGCGCGGCGCAGCGCGTTGATCGACTCCCGGCGTGAATCAGTCCGAGGGGCGATGGAAGAGGTCGACAAGCTGACGCGGGTCGAGATCGCCCGACGCTTATTGAAGAACGGTCAGTCGCCGCTGCTGAAAGAGTTTTCTCAACTGGGACAAGTCGAACTCTGCTTGTTTGCGGGAGAGGCCTCACTCCTCGACCCGGAGACACTGGATCGTCCCCTGGAACCGCCGGGCGATTCGATTCATTGGAACAAAACCGACTTGATGCAGGTCATGTCCGCAGCCCCCGCAGAGCGAAATGGACTCAAGCTCGCAGGTGTCGTGCTGCTGTCAGATGGCCGGGACAATGCTCACTCGAAGGATGGGGATTACATCAAGCGATTTGCCGGTGGAGCCCCGATCTATCCGGTACTCGTGGGGTCGGAGCGGCGTCCGAAGGATCTTTCGATTGCCAATCTCGACTACCCTCCGACCGTCTTCCAGAACGACAAACCGATCCTCAAAGCCACGATCCGGACCTCGGGGCTCGACGGACAAGAGGTGGGTGTTTTCCTCGAAAGACTCGATGCGGACGGGCAACCCGTGGGCGAACCCGTTCGAAAAACGATCACCGCCAAGGAACCCAGCCAAGAGGTCCAGTTCGATCTGACCGCCGAGACGGAAGGCCGCCAGCGTTACCGCGTTCGCACGGATGAACTGCCGGGAGAGACGAGCTCCGAAAACAACGTGCGCGAATTCGCCATGCAAGTGGTCGATGACCGTTCGAATGTGCTGCTGGTCGAAGGGGAAGGTCGCTGGGAGTTTCGCTACCTGCATGCTGCGCTCTCTCGTGATGAACACGTTCAGCTCGATGTCGTCGTCTTCAATCAGCCCTACATGGGAGTGCTGCCAGACACCTTCTTCCCTCGGAGTTTGTCAAACAAGGGGTTGAACGCTCAGTCCAAAACCACCCCCTTTGAAGGGTACGATCTCGTCATCGTGGGTGATGTTTCTCCACGAGACATGCCCAACGAAGTCTGGGCTCAGCTGGATCGTTATGTGCGTGAGGAAGGAGGCACCTTGATCCTCACGGCGGGCAGAAACTCATTTCCGCAGTCTTACAATAACGCCTTGATCGATGGGCTACTGCCGGTCTCGAACCTCCGGCAAGTCGAGATGAACGACGCCACGCAGCGGCTGAGACCGCAAGATCGGGGCTTTCATCTGGCACTCACACCGGATGGGGAACGTCAGACCATGCTGCAGTTCCATACCGATCCGATCGAAAATCGAAAGATCTGGGGCGAACTCCCGGGCCATCCCTGGGGACTGGTCGGTGAAGCCAAGCCGGGGGCCAGTGTCTGGACATCACTCAAGAGCGAGAAAGCCGATCCCGGCCTCGATTGGGAACGACAGAACGCCGTCTTCGTCCAACAGTACCAAGGCACCGGACAAGTTGTCTGGCTGGGAATCGACAGCACATGGCGGTTTCGATTCCGTGTCGGCGATGCCTACCACCACCGGTTCTGGGGCCAGATCAGCCGCTGGGCCTCGGAGTTCAAGACCAGCGCCGGAAACGAGTTCGTACGGCTGGGGCTGGAGCGTCCCGTCATCGGCGAGGGAGAAGATGCCGTCATCGTCGCCCGGTGGGATCAGCGGTTCCTCGATCGCTTCCCGAACCTCAAGGCTCGGGCCACCCTCAAGCGGGGTGGTGTCGACAGCCAGCACTCCGAAATCACCGTTGACCTGAAACCCGATCCAGAGCGACCACTCATTCAGACTGGTCGAGCCACTTCCCTGCATCGTGGGGAATACTCCGTCCAGCTGGTCATTGAGGGCGCCGATGTCGGACCAACGCCCATCACAGCGGAACTCTCCGTGCTGGAGAAGCTGTCTCCCGAACTCGCCGATGTCAGCGGGAATCGCCCCCTGCTGGAGCAACTGGCGACGACGACGGGCGGGAAGTTTTACTGGATTAACGAGGCCCGCAACGTCACGGAAAAATTCCAGCAAGTGAAGGAGAAACTCACCGAGCGAAAGGAGATATCGCTCTGGAATCACTGGCTGGTCTATCTGGTTTTCTGTGGCCTCTTGATGACGGAGTGGGTGATGCGAAAGATGAATGGGCTCCCGTAAAGCGTGTCCACAATCTCGAGAATACCTCAGAGCCTGACGCTGCCACACTCGCCAAACTCCTGTTGGAGACGACTGTCCAAAAACACAAACGCCACCGGGGTAGGGAGACCCGATGGCGTTGTGGCTTCCAAGATGTCAGTCAGAGTCAGTCGTTCGAAGGAAGTGGTCACCGATGAGGCGATCTCAAAGTGTTACCGTTCCACAGCTGGAGCGGGGAGTTCTTCGTAGACTCGAGACGAAGCGGGCTTCACGCTCAGCTTCTTCCCTTGTCCAGCTGCTTTGGCCATCTGTTGTGGCAGACCCGTCTGCACCACTTCGCAAGCAGTCTTGAGATCGTTGTCATCTGACAGACTCGAGGCGGTCTCTTCGTTGGCCATCTTGACGACATAGTCCGGTGTCACACCAGCACCTGCCATTTCTCGACCACTCGGGGCATAGAACTTCGCGGTGGTCAGCTTCAGGACACCGGAGACCGTCGTCAGCGGAAAGTGCGTCTGCACCGTTCCCTTACCGTACGAGTGGCGACCGACGACCACACCGCGGGCGTTGTCCTGAATCGCAGCTGCGAAGATCTCGCTGGCACTGGCACTGTTTTCATCGACGAGGACCACGAGGGGCAGATTCCAGGTCTTGGCTCGCTTGGCGGTTTCGGTTGTGTTGTCCGAGGCATTGCGGCCTTTCGTTGACACGATGACTCCGGAGGGGAGGAACAGGTCCGAGACCTGGATCGATTCGGTCAGCAATCCGCCGGGGTTTCCTCGCAGGTCGATGACGAGCGAATTCATCCCGGCGTTGTAGAGCTTCCACATCGCCTTCTCGAGGTCTTCGGCGGACGATTCGGAGAACTGCTTCAGCTTCACATAGCCGACCTTGTGAGACGCATCAACCATCTGGGCCCCAGCCACGCTGCTCACATAGACAGACCGGCGTTCAAGTGTGGCTCCATACTTCTGACCAGCCCGGTCGATTTGAATTTCGACCGTCGAGCCAGCAGGTCCGGAGACAAGTTCGGCGATCTGGTTCAGGCCCATCCCGGTCAGGGGTTGATTCCCGATCTGGGTTAGTACATCCCCTCGCTTCAGACCTGCTTCAGCGGCCGAACCACCTTCGACGGTTCCCATGATCAAAGCCCCATTGTCGTGCTTTTTCATTTCGATCCCGACGCCGACGATCCGCTCTTCGAGACCAGCTGTCGAGACGTTGGCCTGAGCACTGGGAGCGTTCCCCACCTTGTTGGGCATGAAGGACGAATACTTGTCGAGTGAGTCGAGAGTCGCATTGAGGAATTCGAGAGCCACAATCTCCTGGCGAATTCCGAGTTGTTGATTCAAGGTGTTGGCAACCCACTGCATCACTCCCATCGCTTCTTCTGCTGAACGAGCAGGCTGCAACTCCAGTTGATCGCGGTACTTTCGAACGCTGTCGGTGGCTTGTTGGAGATTCGTATCACTTCCACGAGCACCGGCGACTTTCAGGAATTCCGGGTTCCCCAAGGCTTGCAGCAAGCCATTGAGAGCTGCGACGGTACGCATTTCGTAGGAAGTCGGACTGACGTGCCGGGCATCGATGGTTTGTGAGACTTCGAGGAACAGGGATGCCATCTGACGCATGTTCGTGCTGTTGAGCAACGAAAGCATCTTGGGGTCTTGATAGCGTGAGCTGATTCGAAGCTGCAGCTTTTCTGAGTCCGACTCAGTGGGCTGAACGGCGGGCACAGACCCGGGGACTTGAACCGGATTCGATGAGTCGAAGCTGGCAGGGATGTTCCCAGCTGGCCGCAGCGCATCGGGCCTTACGGCGACATGGATGAGGTCTGGAGGTTCCTCGACCTTGTGGTGCAGGCTCAACAGGTCAATGGGCTGAGTATTGACATCGCCGTGCAGTCGATCGGGGTGGGAAGTGGTCTCTCTCTGGCTGGGCTCATTTGAAGCTGGCAAAACGAGACGTGTTTCCTGGGCCAGGCCGAGAGTCATCCCTCCCAGGATCACCATCAGCGAGGAAAACGCAGCGACCATCCAGAGAGTATTTCGTGTCTGTGAATTCGAAACAGTTGTGTGAGCGAACATGAGAAAGTCCTTTTCAAGCGGGCCGCGGCAGCGACCGGAAGGGGACGAGAGCCATCGTACAACTCTCGGGGATGTTTTTCGATTACTTGGCAGTGCTGACATGACGGCGGGCGAGAACGCGATCTCGCAGGGTCTGCGTAGGAATCATGGGTGCATCTGGTTCGGGAGTCAGTTCAGCACGCACAACCCGAACATCATTCGGGGCTTCGATTCCGATTTTGACTTTTCCGTTGCCAGTAGAAATCACCTTGATGACAACATTGTCACCAATTCGAATCATTTCGCTTTTCTTACGGGTCAGGACCAACATGGCAGTCTCCAATTTGCAGAGGTTCGAGTCGTTTCTGGCTCCCCGGCAGGTCTCCTCGCGATCCGTTGTGCGAGGTGTTTTGAACCTGTCGTTGCCGTCGAAACTGTGAATATGCACGACCCGTGCCAAACTTATATCCCCTTGCATTTTCATTAGTAATCCGAGCTTTTTCCCTTGTATAGAAGTAACACCGTCGCACGTTCATTTCGGAGGAGCTGAAATTGGAGAGAAGAAACCTCGAATCCATGAGACTTCATCGTGTACGGACTGCAATCGACTCGACAACAGCAGGCTTTGCCGGTCGACTTTCTTACAGGGTAGTTTTTAACGATTGTAGCGGCATTATATGCCGAACGAAGGTCGCATATGAGTGCCTAAAGTCATCAGATTACCTGCTTGACTGAGTCCGATGAGCGACGCTAGCCCCTTGTTGTTCTTCGGGGGTTGTAAGAACGATAATTCCAGACGAACTCATTCAGAATCCGACACCAGCCCCGAGCGGTGCGACATTTTCGGAGAGGCACACTGACGGACGGTGGAGGTTCAAGGTATCGTGGCGTGTCGGTGCGTCGCCATGTTTCTCGTCGTATTGGTTTGTCTGTCGGTTTCCGTTCCAGGTCTGAGCATGATCTCTCGATTGAACGTCTGTTTGTGGATCTGCCTGGGAGTCACCTGCGCCGGGTGCGGTTCATCTTCCGGTCCATCTCCCGGTTCATCCATCGTCTCCTGTTCGACGCCGACTCAGACGAAGACTTGGCTTTTAAGCGAAGTCGACGACTCCTTTGACAGTCACCCCGACGCTTCGTTTTCGTTTCCCTTTTGGAATCAGACGGGCCACCCCGTCACGCTCCGGGTTCGCTCCATCGGCTGCAGCTGCTATCAAGTGAAGCACGGAGCGACACGCCTGAAGATCGATGATCAGTTCGAAATCGGCACCGACGCCACCGAAACGCTGATTCTCTATTCGCCGCGACCGACTGTGGATCGGGTAGCGGACTACCACTTTTCGGTAGAGTATGACTTGAAGCCCGGTTTCCCGACACAAATCATCAGCTGCAAGGGAGTCCTGGTGAGTGTTTCCGAGGTCCGGGTGAATCCAGGTGTTCTGACGGCTGAGTTCGTGAAGGATTCCCCCAATCAAAAGGTGCGTCTCGAAGTGACACGAACTGCCCGCCAACGTGAAGTCGCTGCACAGCGGATCGCAATGAGTGGATGGCCGCCAGGGACCGTAGTCGAAGAGCCCGAGCCGCTCGGAGAGGCGACTGAAGTTCTCTCGGGGCTCTGGAAACGAAGTTGGCGAGTGACTGCCCTGATTCCTAAACCCGAGCCAACGACGACCCCACAAGAGTTCTGGCCGATCTCCGTGACGGGTGCGGAACCAGGATCTCCTCAAAACGTCGTCCAGCTGATGGTTCGATTTCGCAGCGGACTCAGTGGTCCGAGGATCGTGCATTTTGGAGAGGTGGCCATCGGAAAGCCTGTCACTCGACGCATCCAAATCCTGGCCAGAGATGACCAGCCCTTCCGGATCTTGGGACCGTCAGATTCTCACGAGGTTTTGTCCCTCCAGGCCGATTCCTCGGAAGCGATGAAGGCTCACTGGGGTAATCTCACCATGACCCCTCAAGCCATTGGCGATTTCCGCCAGATCATGCAAGTCACGACAGATCATCCCGAGCAAGCCAGTCTGGCCGTTGAGGTGCGAGCGAATGTTCGCCAAGAGACAAAGCTCCCGGAAACCACTGAGCAGGACGCAAAACCCTGAGAGCGATTCCGGTCCGCGCGAATCACCTACACCGACTTTCCGTTTAATCCGTTGATCTGGGTAATGTAATTCCCCATCAGATGCTTCTGGATACCCGAAGTCGCCTTGGTCCAGACTCCATCCATCACAGCCTGGCTCATCGATGCGCTTGGGCTGCCTGAGGCCAGGGCCTTGAGAGTGTCACTGGCATGGACGGTGCCACCCACCACGACTTCGGTCAGGCAATGCCAATACTCGTTGGAAAACATGCTGATAGTTGGGAGCGTGGGCACGAGGTCTCCGGAGTCGACATAGCGGAAGATACGGTTCGGAAATTCCTTCTCGAACGCCTTGGCCGCCACATCGTTCCCGACCATGGGGGCCCCGAATGTGTAGACGTTATGAATCGGGATCATCTGACGCTGTAGCCGCCACGCCGCCAGCAAGGCCAAGGCTCCGCCCAGGCTGTGTCCGGTGACGAAGAGCGGGCGATCCTTCTTCGCCACAACTGCATCGACTGCTTTGAACAGTGGTTCCCAGATCTCTTCGAGCGATTCCATGAACCCTCGATGGAAACGCGCCCCGACTCCGGCAGCGACGAAATCGGTCCCGATTTTCCCCTCCGGCAGAACCAGAAAGTTCTTCGCATTGGTCAACAACCAGTCTTTGAATCCGTCAATTGAATTCGGAGACTCGGACCCGCGAAACGCCAACACGATCACCGAATCGTTCTCACAGACATAACACTGAGTGTTGTCAGCCGAGATCAGCGTCGCATTGAGTCCGAGTTGAGCGGCGAACTCCGCCTGGCCTCGGTCTTGAGGGAAGTACGCGAGGTCGCAAGCCGTGGCAAGAAACAAAGCGTTTTGGTCGCTGCGTCCAGCTGCATTGGGATTGAGTGCCAGGGCCATGAGAAACCTTGTGAGTCATAAGTCGGATGGGGCCGCCACTGTCATTCTACGGAGTTCCGGCCTTAGGGCTACCGGTTCCCGACGATTCTCGGCCCCTCATTCTCATCCCCCGAAATGCTCTCTTTCTTTCCTCGAGGATTCGCTATTCTTCCCAAACGAACACTTTTGCGGGTTGAACGCGGCCAGACCAGCTCCGCGGAGACCTCGTCACACAACAGTCAGGGAATTGCAGAATGAAAGTTTCGATCATCGGCGGCGGCGGTCTGGTGGGTTCCAGCGCGGGATTCGCTCTCCAGGCAGGCGGGATCGTCCGCGACATTTGTCTCGTCGACGTGAACCCGGAACTCGCCGAAGGCCAGGCTCTCGATCTCCTGCACGGCACCGCATTGCTCCATGACCAGCGGATCACCTCGGGCGGAAATGAAATGTGCTCGGATGCCGACGTAATCTGCATCACAGCTGGCCTCCGCCGTAAGCCGGATGAGAGCCGCCTCGATTTGATTAACCGCAATGTCTCTTTGTTCCGGTCGATTTTGACCGACCTCAAGAAGCATGGCATCCGCAAAGACGCGTTGATCTTCGTCGTCTCGAACCCCGTCGATGTCCTCACCTACTTGGCGGCCCAAGAACTGGGACTGCCCGCCCAGCAGGTCATTGGCCTGGGCACGGTGCTCGATACAACCCGCTTGCGCAGCCTGCTCGCTCAACGTCTCAATGCCCCGCCGACACAGGTTTCAGCGACGATCCTCGGTGAGCACGGCGACAGCATGGTTCCGATCTGGTCAGCGGCCCAGATCGCCGGACTGCCCTTGGAGAAGTGGCCGGGTGTGACACAGGCTTTGATCGCCGAAGTCGAGAAACGAACTCGCGGTTCCGGGGCTGAAGTCATCAAGAAGAAGGGGGGAGCGGGGTTCGCAGTCGGCGTCTCGATCGCCGATGTCATCCACGACATCGCCCTCGACCGGCATCGCATTCAACCAATCTCGACCGTCCAGAACGGAGCCTACGGACTCCACGATGTCGCCATCTCTGTCCCCACGATCGTCGGTCGCAAGGGGGCCATCCAGCACATCGAGATCGACATGTGGCCCAAGGAGAAGTCCGCCCTCCAGAAGTCGGCCAGCGTCCTGCGGGAAACGATTGATAAAGTGCTGGGCAAGTAATCAGGTGTCACGAGTCACGCTCAACGCTTGCCGCTGGTCGTGTTATGCTCTGTGTCATGAGTGGACTCCCGCGACTGCTGGCCATCGGCTTTGTCAGTCCCCTGTGGCTCTGGTCGCTGGGGGCGCTGGCGATCCCATTGGCGATTCACTTATGGCGCAGACAGACGCCGCGCATCGAACGGTGGGCCGCGATGCAGTTCCTGCGGTCCGCGCTGGAACAAAACTCGCGACGGTTACGATTCGAGTCTCTCCTGCTGTTGCTCATACGGTGTCTGTTGCTGGCACTGCTCGCACTGGCAGTGGCTGAGCCGTTTCAGGAGTCAGACTCAGCTGTGGCTGCCGGGTCTCGACGAATTCACAAAGTGCTGGTACTCGATGGGTCTCTCAGCATGTCGGCCAAGACCGGAGCCGAGTCGCGGTTCGATCTGGCACGTAAACTCGCCCGCGAAATCGTCCACCAGAGTTCTGCGGGCGACTCATTCAATCTCTGCCGGATCGGGAATGCGTCCCACCCTGTGGTGATTCGCAGACCAGCTCACGATCCCGCCGACGTGCTGCGCGAGATTGACCGTCTCCCACTTCTGGATGACTTTGGAGACATC
>Ga0105047_10008502_pt1 | contig 17080 bp, 15 predicted proteins | sample MAT04_FD_78384 | JGI IMG/M metagenome (GOLD analysis project Ga0105047, IMG submission 78384) | Freshwater microbial communities from Lake Fryxell liftoff mats and glacier meltwater in Antarctica - MAT-04 (megahit assembly) | ecosystem: Environmental > Aquatic > Freshwater > Ice > Liftoff...
AGCCAGACCGTCAGGTTGTCGTCGGCGCCGACGGACACGGCGAATTCCATCGCGGCGGCGCAATCGATTTCGCGGAAGAGATAGGTCGCGCAATTGCCGCCGTAGGGTGCGAGGTCGTTCACTTTGCCGTCGGGGAAATCCTTGGCTTCCCATTTCACGTCCGTGTCGCGCTTGCCCTTGTGCACCTTGGCGAGGTCGATGGTCTTGTTGGTTTCCGGGCCGAAGGCGACGCCGAAGTTCGGCTTGTTCTCTTTCTCGCGGAAGGGGCCGACGGCGTGCCAGGCGCCCATCTTGGGCGGCGCGACTTTGACCGCGGCGACGTTGCGGATGTTCTTGTAAAGCCGCAGGCCGTGGAAGCCGTTGGCGAGCAAAATATCCGGCTTACCGTCGCAATTGAAGTCGCCCCACGCCGCAGCGGTGAGGTTCCACGCGGTTTCTTTGGGTAGCAATCGGCTATCGTCGCGGAAGGCGCCCTTGCCGAGGTTCGTGTAGAGTTTGGGCCCCGTCGGCGTGGCCAGCAGCAGATCGGGGAGACCGTCGCCGTTGGAGTCGGCCCAGACGGCGGAGCGGGCGCCGCCGGTCAAGCCCGGCAGCGTGACCTCGGTGAAACCGTCGTCGGCTTGCTGCATCAGGCTGACCTTGTTGGCCCCGCAGAGGCAGACGTCGAGTTTGCCGTCGCCATCGAAATCGACGGCTGTGATCGACTGGGCTTCGGCTTCCCCTTTCCCGAGCGAGGCGAGTTTGTCGAAGCCGGGCATCCCGGCGATGCGGCGGACGTCGTCCCCGCCGCTGCCCCACGCCACGAAGTCGCGCTTCGGGTCGTAGTCTTGAATCTTCAGGCTGACTTTCAACCGCTGGACCTTCGCCGTCTTCTTGTGGAGAGCTTCCTTGTCGCCGTCGACCAAGCAGGGCACGACGAGTTCTTTCCCCGCAACGATGTCCTTCACGATGCTCGTGAGTTTGTCGACCTTGCCCGCGTAGCTGCGGAGCAAGAACGGCTCGCCGTGGCTCATGCCCCACCAGTCGGCGTTGGGGTAGGCTTGGTAGTAGGTGGAGCCGATGTACGTTTCGGAGGCGCTGCCGTTGTGGAAGAAGACCGCCGGCTTGCCAACCTCGGCCCACTTCATGATCTCTTCCCACTCGCCGGCGCGGAGACCACCCCGGCCGATGTTGTGCTTGATCGTATCTTGCGGGTGTTTCCCTTTGAGGTCGGCGACCTTCCGGAAGATGACGATGTTGTTAGTCTTGTCAACCTTGGTGACGACCATGCTGCAAATCGCGGTCGATTGCGACACGATGGCCCCGAACGACATCGGCGCTTCGACGTAGGCGAACGCCGGCGAAGCGAAAGCGAGGGCGGCGAAGGCGAGAGAGAAGCGAATCCAACGCATGGCGAACTCCTGATTCGAATCGGTCGAGACATTCGATCGCTTCAACGATGGACAGGATTGCCAGGAAGAAAAGAAAGCGGCTCTGTTTGCTGCACCTTGGCAATCCTGTTCATCCTGTCCAAACTCACTTCTTCAACTTCCCCAACCGTTCCTTCGCGGCTTTGTGCCACTCCGACTCCGGAGCATGATCCTTGATCAGCTTGTTGAGCAACTTCTCGGCTTGGTCGGGCTTGTTATCTTCCTCGAAGGCGCGGGCGGCTTCGAGCGCGGCGGCTTTGGCCAACTCCGGGTAGTCGTAGCTGTACGGTACCACCAGGAAGGCGCTGGCGGCGTCGCCGTACTTCTTCTGCGCCATCCGGCATTGGCCGATTTGCAATTGGGCCTTCGCGGCGACATCGGTTTGGGTCGCGGCGATCACCTGCTCGTAGCCTTTGATCGCGTCGTCGAATTTGCCTTGGGCTTGGAGCGCCTGCGCGAAGCCGAAACGCGCTTCGGACGCGTACGGGTTGCCGTTGCCGAAGCGGTTGAGCATCGTTTCGAGCGCCTGCCGTCCACCTTCGGGGTTCTTCGCGGCGATGAGGGCCAAGCCCAATCGCAGCATTGCACGATCCGAGATGCCCCCGATGTTGTGGAACTCGGGTTTATCCCGGAACGGGGCGAGTTTCTCCGCGGCCTTGGTGTATTCCCCCTGCGAAAATAGACTTTCGCCGGCCCGGTAGAGGGCTTGGGCGAAGTACGGCGACTTCGGATTCGCGACGACAGAGTCAAACTGGCCGGCGGCGGCGGCGAACTCTTTTTTGGCGTACTGGCTCGCCCCGAGGCGCAACCGGATGCGCTCGGTCGTGTCCGGAGGCACCGGCTTATCGGTCGGTTCTTTGTCGAGCGCGTCCTTCAAAATCTTGACGACTTCGTCGTGGTCGGCGCGCTCGGCCTTCAACTCGGCGACCTCGTAGCGGGCCTCGACCGAGAGCGAAGTCTCGGGGAATTCTTCGATCAGCCGCTTGTAGCTGTTGAAAGTGCGTTCTTCGTGAGGCTGCTGCGGGATAGCTGCGCGGGCGACCTCCGGCAGCGGTACCTGCGGCGGCGGGCTGTTTGGCGGTAGCTTCTTGACCAACTCTTCGACCTTTTTGGCTTGCAGTTGCTTTTGCAACGCTTCCCGCACGACGCGGACTTCGTCTTCGGCGAGGAAACGCCACGCCCAAGCCGCATCGTAGTACATCCGCGAGCGCGCCTCGGCGGCGGGTTGAGCGTTCTTCGATTCCTCGGCCCGGCGGTTCAGTTGATCGGCCGCTTCGACGATGGCTTGGCGCCCCTGTTGAATCTGCTGCCCGGCGGCGTTCTTTTTGTTGTTATCGTTCCCGGCTTGACCCATCTGCGTCTGCCCGAGAACGATCTGCGCCTTCCCCTCGGCGATCCGGCACTGCCCCGAGCGCAGCGCGGCTTCGAGCGCGATCGGCTTGCCCGGCGCTTGGCCGACGACTTCCTCGAAGAGCTTGCGGGCTTCGGCCGGTTTCTGCGTTTCGAACACGGCCACGGCGTGGTGGTACTTCAACAGCGGGTTCCATTCGGCCCGCTCCGGGTCTTTGGCGAGTTCGGATTCGTAGCGTTTGCGGGCGTCGTCGAGCACCTTGGCCGCTTCGGCGGGTTGGTTCTGTTCGCGGTGCATCGCGGCGAGGTGGAGGGCCGCGAGCGGGGCGAACTTGTCGTTCTTGGTCGGTTCGTTGTTGATGAATGCGCGGAGGTCGTTCATGGCGCCGCCTTTGTCCCCGGCGAGCGACTTCACCTTGGCCTTCTCGAGGTTGGCCTGCCCCGCCAGCGTGCTGGTCGGATAGTCCTTGGCCAGTTTCTCGTAGGTTTCGCGGGCCTTGTTTAGTGTGGCGTTGCGCTCGTTCGGATCGGCGAGCGTCGATCCGAGTCGCTTGAGGCAGTGGCCGAGCTTCAACAACGCTGCCGGGGTCTCGGGAGCTTTGGCATTCCCGGACACAAACCCGTCGAGCATCGCGGCGGCGGCGGTCAGCTTCTCGCGGATCTGATTTTCTTGGAGCGCGTCGTCGGCTTTGGTCGGCGCCTGGCGGATGTAGCAATCGGCGAGCAAGTAGGCCGCCAGCGACAGCTCGCCGCCGCGATCCGGGCCGGGGATGCCTTCGAAGGCTTTCACGGCATCTTCGAGTTTGTTCAGTTGGGTGAAACAGACGCCGGCGCCGAGTTTGGCGAAGTTGGCGCGATCGAACTCCGGGTACTTCACCGCGACGTCCAAGTATTTGCTCGCGGCTTCTTCGTACTTCGCCTTCAACTCGGCGGCTTTGTTCTTGTCCTTGGTTAGTTCGACCGTGCGCCCGTAGGCGTTCTCGGCGATGCGGAAGGCGACCGAGGCCGTGAGGGTGCTCTGCGGGTACGTTTTGCGGAACTCGTTGCAGCGCTCGTCGGATCGATTGAAATCCCCAGCGGAGCCGTAGGCCGCGGCGAGCCGTTGGAGAACTTCTTCGCGGCGGGCCGGGTTGGCGTTCTCGTTCCAGAGTTGCTCGTAGACCGGCACAGCCTCTTTGAATTGCTTGATGTTTTGCAGGGCGTCGGCGAGTTCGAACAGCATCTCTTGGCGGCGGGCCTTCGCGTCCGCGTCGTTCTGCTGGGCGAGTTGGTTCGTCTTGTCAATGGCTTTGCGGATGCCGTCGAGAGCGTCTTTGATCTTCTTGTTGCGCTCGTCGACTTTGGCGACCTCGAACGCCAGTGCGAGTTCGAGTTGGGCTTTGCCGAGCCAATACTGCGCTTGATCGGCGAGGCGCGGGGTCTTCTCGGCGAGTGGGGCGAGTGTTTTCACCGCTTCGTCGAATTGTTTCATCTGCACCTGGCAGAAGCCGATGCGGAGTTGGGCGTCCGGGGCGAGTGGATCTTTGTCGAAGGCTTTGGCGAAGGCTTGGAAATTCTTCACCGACTCAGGGAATTTGCCCGCCTCGTAATTCAAGCATGCCCCGTGGAATGCCGCTCCGGCCACGTACTCCGGGGCCGGGCCTTGGGCGAGCGTCCGGAGACGGGCGAGTTCAAACGGCTTATTTTTGAACGTATCGGGCTGCTTGATCACCTCGACTGCGGCGAGTTTGGCTTTTTCGAAATCGGCGAGGACGGCCTCGTAGTGGACGCTCGCTTCGGCGGCTTCGTTGCCGAGGTGCAGCACCCGGCCGACGAGGTAGCGGGCGTGTGAGCCGAAGGCGGGATCGGTGAACGGGGCGAGTTGATTCAGCACCCGCCCGGCGGCAACCACGTCTTTATCCAAGAAACAAGCGAGGCCGTGGTAGTACAGCCCGAGCGGCCGGTGGCGATTCTTGGTAAGCGTCGGGTCTTTGGTAAAGGGTTCGGTTTCGGCTCGGGCTTCCTTCACTTTGCCGAGGCGAATCAGAATCTCGGCCTGATCGGCACGGGCGCGCGCGGTCCATTCCTCGAGCTTCTGCCCGGCGAACCAGTTCTTCGCTTCGTTAAACCATTTCAGGCTCTCGTTGTATTTGCCGTCGGCGGCTTGTTTGCGCTGGTTGATTTGGTTTTGGTCGTTGGCCGGCTTGTCCATCTCGCGGAGGCCGAGGGTGCGTTGGGCCACGGCGAGGTGGTACATGGCGTGGCCGCGCTCGGCGAATCCGCCGTCGTTCGCGGCCGGGGTGAGGTTCTCGATCGCCTTCGCGAAGTCGACATCGGGGCTGTTGAATTGGATGAGGGCCAGCCCGAAGCGGGAACCGGACGCAGACCGCGTGTTGGCGAATTTCTGGATTACTTCGCTGAAGCGCTGCGCGGCAGCGCCGAAGTCCCCTTGGTTGTACGCCTTCTGCCCGGCCGCCAACGCTTGTTCGGCTTGCTGATCCGGCGACATCGGCTGCTGAGCGGCGGCGGAGCTCACGACGGCGGCGAATACCGCCGCCGCCATTCCGTAGCGGACAACTTGAGGGAATGCGGGCATATCGGAATCGCTCGGGGGGAGGAAGGCTTCGCAACGGTTACAATCGAATAAGACATTGTGGGCGCGGGGAGAGTTCCAAGTCAACCGGGCAATAGTGAACGGGTGCATGACAAGGTTTGCGCGTTTGCCTGCCGCGCCGGGGCAGAATGTGCGGCAGCTTTCATTATCCGCCCAGTGGCAACACCCGGAATAACGCGCCACACAATTCTTGCGCCCGGAAGGGCTTGGCCGAAGCCGGTCGTCAGGATCACGGCGAGCCCCCTTGCTTCCAACATGCGTTTCAAAATGCGCCGCACGTCGGTTTCGTCGTCGATGACGAGCACGACGTTAAACTTACCCGCGCCGGTTCGTCCGGGAAGTACCACGGCGAAGACTCCGGAAGTCAGCTTCCGTTGCGTCGCACCGCGATCACCCGCCAGCGGCCGTCGAGGTCTTTGATACTTTCGCCCAAAATCCACTCGGGCCGGTCGGTGAAGAGCGCACGCACGTTGTGGTTTTGAGTGTAACCGATTTCCAGCAGCAAGTTCCCACCTGGCTTGAGGAATCGGCCGGCGTCGGAAGCGATGCGGCGGTAGAACGCCAGACCGTCCGGTCCGCCGTCGAGGGCGAGCCTGGGTTCGTGATCGCGGATATCCGGGGCGAGTTCCGCGATTTCCGACGGGGCGATGTACGGCGGATTGCTCACGATCAAATCGAAGGGCGCGTCCGCCGGCAGCGGGGCGAAGAGATCGCCGAGGTGGAAGTGCACGCGTCCGCCGACCCCGTGGAGCGCCGCGTTCCGCCGTGCGACTTCCAGCGCGTCCGGCGACACATCGACGGCGTCCACGGAGAGGCCCGGGCATTGGTGGGCCAAACTGACGGCGATGCACCCGGAGCCGGTGCCGAGATCGAGGACGCGCGCTGTCGGGAGGGTTTTCAGCAGTTCGAGGGCCGATTGCACCAATGTTTCGGTGTCCGGGCGCGGAATAAGAACGGCAGGCGTGACCTCGAACCGCAGCAGGAAGAAATCCTTGCTGCCGACGAGGTAGGCCACGGGCCAGCCCTGCACGCGACGTTGGATCAGCTCGCGGAACTTCGTCCGTTCGCCGTCGGTCGGTTCGTCGAAGGAACGCACCAACACGTCGATCGGCTTGCAATTCAGGACGTGGGCCAATAGCAAGCGCGCTTCGAGCGAAGGGGCTTCGATCCCTTTTTTGCTCAGGAACTCGGTCGTCCAGTGGAGGAGCGTGCGAACCGTCCAAACCGGCGCGGCCGCCGGCGCCTGATCCGTAGCCATGGTGCGGAATCCATCCGGGTCGGCCCAAGGGTAGTGGGCTAACGTAGCCCGGCCCGCGGCGGGTGTCTATGTGGGGTATGCAGAAATCACCCGCTGGCGAAGGGGGCTTCCAAGCCATGCCCGATTTCGACGGCCATGTCGCGCGGGCTTCGGCCGGTGGTGATTCTTGCAATCCGCTTCCGTCCCGGCCTTCCGCATCGACGATCTCAGCACGGCGGCACTAAGGTGTTATTGGGGGAATCCGAAACCGACCGAAAAAACTTCCCGCGCGGCGCAGACAGTTTCCCAGCCATCGCTATAGTAACAAAGCCATTGTTCCGCGTCGCGGAATCGCGGTCTCGCTTCGGCCACTTGTCAGTCTGGGGGTTCGCCTTCGGCAACGGTGGCCCACTCGCCCGCCGGGTCTTCCCGGTGGCGTTCGTTTTTTGATAGTGGACGAGGATTGATCGATGAAAGTCCGGGCCAGCATCAAACGCATGTGCGACAAATGCAAGCTGATCAAGCGCAAGGGCGTCGTGCGCGTCATCTGCGAAGACCCCCGCCACAAACAACGCCAAGGCTAATCAGGACGTACTTCTATGCCCCGTATTCAAGGCGTTGACATCCCGTCGAACAAGCCGACCCACATCTCCCTCCGCTATTTGAAGGGGATCGGGCCGACGACGTCGTTGGAACTCTGCGCGAAAGTCGGCATCGATCCGCAGCGGAAAGCCGCGACCCTAACGGACGACGAAGTCGCCCGCTTGGCCATCACTATCGACCGCGATTACATGGTCGAAGGGGGTCTGCGCCGGTTCGACGGCGGCAACATCCAACGGCTCAAAGAGATCAAGTCGTACCGCGGCGAACGCCACCGCAAGAACCTCCCCTGCCGGGGCCAGCGCAGCAAGACCAACGCCCGCACTCGCAAGGGCATCCGCAAGACGGTCGCCGGTAAGAAGGGCGTGAAGGACAAGTAACTAACGCGGAGTGCGGAGTGCGGAATCGAGACCCACGCCGTCCGCATCTCGCTTTTCTGTGTTTCTATTCCGAATTCCGAACTCCGAACTCCGAACTCCGAACATGGCCAAGAACAAGAAGAAAAAAGCCCGCCGGAACGTCTCGAAGGGCGTTGCGCACATCCAATCGACGTTCAACAACACGATCGTGACGATCAGCGACACCAACGGCGATACGCTCTGCACCAGCAGCGGTGGAGCAGTCGGCTTCAAAGGGAGCCGCAAGAGCACGCCATTCGCCGCGCAGCGGGCTGCGGAAGAGTGCGCCGGCAAAGCCGCGAAGTTCGGCGTGAAGGAAGTCGAAGTGAAGGTCAAAGGCCCCGGCGCCGGCCGCGAATCGGCCGTGACCGCACTGCAAGCCTCCGGGTTGAACGTCAAAGCGATCGAAGACGTGACCCCGCTGCCGCACAACGGCTGCCGCCCGCCGAAGAAGCGACGGGTGTAAGTAGTGAAAAGTGGTTAGCGTTTAGAAAAACCGATCAACTCAGTTTTTCTAACCACTAACAAGTACCCACTTTTCACTTTGTTCCCGGCCCGAACGATCCGACCTTGGGGTTCGCCGTTCATTTGTGGCCATACCAACGACCCCAATCCGAGGCCCCGGTTCGTACCGGGGATTTGTGTCTATGGCCCGATTCACCGACCCCGTTTGCAAGCGCTGCCGGCGCGAGCAGATCAAGCTCTATCTCAAGGGCTCGCGCTGCTACACCCCGAAGTGCCCCATCGACCGTGAGGCACCGCCGCCCGGGATGCACGGTCTGCGCCGCAGTAAAGTCTCCGAATACGGAGTACGCCTCCGCGAGAAGCAGCGCCTCAAGTTCTTCTACGGCATCTTGGAACGGCAGTTCGTCCGCTACTTCGAACTCGCGGCACGCACCTCCGCCAACACCGGCGAAGGCCTGCTATCGCTGCTCGAACGCCGCCTCGACAACGTCGTCCACCGCCTCGGTTTTGCTCCGAGTCGCGCCTCGGCTCGGTTGCTCGTGAGCCACGGGCACGTCCTCGTCAACGGCCGCAAGTGCGACATCAGCAGCATGATCCTGCGGCCGAACGACGTGATCAAAGTGAAGACGAACGTCCGCAGCCAGAAGCTGGCCAAGACCGCCCTGCAAACGACGCCGCCGCAGATTCCGGATTTCTTGATGTTGCTCAACAACGAAGAACCGGAAGGAAAGATGACCCGCATCCCCACCCGGCAGGACGTCGACAGCCGCATCGCGGAAATCCGCGAGCAACTGATCATCGAAATCGCCACGCGGTAATCAAACGAAATAAGATTTTCACCGCAGAGTCGGAAGAGGGAGCGGAGAGAAACCAATTTTCCGAAGAGTTGGTCTTCGATTTGTAATGATGATTTCTCTGCGATCTCTTCTTTCTCTGCGGTGAATATCTTGCCGCTTAGCCCGGAGCCGCGAACTCCGGGCCGTGTCCGTCCCGTAACTCCGGTCCGCGATTCTGGCTCGCCGTCGATCCCGCCCGGTTTCGCACCCGGACGCCGACGAGCGGAAAGCCGACATCGACCGACCCCGAGGATTTCTCATGCGTATCCGCTGGCGTGGCCTCGAACTCCCAAACCGCGTGCAGGCCGAGCGATCGAGCCTGACCGACATGTACGGGAAGTTCTCCATCGAACCCTTCGAGCGCGGCTTCGGCATGACCGTTGGCAACAGCCTACGGCGCATCCTGCTGTCTAGCCTCGAAGGTAGTGCCGTCACCAAGATCAAGATCCAAGGTGTGCAGCACGAGATCAGTACGATCCCCGGCGTCGTCGAAGACGTCACGGACATCGTTTTGAACGTCAAGGCGCTCGTCGTCAAGAACCTGTCGGATCAACCGAAGACGATCCGCATCAACGCCCACGGCACACGCGACAAACGCGAAGTCCTCGGCGCCGACATCGAACACGACGAGATGGTGCAGATCGTCAATCCCGAACACCGCATCGCGACACTCACGGCCGAAGTGCCGTTGGTCATCGAGATGACGGTGGAAAACGGTCGCGGCTACCGCACCGCCGAGGAAAACGGCGGCAAGGAGCGCGAGATCGGCGTCATCCCGGTCGACAGCAGCTTCTCGCCGGTGATCCGCGTGAAGTACGACATCGAAGAGACCCGCGTCGGCCAGAAGACCAACTACGACCGCTTGGTCATGGAAATCTGGACCAACGGTACCATCGCCCCGCAGATGGCCGTGGTCGAGTCGGCCAAGATCCTGCGGAAGCACTTGAACGCCTTCGTGCAGTACAGCGAGCCCGGCCCGGAAGTCGACACGACCGAATTGCCCGAATTCGCCAGCGCGGGCCCGAGCCAAATCGACAACGAACTCGAGAAGAAGCTCAACATGAGCCTCGCCGAACTCGAATTGTCGGTGCGGGCGACGAACTGCCTCGAATCCGAGGGCATCGCCACGGTTCGCGACCTCGTGATGCGCTCCGACGAAGAACTGCTCGAAGTCCGCAACTTCGGCGAAACCACTCTGAAAGAAGTCCAGATCAAGCTCAAAGAAAAGAACCTGCACCTGGGCATGAAGACGAAGCGATAACTCGATTGCGGATTTGGGATTGCGGATTTGAAATCCGCAATCCCAAATTTGAAATCCGCAATTCCTAACCGTGTCCCCCGCTTTCCTTGAACCGGGGCGGGGTTCTCACCCGAATCGGAGTTCGACATGAATCACCGCCGCCGCGGCCGCAAACTGAACCGCAACGCGAGCCACCGCCTCGCCCTCTTCCGGAACCTCAGCCGGGCGCTCATCACGCACGAGAGCATCCGCACGACGGTCGCCAAGGCCAAAGAGCTTCGCCCGTTCGTCGAGAAGTTAATCACGCTGGCCAAGAACGCCGCGATCCTCACGGCCGCAGATGCCACCGCGAACCGCGTCGCCGCGCTCCACCTGCGCCGCCAAGCGATGGCCAAGCTCGGGCCGATGCACGGTACCGGCGTTTATGACAAAGCCGGCGAATTGGTCGAAGGCAACGACACGGTATTGAAGAAGCTCTTCAATGTCCTCGGGGCCCGCTTTGTCGATCGGCCGGGCGGCTACACCCGCGTCTTGAAGCTGAGCTACCGCCGCTTGGGCGACGCCGGCGAGACCGCCATCATCGAGTTGATGAAGGAAGGCGAAGTGAAAACCAAAGTGAAGGGCGCCGAACCGGCCCCCGCCCCGGTGCCCCTGCAGGCCTGAGTGGACTCGAGCATCATCCAGTTTTAAACGGCGAGTCGCCTATTCTTGGGTAGAACCGGCGACTCGCCGGTTCTACCCGGACAAAAGCCCTCCCATTTCAAACCCACGGCACGCTTACTCCGTGCCGCCCATCGAGGCGATTTGACATAATTCCTTGCCGGGCATGGGATCTTCCGCGATGCGAGCGATTGTCCACAATTGGGTGGGCGACCGCACGGCGGAGGACGCGTCGGCCTGCGTGAGCGGTCGGTGCTTCCACATCCGCCTGTCGCGGATCGCCGAGGGATGGTAAAAAGTACTCAACGCGGAACGCCCGATCCAAGGACACTCATGCTGTTCGGCATTTTGAACCGGATGATCTTCTGGGAACTTGTCCGGGTGTTCCTTCTCTCCGTCACCGGATTGACGGGTTTGTTTCTGGTGGTGGGGATCATCCAGCAGGCGACGCAATTCGGCCTCACACCCCAGCAGTTGATCGGCATCGTCCCGCTACTAGTACCGAGCCTACTGCCGTACACGATTCCCGCGACTATGCTCTTCGCCACCTGCGTCGTCTATGGCCGGCTCGCCCACGACAACGAAGCAGTCGCGCTCAAAGCCGCCGGAGTCGATCTGCTGACGATGATCCGGCCCGCGTTCCTACTCGGGTTCCTCGCGGCCGCGGGCACCGCCGCGCTTCAGTACTCCGTGATCCCCAACACGCAGCGGATGATCCAAGAAGAGGCGATCCGCGATCCGGAAGAGACGCTGTACAACCTGCTCAAGCGAGAGCGCTGCTTCCGGGCCCCCAACATGCCTTACGTGCTCTACGTCCGTGACGTGCAAGACCGCCGGCTGCTCGACGTGGTCGTCAAGCGGCGCACGAGCAAAGAGACGGCGCTGTCCGACGAAGCCTTCGACTACGTCGCCCGGACTCGCGAAGCAGAGCTGAAAATCGATCTCGTCGCGAACACCTTAAAGGTCGATTCGGATCAATGGGTCATCAACGCGCCGACGGCGCAGGTCGATTCCCAAGACAACAAGCCGTTCGAGATCGCGCTGCCGAACAACCTCCGCAAAGACAAGTTGAAGGAGAGTCTGCGCGATCGCTCGCAGACCATCGAGTGGGACCTTTTGCCCGGCCGCGCCGCCGAATTCGGCGCGGAATCGGACAAGGCCACACTCTACCGAAATGTCTTGCTGGAGGCCAAACCGGGGCAAATCCTCACGTTGGACGACCGGGTTCAAATCGCCCAAGCTAACGGCATGGACGCGGCGCAGATCGCGTCCGATCCGCAAGCCCGGGCCGCGCAAGCCGGGCATTACGCCGACGTGGCCAAGTACCACCGCCACACGAGTCGGACGATGCTCTGGGAGTATTACTCCCGCCCGGCGCTGGCGATGGGCTGCCTGCTCTTCGGCCTCATCGGCTGCCCGATGGGCCTGTGGGCCAACCGGGCTGATTACCTCAGCATCTTCGTGATCTGCTGGTTGCCGGCGGTCGCCACGTACTACCCGCTGGTGATGTCCGGCGGCGGCTTGGCGCGCGACGGCAAAGTACCCATCTCCGTCGGCGTTTGGGCGGCGAACGGCGTCGCCACCGTCGCGGCGGTACTTCTGATGTGGCGACTCATCCGCCGCTAGGCGCGTCGCCGTCCGCGGCTCCGTTTCTAAACTGATCGTATGCCGAAACACGCACTCCGCTGGCGGACCGAACTCACCCGCGACGAACTGCGCCGGGCCTTGTCGGCCGGCGCGCGTTGCGTCCGTTACGAATACGCCGTGTCGTGCATCGCCCTCACGCTGCTCTTCCGGTCGAAAGTCCACTTGGTCCGCAGCGCCGACGGCATCTATGGCCGGGGCATGTTGTACATGCTCGCCAGTGTGTTGCTCGGTCCGTGGGCGCTACCGTGGGGCCCGCTGGCCACCGTGCGCGCCCTCCGGGAAAACTACGCCGGCGGGCACGACGTTACCGACGAGATCACCGACTGGCTCGACGATGAAGAGGTCGCGGAATGAAACCACTCGCGATCTTCGCATTGCTCGCTTGGGCGCCGTTCGCCCCCGCCGGCATCTTCAGCCCGAACGAACCGTGCCCGTTCGAAATCGCCCCGGACGGCGCGGCCAAGCCGCTCCCGCTCACCGTCTTCAAGCTCTTCTTGAACGACCGGGTTGCGGCGCTTCAACCGAACAGCCCGGACATCCAGCCCGGCACCGCGAATGCGCCGACGTTCAAAGGGCTTGCCAAACTGCGTTCGAGCCGGGACGTCGAACCGGATCGCGCGGGGATGGTGGGCCTCAGCGCCGACCTGCTCCGCCTCGGGCACTTCCGCGGCGTCGTCGAACTCCTCAAGCCAACCTTGCAGGACCGCAGTTTGAACTACGCCTTGCTCGCGCATGTCTCGCTGGCGCACGCGGCCCTCGGCGATTGGGACTTGGCGATCAAGCGCAACGCCGACGCCGTGCTCGACGGCGAACCGCCGGAGAAGCTCGCGGGGACGAAGGCGGAGCAGTTGAAGTGGATGCTCAAGATCGACAAGGCGTACACGCGGACGTGGTTGCTCGCGGCCCAACGCGACGCGAACCCGCGCTCAAAATCGGATGATCCGGACGTCTTGGCCCTGTTCCCAAAAGACCCTCCCCCCGATGCGGTCGCCGTTGTCCAACAACTGGTGCTCTGGGCGCCCCTCGACACGAATTTACTGTGGCTCCTCGGCTCGCTCTATTTGGACAATGGTCAAACGATGGAAGCTTTCGACATCTTGGAGCAGTGCCGCGAACGCAAGATGACCTGGCCGAAGTTCCGGATTCAACACGCGCGTGCAGAAGCGTTATTCCGGGCCTTACCAAAGGACGCTCCGGAAGCCGCCCTGTCGACGGATGACACGGACGTCCCGAACCCACCCCTGCCGCGCGGTTGGGACGCGATTTTCGCCGAAGTCAACCCCTCCGCCTTCGGCGTCGCCATCGGAGCATTCGCCGCGTTGGTCGCCGGGATCATTTGGTTGCAGATCCGCAAATGGCGCCGCGTGACCCGTATCGCACGACTCCGATAAAACTCCATCGAAACTTCTTTTTGGCTCGGCTCGTTTGTAGCCCCCTCCAACCGGGACCCCTCCGCCCGTTATTCCTCACTTCGCAAATAGACCGCGCAGGTCGCTGCGACCGGGTTGACTGGACCGCCGAAAACCGTGGGAGCCTGGATTTCACCAGTGAGTTATTTCTAATATCTTGTAGAAGCGGACAGTCATCCACTATTTTATCCATTCCTTTTCAGAGGTTCGCATGCCTTCTCGTTCTCGATCCGGATTCACTTTAATCGAACTCTTGGTGGTGATCGCGATCATCGCCATCCTTATCGGCTTGCTCCTGCCCGCAGTCCAAAAAGTCCGCGAAGCGGCGGCACGGATGCAATGCAGCAACAACATGCACCAGTTGTCCTTGGCGGCTCACGGGTACCACGACGCGAACAATCACTTCGCGTCCGGCTGGCAGAACCCGACGCCGTTCAACACGTTCACGGGCGTGATCCAAGATCCACCCCCGTCGGGGACGCCGCGGTTCACGAACTGCTTGATCGAACTCTTGCCCTACATCGAACAAGGTAATTTGCAGAGAATTTGGGACTTCGCGAACATCAACAACAACCGAGGCCCGGACGGATCGGTGGCCTCTCAAGTCATCAAAATCTTCCTCTGCCCCAGTAGCACCATCGCCGCCAATCCGAAATCGACCGTGTCCGGCAACGTTTACGGGTTGAACAGCTACGCTGGTGTCGCGGGCCGATACAGTTTCCGCGCCTTCACGGGCAGCGCCTTCACTATCAGCAACGACGGGATATTTTACATCAACAGCCGAGTGACCATGACGGGCATTACCGACGGGACGAGCAACACCTTCATGTTCGGAGAGCGCCAGCACAAAGACCCCGAGTTCGACCGGATGTACAGGAATTTCCCGATCATCGGTTGGAGCGGCTGGGCTTGGTGCGACCAAGGCAACGCCATCGGCGATTTCCTCGTGGGAGCGGCCCAGCCGATCAACTGGAACATCCCGAGGTCCGCAACGGGCTCCAACAGTTCTGGCAACCCGTGGGTCCAACAGCGACTCAGCACGATGGGCAGCGGCCACACCGGCGGCGCCAACTGCGCGTTGGCGGACGGATCCGTTCGTTTCATCCGCGATTCCACGTCGCTGCCGATTTTGCAAGCCATGTGCACCCGAGCCGGCGGCGAAGTCGCCAACTTGGATTGAACCGGTGACGCCCGATCGCAACCGGCGTTCGGGATCGACCCGAGCGCCGGTTTTTCCTTTCCCATCCCGGAGCCCGCCGTGAAATTCCGTACCGGCCTAGTACTCGCCGCCTTGGTCGTCGCCACTTGCACCGGTTGCAGCGGGACCGGCGCGCCGGTCCCGGTCGCGGGCACCATCACCGTCAAAAAGAAACCCGAAGCCAATCTGTTAATCCAGTTCAGTTCGGCCGCGGCCGGCAAGACCTACACGGGCAGTGCCACCTCCACCGAGGGGGGCAAGTTTGAAATCGTCGGCGCCGACGGCAAGCCGGGTCTGCCACCCGGGGAGTACTTCGTGACGGTCGTCGATCGGAATTCGGAAATCGAAGACGAAGATCTCGCCAAGGGCAAACGGATTCCCCCGAGCCGGGTCGAGAAGAAATACATGGCTCCCGACGAGAAAACGACTCTGCTCAAAGTGAAAGTCGAGGCCGGCAAGACGACGTACGATTTGATCTTGGATTGATCCACCGCGATTGGCTCGGCGCCCCGCGCCGAATACGATGATCGGACGGCCCCTTTGGCCGTCCGATTGGCTTTTCCACCTTAGGAGTATTGCACCGATGGCCGTCCACGTTCAGAAAGAAGCCCCCGCGTTCACCACCCAAGCTGTAGTTGACGGGGAATTCAAAGCCGTCAGCCTCGCCGATTACAAAGGCAAGTACGTCGTCCTGTTCTTCTACCCGCTCGACTTCACGTTCGTCTGCCCGACGGAAATCATTGCCTTCAGCGACCGCGTCGCCGAGTTCCAACAGCGCGGCGTTCAAGTCCTCGGTTGCAGCACCGACAGCCGCTTCAGCCACAAGGCTTGGATCGATACGCCACGCACCAAGGGCGGATTGGGCATATTGAAATACCCGCTGCTCGAAGACCTGACGAAATCGATCGCCACTAACTACGGCGTGCTCATCGAAACCGTCGGCGTCGCCCTCCGCGGCCTGTTCGTCATCGACAAGACTGGCATCGTCCGGCACATCACCATCAATGACCTGCCGCTAGGCCGCAGTGTCGATGAAGTCCTGCGCTTGATCGACGCCCTACAGCACTTCGAGAAGCACGGCGAAGTCTGCCCGGCCGATTGGAAGCCGGGCTCGTTGGCGCTCAACCCGAAGAAGGCGAGCGAGTATTTTGAGAAGGCGAATGCTTCCAAATAAATCAAGAATTTGAACCGCGGAGACGCGGAGGAGACCAAGATGCAATTTCTGAATTTCTCCGCTCCACCGCTCCTCCGCGGTTCGAATTCTTAATGATTCTCCGGCCGGAGTAGCGGGAAGAGGATCACATCGCGGATGGTCGTCGTGTTCGTCAGCAGCATCACCAAGCGGTCGATGCCGATGCCCAAGCCGCCCGCAGGGGGCATGCCGTGGCGTAGGGCCCTGACGAAGTCGTCGTCCATCTTCGCCATGCTATCGTCGACGTTCAGCCCCGTCAGTTGCTCGCGGAACGTCGCTTCCTGCGTGATCGGGTCGTTCAACTCGGTGTAAGCGTTCGCCAGTTCCATCCCCGCGATGTACAGCTCGAAGCGCTCGGCGAGCTTGTGGTTCTTGCGCTTGCGCTTCGTCAGCGGGCAGAGTGCGGCCGGGTAGTCGTAGACGAATGTCGGCGTGTTGCTCTCGCCGATCTTCGGCTCGCACAGGTGCTCGAAGAGTTCGTGAACCAGCACCTCGTGCTGCTTCGGCGTGCTCGTGCCGGCTTTCGCGTCCCGTAGTTCGAGGTGGATGCCGTTGGCCGTCGCGGCGGCGCGCACGCCGGGTTTGTCGAACAAATCGACGTCAACCGCTTGCCGGAAGATGTCGGAATACAACACGCGCGGCCAGGGGCCGGTGAAGTCGATCTGCCGTTCGCCGTAGGGAAGCACCTTCCCCAGTCCGAGGGCATCCACGCAAGCCGCGAAGACCCCTTCGGTGAGGTCCATGATGCTGAAGAGATCGCCATAGGCGCAGTAGAGCTCGAGCATCGTGAATTCGGGATTGTGCCGGGGGCTGATCCCCTCGTTGCGGAAGACCCGGCCGATCTCG
>Ga0105047_10008505_pt1 | contig 17074 bp, 14 predicted proteins | sample MAT04_FD_78384 | JGI IMG/M metagenome (GOLD analysis project Ga0105047, IMG submission 78384) | Freshwater microbial communities from Lake Fryxell liftoff mats and glacier meltwater in Antarctica - MAT-04 (megahit assembly) | ecosystem: Environmental > Aquatic > Freshwater > Ice > Liftoff...
CTCCTCGGAGACCTGCTCCTTGGTGAGAGCCATCGCCCTACCGACGATGCTCTCCACCCGCCATTTCTCCCCCGGGATAAATGGGCGGATGATTACCCGCGCGCATTCCGGGACGAGGGAGATTTCATGGCGGCGCAGTTTGATAGATTTCATGGATTAGTTTGTCGGGGAAATGGTGGGTTCCACCGCCTGGGTCATTTCCGCAAGGGAAAGGTGGAAGGCCAGGGTGGACTCCGCCCCCTGGTTCTCGCTGATTCGGTCCGCGTGCAGCCCGTCGCTGCATCCCCCGGAGGTGGAATCATACACCGCCGTCCCCCGGTCGTTGCGGCCGACAAACCACTCGAAGGCGCGCTTCGCCTCGGCCGTCCACTTCGCGTCCCCCGTCGCGCGGAAGGCCTCATGGCACGCGGAGACCATCGCCTGTGCCTCCACCGGCTGCTGGTCGAAGTCCGCCCTGATCCCGCCTTTTTGGTAAAACCCGTTGCTCCCGATCGGTCGGAAACAGCCCCCCTGCGTCGTCTGGATCGAGGCCAGCCAGCGCAGCGATTCCAGACCGATCTCCAAGGCCTCGGCATCCGGCATGTGCTGGCCGCTCAGGATCAGCGCCTGGCAGATCCGCGCGTTGTCATACGTCACGCTCGTCTCGAACCACGGCCAGTCCTTCGTCGAGCAGGCTTTCCAAAGCACCACCAGTTTCCTCGTCAAGAGCACCCGCATCTCGTGGATCACCGGCTCGCCCGGATAGGAGCGCAGATACTCATGGATGCCGAGCAGACTGAAGGTCCAGGCCCGCGGCGAAGTGAACGCGCCCATCACCGGGATGCCTTTTTCGAAAAGCTGCGCCGAAAGCCTCCGGTGCCCCATGTCGCGCGATCTCCCCGCGCCCGTCCCCGTCGCCCACAGTGCGCGGGCGTGGCTGTCCTCGCTGCCCGCGTCCTCCAGCCACTGCCTGCCGTGGCTCATGAAGTTCCGGAAACGCCCGCTCTCGTAATCCAGTGCCGCGGCCAGGAAAGCCAGATAGTTCGTCGCCAGGTTTCCGAGGTTCTTCGCCGGTGGTAGTCCGCCGATTTCATCGAGCAGGCTGCACAGGATGAAGGCCCGCGCGTTGTCATCCGTGCAGTAGCCCTCGTGGAAGTTCGGCACATTGAAAATCGCGTGTTGGAAAATCCCGGTCCCGTCGCTCATCCGCTCCACATGATCCAGGCGTAGGGGCGGCAGCGCATGTGGACGGGTATCCAGAGTCCACTCCGCGAAGGCCGCGCGCGGATTCACCTTCCGCTCCGCCCGGGCCCTGCGGAAAGAGTCCAGATACATCTCCGCCACAGCGGGCCAGATCATCCCGCGCCCCATCGCGTAGGCCTCGCGGCGCATCCTTTCCATCCGGCCCCCGTCCTCCAGCAGCCCGCAGACACCCGCCGCGATCGCCTCCGGATCACTGAAGGGCACCAGCACCCCGCGATCCTCCGCGAGCAACTCTTCCGCATGCCAGTACCGGGTCGAGACCACCGCCTTCCCCGCACCGAACACATACGCCAGCGTCCCGGAAGTCACCTGCGCCGCGTTCAGATACGGCGTCAGATACACATCTGTCGCGCCGATGAATTCCTTGAGATCGACAGGGGTGACATAGCGGTTGTGGAAAATGATGTGCTTTTCCAGCCCGAGATCCGCCGCCAGCCGTTCCAGGCTGATCCGGTAGCGCTCCCCCTCGTGGGCCAGCAGGTTCGGATGCGTCGCGCCGAGCACAAGATAGATGACGTCCGGGTGTTTCCTCACGATCGCCGGCAAGGCCTCGATCACATGCTCGATCCCCTTGCCCGGCCCGATCAGCCCGAAGGTCAGCAGCACCTTTTTCCCCCGCACGCCGAACTGCTCCTTGAAAGCCGCCGACTCCATGAACTCCACATCCGGGATCCCGTGCGGGATCAGATCGATCTTCTCCTCCGGCACGCCATAGACCTCCGTTAGGATCTCCACTCCCTTGCGCGCCATCACCACCAGTCGGTCGCTGAGGGAGATCAGCCCCTTCATCACCTTCATCTGCGCGGGATCGGGATTTTGCAGGATCGTGTGCAGAGTCGTCACCACCGGCATCCGCACCTCTTTGAGCAAAGCCAGCACATGGCTCCCCGCCGGCCCGCCGTAAATCCCGAACTCATGCTGCACGGAAAGCACCTCCGCATTGTTGAAATTGAGAAAATCCGCCGCCCTCCGGTAAGAGCCGAGCTCCTTTTCCTGAAGCTCCAGCCGTACCCGCTCCGGGTAATCATACCCCTCCGCCCGGTCGTTCACCGCACCGACGAAACAATCCGAAGCCGGAGCCGCCACCGCCACCGCATCGCACAGGTCCTTCGTGAAAGTAGCGATTCCGCAAAGCCTTGGCGGGAAATCCCCCAGGAAAGCGATCCTTCCCGGCGCTTTCGACTCACTCAACCCACCCCCTTGTTTCAAGTGACATGTCGCACTAGGCGGCAGTATCCCGGCACAAGCAAACTATTGTTTGCGTTTCGAGACCAGGCAAGGAGGGGCTGCCTCGCAGCGGAGCAAAGGGGTGGTTCGACGTTCCAGCCCACGACAGGAGTGTCGTGACTCCTTTCTTGGAAAAATCCGGGCCTAACGCAGTGCCTCGACGATGGCGGTGACATTGGCGCGCATCATCCGGACGTAGCTGTCCATCCCGCGTCCGTCGGCGACGAGGGTGCCGCCGAGTTTGATCCCAGTGTCCTTTGTAAGACTTTGGAGCATCTTGGGATTGGATTCCCTTTCCGGGAAAATGGCGGGGACTTTTTCCTTTTTCAGCTCCGCGATCAGGCCTGCCAATTTCACGGCATCCGGCATCTGCTCGCGGTTCAGCCCCTGGATGGAGTGGGATTGGAATCCGTAGGCTTTGCAAAAATACTGGAATGCTGCGTGGGCGGTGGCCAGTTGGCGGCGTTCTTTGGGAATGCCGACCAGCTCCCGCTTGATCCATTTTTCCAACTCGTCCAGTTCGGAGCGATAGGTGCGCGCGTTGGCAGCGAAGAATTCCGCATTGCCGGGGCTGGCCGCGCTGAGCTCGTCGGAGACCACGCCGACAGCCCTGCGGAAAAGATCGACGGAGTGCCACCAGTGGGGATCGACCTCGTGCGCGTGACCTTCGTGGCCCTCCTCCCCCTCGTGATCGCAGGCACCGTGGAGAGCGGGAAGAGTTGCGCCGACTTCGACGATGCGGGCTTCGTTCCCGAGCACCGCCTTGAGCTTGGGGAGGTAGTTCTCCATGCCCATGCCCGAGACGAAGTAGATTTCCGCATCCTCCGCGGCGCCGAGATCTTTAGACTGAGGCTCGAAGGTATGCGGATCGCCGTTTGCCCCGATCAAATCCACGACCACCAGTTTTTCCCCGCCAAGCTGACGGAGGAGATCCGAGATGAGTGGATGGAGGGAGACGACTTTCAATTCCGCAGCGTGGGAAGCCGGTCCGAAACAGCAGATGAAAAGGAAAAGCCAGGCGGAAAGTCTCATGCGGGAAGACTGCCACACAAGCGCACTAACGCAAGTGAATTGCGCTAAGAATTCGGAATTCCATCCCGGGGGACCAGGCGGATTCGGGGTTTGAACGGGTTCGAAGCCAACTCTTCGGAAAGGGTGGTGAGGGGGCCGTGGCCGGGGAGGATCACGCAGTCGGCATCGGCGATGGCAAGGGCGGCGTTGAGGGTATCGAAAGCGAGGTCGTAGGATTTGCGGGAGCGGCAGCGGCCCATGGAACCGGCGAAGAGCGCGTCGCCGACGACGAGAAGCTGTTTCTCCAGACCTTCGATGAAATATCCGACCGCGGGATCCATGTGGCCCGCCAGATCGACCGCGCGGACGGTGAGTTTCCCGAAAGCGAACTCCCCTGCCCTTTTCGCAGCAGCGACGGAAATGATATCAGCTCCGGCGGCCTTCAATGCGGCGACTCCTCCGATATGATCGGGGTGGTCGTGAGTGATGAAAACCGATTCAAGCTTGTCCACATCCGTTTTCCCGAGGATGTCACGGTCTCCGAATCCGGCGTCGAAAAGCAAACGGGTTCCGTCCAGCTCGACCAGCCAAGCGTTGACGGTCCATTGGCGGAAGGGGAGCCCGATGCGGGTGCCCCCAAGGAGTGCGAGCGGCTTGGGGAAATATGCGGGCAGCGCGAGCAGGGCATCCGGATCGAGACCCAGGACCGGGCAAATTTTTCTTACGACCGCCTCGTCGATTTCGCCATGCAGCAGTCCGGAGATTTCGCAAGGGTCCACTTCCGCCTTTTCAGCCAGATCCCCGGCTTCCATTTCGAGACCTGCCATCGCCTTTGCGATGACATCGGAAAATTCGTCCTCCAGGCTCATCTCATGCGATAGTAGCCGTCCGGATTGTAGAGGAAATAGACGTCTTTCGGGTTGAGGCGCGGAAGGTAGGTGAAGACCTTGCCATCGGGATCGACCTGCTCGGCGAGCGCCACCTTCTTCTTCTCGGACTTTTCCTCCTGGTCGGGATTCATGGTGATGGAGCTTTCGATGATGCCGTTGACGATGTGGTTCACCCACTTGAGTTCCTTCGCTTTATCGCCGAACTCGCTCCAGTCGCCACTGGTCGAGCGGGAATACATTTCCTTGATGAAATCGTCGGTGGTGACTCCCATCTTCTGGGCGACGGGTGCGGCGAGACGTTCCCACCAGCGGTTGCTCTCCTCGTAAAACTCCTTCTGCTGGGTGAGGTTCAGGCGTGCGAAGGCGATCTGGGAGCTGATCTGGTGGTGGAGGATGACCGCGTTCGGATAGGCGTAGCTTTCCTTGGCGAGGGTGGTGATGCAGGCGGCCATGGATGCGGCAAAGCTTTTCACGACCACATAAACGGGTGCGGTGCTGGCGTCCATCGCCTTGAGGATGCGGTAGCCAGCCATCACGGAGCCACCGGGACAATCGTCGATGACGAGAAAGATCGGCAGTTCCCGATCACGGTTGTTCCAGAAATCAATGCGGCTGGTCACGTAGTCCGCGGTCTCCGGTCCGATCATGCCATTGAGCGGGATGCGGCGGTCGGAAATGACCAGGATCCCGTCCTCGCGGAGCGGCTGTTTCAGATAGACGGGCTCGGAGTCCGCGTAGGAATCCCGCTTCGCTTCGGTCTGGATGGTTTCTATCTCCGTCTGCATGCGGACGAGTTCCATCGCGGCTTCGCTCTGGACGCTTTTGAGATCCGCGGTGAGTTTTTCCGAACGGAGGCGGGAAATTTCGAAAGCACGGTTCAGTTCCGCGATCTCGACTTCGGATTTCGCCACCGCGTCTTTCACCGCTTCCTGGCGTTTCGCGGCTTCGAGGGCGAGGCGCTCGGTGATGAGTTCCCGCTCCAGCTTGAGCTTCGCGACTTCCGCGCGCAGGCCGTTGGTTTCCTGGGTGAGCTTCTCAGCCTCAAGTTTGTTTTGCGTTTCTAGACGTGCGGCGTCGGGTGAGAGGGGTTCACTTACCTTTACCTCCACTTTCACATCCGGCTTGGGGGCGGAATCCACGGTCGAAACCGGCGTCTCCTGGGCGCTGATAGCTGCGATGCCGAGTGCGAAAAACAAACCTGCGGTAGGAAATCTCATGTGAGTTATACTGGCTCTCCGCGCTTTTTTTTCAAGCGCAGACCGATAAAAATCACCACCCCCGCGACGAGGAGGAAGACCGAGGCGACGATTCCCAGTACGGTGAACAGCCTCCGGCTGGCCCGGTCGACTTGCGCGTCGGTGACCGTGTCCTTCGCGACCACTCCGGCTTTTTTCTCGAAACGGACGAAGCCGTCACCGAGTTCGACAGCGGTGAGTTTCGCCATCGTGGTGCCGATTCCTTCTTTCCCGACATAACGCTCTGCGATGCGGTAGGGTGACATCTGCTCTTTGAATTCCCAGGGAACCTTTTTGCCCGGCACCCTGATATCACGGACTTGCAGGACGACCTCGCGTTGCAGCAGACCGGGTTCGGCGACCAGTTCCGCGTTCAGATAGCGTGGATCGGAAGCCACAATCCCACCCTCTCCTTCCTTCGACATCCTTGGCTTGCCATTGAGCTGGAAGGAAATTTCAAAGCGGATGCTCTCCGGGGAAATCTCCTTCACCCGGAACATCCCGCGCAGATCCTTGAACGGCTCGTAGGCGGCGATGGCGAGGTTCATTTCCTCGGCGGAAAGTTCCATGCTCGCCGAATCCTCGGAATCCGCCGCAAGCCGGAAGGTTTCCAGTTTTTCCGCAAGGCGGTTCAGACCGGTTTCCTTTTCATCCAGGGAAACGACATCGACCACCTTGGGTCTCTCGTCGGTGAATTTCGCGATCTCATTGAACTGCCGGAACAGGGCGGTCACGGAAAAGCCGATCAGGAACAACATCACAGCCAGCGCCGCGATCAGTATGGCGCATCCCGCGAAGGGTGATTTCTGACCGACTTCCCTGGTTACTGTTTTTTCAATCTCCATGGGAAATCAGTCTTTCTTATTCTCGTCCTTCGCATCGCCGGTAACCGCATCGTCCGGTTTGGTCCACTCCTCGTCGCCCTCGATGTTGTCATCCTCGGGGTGCATGTAGTCATTGTGCCAGCCGTCCTCGCCGCTGTGCTCCGCTGTGATGGCATGTTCCTCGCGCTCGTCGTTGTTCAGCATCCATTCGAGGCGGCGCTGTTTGAGTTCCGCTTCCTCGGCGGCCTCTGTCGCGCGGCTCTTCTTCCTGTCTAACCACGCCAGCCAGATGCAAATCTCATACATCACAAGCATGGGCAGGGCCATGAGCAAAAGCGTCATGATGTCCGGAGTCGGAGTAATGACGGCGGCTGCGATGAAGATGGCGACGATGGCGTAGGCGCGAGTTTTCGCCATCGTCTCGTAGGTGAGAAGACCCAGCTTCACCATCACCATGACGACGACAGGCAGCTCGAAGGCCAAGCCGAAGAGCAGAGTGAACTGCGTGGCGAAGGAGATGTATTCACCGATGCGCCAGTCGTTGGAGACACCGAGATCACCGCCCCATTCGTAGAAGAAAAGCAGGGCGCGCGGCAGGACGAAGAAGTAAGCGAAGAGCACGCCGCCGATGAAGAGGCCGAAGCCAATGGCCATGGCCGGCCAGAGGATTTTCCTCTCCTGCTCGTGCAAACCGGGAAGAACGAACTGCAGGATGAACATCAGCAGCAGAGGAAAGGCCAGCACGATGCCGGCGTAGAATGCCAGTTTCATGGAGAGCATGAAAGTCTCCGTCGGTTTCAATGCGGACATCATGCGGCTGTTCGATTCCGCAGATGAATTCACATCCGGATCGGAGTCCAGCAGTGCGACCAACTGGACCGTCATCTCCTCGCCCAGATCGAGGTCTTTCACGAAGGCAATCCGCTTCTTATCTGGCAGAGCCTTTGCAGCGCGGAGCAAGGTCACGCTGCGGGCGTGGAACTCCATGTCGGGCTTCGCAAGGGTCGTGTAAAATTTCAAGCGCTGCGCTTCATCCAGGGATGCGGCGATGCGTTCCACCTTTTTCGCCTCGTCCCAGGTTGCTACATCCGGCACCTTGATACCCTTGTGTGTCTCAGCGTCGGGCATGGTCTCCATCTGCTTGGTGACCATGACATCCTCCGCAGGCGCGCGGAGGATGTGCATGAGCTGCTTCTGGAACGTGAAACAGATGATCATCGAGACCACGAGAGTGACCACCACCCGGGTGATCATGACCCTCAGATCCTCAAGATGCTCGAGAAAGGGCTTCTCATGGTCAGGATGGGATTTCTCCCTGAGTTCGAATACTTTTTTGAGCAGGTACATTCTGTGCGGGCAGATTCAAATCCCGCAAGCCCTGCTCCGCAAGGGCAGACTCTCCGCCATTCTCAGATAGGAAACCGATTTGATGCAAAATGCGGGATTGCTTTGACTGGGAACGGAATTCCGCTCAACATTTCACCAGCAGAGGAAGCATTCCTCCGTATTCCAACAAGAAAAACATTATGAAATTGACCATCATGACCGCAGCCATCGCGCTGCCACTCGCGTTCGCATCCTGCGGCGAAAAGAAAACCACCAATGAGGAAATGTCATCCGGAGCGGACAAAGTCGCGGAAGGCATGAAGGAAATGGCGGACGCCGCTGGGGATGCCACGAAGGAGGCCGCCGCCGAAGCGAACAAAGCCACGTCCGACGCCATGAAGGAAGCCAAGGATAAAACCGCCGATGCCATGGAAGATGCCAAGGTAGCGACTGAGAAAGCCGCTGCTGACGCCAAGGCAGCGACTGACAACGTGCTTGAAAAAGCCAAGGCTGCGACCGAGGACGCCGCCGACAAGGTTGATGAAGCGACTGACGGGCAATAAGCCGGTTCAGCGAAGCAAGTCACAGGCTCCGGTCGTCCCTTCCCGGGATGGCCGGAGTCCTTTTGTTGCGCACAGGATCAGCCGGTTCCTTTGAGTCCATCCAGTTTCTCCAGATAGGAGATGCTGTAGATACCGGTGCCGTGGCCGTCTCCCCAGTGAAGCTGAAGCCCGTAGCCGCCGACCATTTCGAAGCGTTTCAGATCGAAGGCACCAGGCCCGTGCTCGGCGACAGGACGCCGCACGCGTCCCATGGCATCAGGCTCTCCCTGGCAACGGGCGCAGGGACAAGCCCTACGCAGCATGGGAAGTGGGAAATACATTTCGCTCCCGTCGATGAAGGAAAGCGCAAGTTCATCGCCTATCGCGCATACGGATCGTATCTGATTCATCATGGTGGTTCAGGAAAAGGCAAATCAACGCCCATTGAGCGCGGTCTTACAAGCCGCAATCCGACGACCCGTCATCCCACTCGCTTCCGACTTGCGAATTCCATGGCGACCCGGGGCTTTATGATTTAAGCCCGACGCAGGGAAGCGGCTTGAAAAGCCGCGCTCCCTAGCGTTTCCCGAAAATCGCGGAGCCGACACGGACGTGGGTGGCTCCCTCCTCGATGGCGGTTTCGAAATCCCCGCTCATGCCCATGCTCAAGAAAGGAAGAGTGATGGGAAAATCCGCTTCGATGGAGTCCCGCAGATGCCTGAGCGCACGGAACCATTTCCTGGACGCTTCGGGTTCATCCCCAGCGGGAGGTATCGTCATCAGTCCGACGGTTTGGATATTTTCCAAGGCTGCGATTTCCCTGATACTGGATCTGAGATCCGCCTCGGAGAATCCGCCCTTGCTTTGCTCGGCGGCAAGATTGACCTGGAGAAAAACCTTGGGACGGATCTTGAGATCGGCAGCGACAGCATCGGTGTAGGTGGCAAGTCTCAGGGAATCAACGGCGTGGATGCAACTGAACAAGGGCAGGATTCTTCTCACCTTGTTGCGCTGGACTCCGCCGATGAAATGCCATTCAAGACCGGCGGGCAGCGCGGCGATTTTAGACTCCGCCTCCTGGAGTCTGTTTTCTCCGAAACAGGCCTGTCCTGCATCTGCGGCCTCGCGTATGTCCTGCGCCGGGAAAGTCTTGGAAACCGCGATCAGGCGCAGATCCGAAACCGCGCGTCCGGAACGGAGGCAGGCAGCACCCATCCTGTTCTGGATTTCCGAAAGCTGCCGCGCGATCTCCGACATCAGCGGACTCCACCGTCGCCCTTGAGGATGCCTACCATCTTCGCTTTCTCCGTCTCATCGACGAGATCGCGGAGGACATGAATGGCTTCGCGCTTCTCCGCGTTAAGGGCGGAAGGCCATTTCGGAGTTTCATCGAGACTTTCGGTTTCATCCACGGCGCGGCGCATGTAGCCGCCATCCTCAATGGAAGGATCGTATGACTGAAGGTCCGCGCCTTTCTCCAGATCGTCCAGAGTGATGCGGTAGAAGGTGAATTTCTTCTTATCATCACCGGTCATTTTTTCGAATCGGACGCGGCGCTCGGCGTTGCGCTCCTTGGTCTGCACATCCGATTCCGCGAGTTCCACCTCGCGCACTGCCTTGGTGAGGGATACCTTGTTCTCTTTGAGTCGCTCCTTCGCTTTCAGGATATCCTGGATCACGTATCTGAAATCCTGCGATGCCTCGACGCGCTCCTGGCTGAGTTCCTTGAGCTTGGGTACGAAGAGAGCCTGGGCGTCCAGTGCCCTGAAATCGGAGGCTGGTCGGATGCGGTCGTGAGGGAGCGCGTTTTCGAGGTATGCCTCGCCGACATCGAGGGCGTCGGTGATGCTCGGGAAAACAAGACTTGGAACGACTCCATCCATCTGGGTCGATGAGCCGGAAGGACGATAGAATTTCTGGATCGTGACTTTAAGGAAGCCGGCCTTGTTGCGGACGGCGAAGAGCGGAAGCATGCGCCCGATGTCCATCGGCTGCTGGACGGTTCCTTTACCGAAGGTGGAGGAATCGCCGACGATGACCGCGCGGTTGTAATCCTGGAGCGCGCCTGCGAGAATCTCGCTGGCGGAGGCGCTGCTTCTGTCGATCATCACGACCATGGGGCCGGTGTAGATCGGTTTCTTGTCATCCGAGTCCTTGACCTGGACCTGTCCGAGAGTGTTTTTCACCTGCACGACAGGACCTGGCGGGACGAAGAATCCGGTCATGCGGCGGACTTCCTCAAGAGAACCGCCGCCGTTGTTGCGAAGGTCGAAGATGAGGCCGTCCATTTTCTCTTCCATCAGGCGGACGAGGATGCGTTCGACATCCACGGAGCAGCGGGTCAGACCCTCGTCGAAATCGGCGTAGAAGGAAGGCAGTGTGATGATTCCGATGCGCCGGGTGGCGCCCTCGTCGCCTTTCATTTCGATGAGTTCGCCGCTGGCCTGCTCGTCCTTCAGCTCGACCTTGTCACGTTCGATGACAACGATCTTGGTCTCACCAGGTGCCCCCCCGAACGGCTCGACTTTGAGGGCGACAGCGGTGCCCTCCTTGCCGCGGATCAGCTCCACGACCTTGTCAATTTTCATAAACATGATGTCGGTCATGTCCTCGGCGGTGGGGGTGTTGAGGGTGTTCACGCCGACGACGCGGTCATTGAGCTTCAGTTGGCCGCCTTTGTCCGCTGGGCCGCCGACGACGATGCCTTTGATGATGGTCGCGCCATCTTCCTCCGCCTGAAGCAGCGCGCCGATACCCACGAGCTCGTTCTTCATGTCACCCTTGAAGCGGTTCATCTCGCGAAAACTCATGTAGTCCGTGTGCGGATCGTAGGCGCGGGAGACGGCGCTGAGGAAATAATTGGCCACGTCCTCGTCATCCACGTCGAGGACGCTGGCGAGGAGGCGCTTGTAACGGAGGGAGACTTTTTCACGAGGATCGAGATCGCTGGCTCCCGGATCGGCCTTCTTCTGTTCGCTGGCCATGCGGGTGAGCATTTCGCGGCGCAGGGTCTCTGCCAGGACGGCCTCCTTGATCTGACTGGCCCAGACGGATTTCGCCTCAGCCTCGTTCTTAGCCCATGAAGCCTCTTTACGGGACATCATCACGGACTCGTCTGCGGTGAAATCGAAGTCGCCTTTGAGCAGTTCCTGGGCTTGTTTGACGCGCTCGGAAACGCGGGTCTTGAAGACTCCGTAGATTTCCACGGCTGGCTCCATGCTGTTTCCCTGGAGAAGCATGGTATGGAGGCGGTCGCCATATTTCACTTGGAAACCATCCACGTCCTCCTGGGTGAAATAGAGCTTCTGGAAATCGAGATCCTTGAGATAGTCGTCGAAAAACTTGCGGCTCAGTTCCGCGTTGTAGGGCAGCCGGGCGAAGTGGCTGTTCTGGAGCATGATCGCCATCTGCCGACCCACTTCGTTGAAATCCGCCTGCTGCGCGCAAGCCGGGTTGGAAAGGGCGACGAGGCTGACGGCCAGGGTCGCGTTACGGAGCCAGTGGGTAATCATAATGTAATAGCGTCGGTCGGGGTGGATTTATTTCAGGGAATCTGACACACATCGCGGTGTTGTCGATTCCGAAAAACCCGCAGGGTGAGATTACCAGTCGGCCGCGTTCGTCGGCACATGCCCGGAGCTGGCCAAGGAGCACTTGAGATACACCTCGCCAATGGGAGGGATCGTGTCCTGTCCAAAAGTTTCTCCGTAGAGGTAGGTGCCGGACGAGGGGCATTCCGGAGTTTTCTCAACGAATTTCCCCAGCCCCACGATGCGCATCTGCAAGCCCGGGACGCTCTCCCCTGTGTTGTGGCCGTACAAGTTGGAGAAACTCCGCACGCCCTTCTGGACGTTGCTGATGTTCATGATGCAGAGTGTCCTGTCCGAGCCTTTTTTCCAAGCCTGGGCACCGATGAAGAGGATGGAAATGAGAGAGAGGAGAACGAGGATCACCACGGTTAGCTCAAGCAAGGTCATACCTGCGGCATGGCATGACTTGCGTCCCCGTCCGATGGTATGAGTGGCTCCAGCGTGAATGTTCATGATTGTCGGGAATTTACTTCCGTGCTGGAAAGAATGGACTTTACGAAAAAAATATCAAGCTTTTTAAAAAATCGGTAGAAATCGATCTCATACAGGATCGGATTTTCAATTTTTGCCGATATCTCCCTCAAATTCATCGAATAGTTTTTCAAGCTCTTTCACTTTACCATCTCCCGCGAACCGGGCGAGCCTTTCAAAAGAAGCCTGGTTGAGAAATTTCCGGGTGCGGTTCCCAGCGCCCAGCAGATCGATCTCCGGAAGGATGCGTGCACCTTTCGCAGTCATCAGCACGGGGACGAACGAATGCTGCGCGTAATTTTCCCCGATATGGGAAATCCCCGCCGCAACCCACGATTCCGAGCGGTAGATGCCGGTGAGCCTGCCCTCGCCCTTGCTCGCGCTGGCGATATCGTAGCTCAGATTTCTCAGGCTTTTCATGGGGATCTCGCCATCTGCTCCCAACCAGCCGGTCCAGGCCAGCGCCTTGACGATATCACGGCTCTTGAGAGCGGACAGCCATTCGGCGGCAAGCTCCTTCACCTGCGCGTCGTCCGGCAGTGTTTTGAGATCGATGGCATCGAGTTTCAGACTGGGCGCGAGCAATTGTTCCCGCCACGAAAGCCGCCATCCGGGTTCGTTTTCCTTCACCCATTTCGAGAGCGTGTTCTGATCCGCCCTTTCCTTTGATGAGACGACCCCGGGTGCCCACAGCCAGCCGGCATCCGATTTTTTGAAAAAAAACGACTTCATCTCGAAACGGTCCGGATCGTTCGGGGAGAACCACTGGAACACCGCTACTGCGAGCATCCCCTCCTCGCGAAAACCAAGGCGTATCGGCACGCGGAAGCTGTTGGGACCGTTCATGGACCACCACATCTCGGCGGCGGACGTGGCCGCGATCCTCAACTCCTTGGGGCGCCCGTCGAAATCGACGTGTTTGAGCAACTCCCGGGGATTCGCCACTTTCAGCATATCCATCACCGCCGCCTCAGCCGCCTGAGCGCTAGGGCTGGCCACCACACCATCCCGTTCCCTGAGCCGTTTCGGAAACCGGTCGAGCAGATCCACATCCAGATCATCGTCGTCACTCAACTCGTCAGAATCGTTGTGGAGCAGGGCGGGGGGGAGATCCATGCGCCAGCGGCCTTCGGCATCCTTGTTGAAATCGAAATGCAGGATCTCTATCTTGCCGAGCGTCCCGTTTGAGGCCACTCGCGCGGGATCCAGACAGGCGATGGAGATCAGCCCGGTGTCGCGTGTCCGTTCCTCGTTGACCCGCACGCGGACCACCTGCGGGGAAACCAGCAAGCGCCATGGCCCGGTCGTGGCCGCGTTTTTGTCCAACGCCGCCTCGGATGCCTTGAGTCGTTGCGGCCAATCCTCCGGCAGCGGATCGCCCATCCCACCGAGGAAGCCAAGTATCGCCGCCTGCTTCCCACTGACGCATGCCTCCAGGAAGCCCTCGGAGATTTTGACCAGATCCTCGCCCTCCAGATCCTCGCCCACGATACTCTCGCGGATGATCTTCCGCGTCCTGTCCTCGGATTCCTCGATCAGTTTCTCAAGTCCCAGCACCCGCTCGCGCATCATCCAGATCTCTAGCGTGGAGAGTCTTTCGCGCAGAGGGACGGTGTATCCCGTCACAGCATTCTCAAAGGAAGCCAGCACCGGAGCGGGCAACCACTCGGCTCCACGCTTCACCAGCGCGACGGGGAAAATCTGCAGGTGAGTGGAATCCAACCCACCGACCTTGCGCACGATCACCGCCGCGAAATTCTCATCGGTTTTCACCTCCCCCAATTCCAGGCTGCCACCGCGGAGATCCGTCTCCGCCCGGTCCAGGCCTTCACGTATCGCTTTCCGCTTGTCGTCGGTCGTGTGCGGCTGCAGCGCCGTATCACCGCCAGGCTGGAGATCCACCTCGCCGCTTTTGATTTTTTCCAAAAAATCCAATGCCGCGGGACCCGGCTCGTTCGCCGCCGCGGGCAACACCAGCAATCCGACAAGCAGGAAGGAGAAAATTTTCACCGCCGCGAACATGCGCTTGAACCGACACGGATGAAAGCGCGGATTTGTCCAGAGGGAGTTCACCGTTCGGCAGCCTTCTCGTTTGTGTCGAAATCGTCCAGCACCAGCGCCAGCATCTGCTTGCCGCTGTGCGAAAGGGCCGTCGCTGTCCCCTCCCCCGTCAGCAGTCCGCGGGTCAGCCAGCGCTGCGGAACTTTTCCAGGACGCAGATGCGTGACCACCGGCTCTGTCACCGGGCGTATGCTCGACGTGAAGGAAATCACATGTCCTGTCGGCGCGAAGCCGATCTCCCATGAGACAGGGTTCGGCACTCCCCCCCGTCGCATCCATGGATATCTTTTCAGAAACTCCGGCTCATCCGCCCCGCCAGGCACGGTCACCTTGAATTGCATCGGCCGACTCAGCACGAACTCGCTGAAACTCATCTCAGGGTTCGCCTTGTGTGCCAGGAAAAACGCCGCCACATCCACCCCGGCGATGTTCATCCCGTTGTAGTTCCCGTGGTAGTTCGCGCTGCCGAAGTTCTGCCTGTGCCAGCCTTCGTAATGCTCGCTCATCGTGAAGCCCAGCTCCAGATGCACATGCGCCCTTGTCCGGTTCAGTCCCGCGCCCGTGTAACCCATCCGTCCCAGCACAGACCCCGACTTCACAGGATCGCCGATCTGCACCGTGATTTCGGCAAGGTGAGCGTAGAGGGAAGCCACCTTCGATCCCTGCCACTCATGCTCCACCACCACGTATTTCCCGTAATTGCTGCGGCCCGCGATCGGACTGGTATGCACCACCGTGCCGCTCGCGATGCTCATCACCAGATCAAGCGGATTGCCTGCCTTGTCCCGGTTCACCGGCGCGATGTCTATCCCTTCGTGAAACTGGCTGAGAACCATCTGGTCTCCCACCCGTATCGGCGAGCGCACGAATCCGAAAGATCCTCCCTCCCAGGGCTTGCTCGTCTCTCCCTCGAAAGTCCGGTCCACATACATGTAGAACTGCTCCGGCTCGTTGGTGAAAAGGTGGTGGTTCTCCGTAGGCAGCGACAGCTCGATGGGCTGCCCCTTTGCCATCCCGGCCACCGCCACCAAACACGCGAAAATTTTCCTCGTCATAAAATTTCTCATCCTTAATCCCTGAATTTCCTAATCCCCAGTCCCTATTTCTTCTTCTTTTCCCCGATCCGCGGCAGCGCCTTGTCCAGCTCCTGCACCTCCGTGAGGGAAAGCCCCCGCCATACCACGATCACCCCGTCGTCAACAGCCTCGTCGATCATCACCCCGTCGATGACGCGCCCGAAGGCATGGCAGACAAGCCATCTCCCGATGCTCGTCGCCGTCACCGCCGCCAGCCGCCGCCGCGCGTTGTCCTTGAGTTGGAACACCGCCCCGTACGATGCCTGGTCCTCCGAGGGAAACGGGCTGTAGGCTACGAAATCCCGCGACGACACCTCCGGCAAGCGCCTGAAAAACCTCTGCTTCCCGAACAGCTCGTATGGGAAAATCATCTTCGGATTGTCAGTCCCCTCCGTCTCGATGTGGAATGAAACTTGCGCCACCTCCTTCTTGCCCCCCGCCCACGCGAAGGACGTGCAAAGCAGAATCATCAATGCCACCAGCGATCGCGTTCCGAATTTCATGCCCACATCAAACCACACCCACGCCCGCATGAAAGAAAAAATCCGGCTTGAGTCCCAGCGAATCTGTAACAACTCTGAAAGCCTTTCAGCAAAACCCACGTTCCATCACCCTTATGACCAAGCTCGTCCCCGGCATTCTCACGGCACTCACCTTGTCCGCGTCAGCGAACCCCGCCGACTTCACTATCTCGAAATACTCCGGTAGCGATATCACCCCCTCCCCTGCCTGTCTCTGCGCCGCGGCCACAGGTGAAGTCTATGTCGGTGTCGATCTGCTCGGTTCTCTCGGAAAAGGTCCGGGCCTTGGCCGCATCGTTCGCCTCGTCGATTCAGATCACGATGGCGTGGCCGACAAGCACACGGTCTTCGCGGAAATCGACAACCCGCGCGGCCTCATCTCCATGGGCGACAAGCTCTACGTCCTCCACACCATCATCCCCAAGGATACCGGTGTCCTCTCCGGGATGAATCTGTCCGTGCTTGAGGACAAGAACCATGATGGCACTGCCGATGGCCCGCCGAAAACGCTCGTCCGCGATATTTCTGTCGCCAAGCACAACCAGGACCGCAGAGCCGATCACACCACCAACGGCATCCGCATGGGCATCGACGGATGGATCTACATCGCGGTCGGCGATTTCGGTTTCGTCAACGCCCAGGGCACCGACGGCACCACCCTCACCCAGCTCGGTGGCGGCGTGCTGCGGGTTCGTCCCGATGGCTCGGAAATGGAAGTCTATACCCACGGCCTCCGCAATATCTACGATGTCGCCATCGACCCCTACATGAACATTTTCACCCGCGGGAACACCAATGACGGTGGCGGCTGGAACGTGCGCTTCATCCATCACATCCAGTCCGGCGAATACGGCTACCCAATCTTATTCAAGCACTTCACCAATGAGATCATCCCTGCCCTCGAAGACGTCGGCGGCGGCTCCGGCACCGGCTCCCTGTTCATGGAGGAGCCGAATTGGCCGAACGATTACAACCAGGTCCCAATGATGGCCGACTGGGGTCGCAACATGATTTACATCCATCGCCTCACTCCGGACGGCCCGTCCTTCACCCAGGAG
>Ga0105047_10008506_pt1 | contig 17074 bp, 18 predicted proteins | sample MAT04_FD_78384 | JGI IMG/M metagenome (GOLD analysis project Ga0105047, IMG submission 78384) | Freshwater microbial communities from Lake Fryxell liftoff mats and glacier meltwater in Antarctica - MAT-04 (megahit assembly) | ecosystem: Environmental > Aquatic > Freshwater > Ice > Liftoff...
AATAGCCAGCATACCTTTTGATTTTACTGCCATAACACATATTACGGCGGATAATTTTCTTTTTAACCTGGCCATCTTAAATATTTGGCTGGCGGTATTTAATATGATACCGGCTTTCCCGATGGATGGTGGCAGGGTACTCAGAGCTTTATTAGCTATGAAATTAAACAGGTCATTAGCCACACAAATTGCTGGCAGAATCGGCCAGGTAATAGCAATGGGTTTTGTTTTACTTGGTTTTTTTGGAAATCCTTTCATGATATTTATTGGCATCTTTATTTTTCTGGCAGCCATGACAGAAACTGAAATGGTAAAAACACAATCCGTTTTAAAAGGCCATACCATTGGTGAATTAACCATGAAACAATTGCCGATTTTAAACAGAACAGATACTATTGAAAAAGCAGTGCAATTGTTATTGGACGGACAGGCCAAAAGCTTTTTAGTGATGGATGGTGAATCACCTTATGGTACGCTGAACAGGGATGGTATAATTAAGGCATTGACTGCACATGGAAGTAAAATAACTGTTGAGACTGTAACAGATAATAATATCGGTTATATAGAAGATGCTGAACCGGTTGAAAAAGCTTTACTGCTGATGCAGCAACATAAATACCCCTTGCTGATTGTAACAAAGAAAAAAGAGTTGTATGGTGTGGTGGATATGGAAAACATTCTGGAATACATTATGGTAATCAATGCTTCTGCAGCATCAAACAATCAACGCTAAATGATAAACCGGTATGAGCTTACTGATTATAGCGGCTGCATTTGGAGTGTTACTTTTCTTCACATTAGTATTGAAGAAAAGTTTGGTATTATCTTCAGCAGTTGCTTTGCTTGTTTCCCTGCTTTTAAGCAATTTGCACTTTGGTTTTAAACTGCAAAATCTTTTACAAGCGGGTATGCACGGGCTATTAACTGCCACAGAGATTAGCCTGTTGGTTTTTGGCGCATTGGTTTTTTATAATTATTTAAAGGCCGATAAGTTTATTCAACAATTTGAAGGCGCATTGCAACAGTTTTCTTCCAACAAACTAATCATTGTTATTTTCCTGGCTTTCTTTTTTGGAAGCTTTATTGAAGGCGTTTCGGGTTTTGGCACACCGGCTATGATAATTGCACCGTTATTATTGGGGCTGCGGTTTCCAGCATATTTAGCAGCAGCATTGCCTTTATTAGCCAATACCATCCCGGTAATCTTTGGCGCAGCAGGCACACCTATTAAAGTAGGCTTTGCCGATTTACCGATAGAACAAGTAGCAGTTTATGCAAGCCTGCTGATGCTGATGCCTGCCATGCTGTTGCCGCTTGCATTCAAACGATATTTAGAAGCAGATAATTTATTGGCAACAGATACCAATAAAATTAGAACCTATTGGATTGCAATCAGCGCAGGGCTATCTTTTATTATACCTTTTATTTTCTTCTCTTACATTGGCCCTGATTTCCCTTCTATTTTAGCAGCAGTTACCGGGTTATTGTTTTGGTTGTTTCTTGTAAAAGCAACAGGCAAATCTTATGCAACAATCAACAGGGCATCACTTATACAATTCTTTCACACTTTTAAACCCTACCTGTTTATTGCGGCATTATTGGTTGCAGGTAAATTATTATTGGGCAGCACAAAGTTCAGCATTGAATGGCCTGCTATCGGGTTACAGAAAAACATAGCTCTTTTTCAACCTGGATTATTTTTTATACTCGGCTTGTTCATTCTTTATTTGTTTACTAAAAACAGGAAAAGCATTTCACTTAAAACTGTCTTTAAACAAACGGCGTTAAGGGTACCTACTACTTTTATAACCATTGCCTGTTTGGCCATATTGGCAAAACTGTTATCACAAAACCTGAATGTACAGGAACTATTTGGCAGCACCACCAATATGCCTGTTATATTATTTTATGTATTGGCGGTTGCCACCGGTTTTATTGGCAGTTTTATGGCCGGCAGCGCAACCGTATCTAATTTATTATTTGGAAAAGAATGGTATCAGGTTGGGCAACAATATCAATTGCAAATTCCCCTTTTATTAGCCTGCCAGTTAGCCGGTGCAGCATTGGGCAATGCAATATCCATACAAAACATTGCAATGGTACAGGCAGTACTAAATGAAAAAGGATTGGAAAGTAGTATTATTAAAAAAATATGGAAAATGATGCTACTGCTATTTTTATTAATTGGTGCAGCAGCTATTTTTATAAGTTTGTTTCATTTATAAAATAAATTCTTATTCATCTGCGCCGGGAACAGCGGGTAATGGTATTTGAGTTCGGTATGCCATTTTATTTGTAACAGCGCGATTAAAGATTTTTTTCAGGAAACTTCTTTTACGTGTAATCATAGCTACCATATCAATGGAGTCGTTATTAATATCCTGCTGCATGGTATCTTCAAATTAACTTCTTAAATGAGCTGATGATATTTTTATTTCCCTGAATATTTTCTCCAATTCTTTTTGATTAACTTTCAATTTGTTTTCATTGCGCATATAATCTACGGCATCTGCTGTGTCACTGTCAGTAAATACAATTACATGAAGATGAGCATAGAATAATTTAACAATTTTAAGAATTGGATTGATGATTTCCGGGGCTGTTTCAAAGCCATTAATGCAAGAAGAATATTTGCAGGCTGCTTCCACTTATACGAATGGGGTACAGCTTAACCCAAAACAGTTGCATTACCGATAACACTGGCTGTAACACTGCCTATAAATACTTTCTTCAAACCAGATGCCCCCTGGGTACCCATCACAATAAAATCATTATTCAATTTTTCGCTTGCTTCAACGATGGATTCCTTCATGTTATTTTGCAACTTACCTTGTACAGTTGTTTTTCAATCAGCAGCGGTTCGGGGCGGACGATTTTCAAACTCGATGCCTGCAAAAAGCCCTGTCCGTAAATGGTAATTTCAGGTATGGGTTTAAAAAACTAACTGGTGCGTCTGCTTAATGATACCGATCACGAAGATACTCTGCACATGGCCCATGTTATCGATATTGCTTAACCTGTTCACATGAAAATCATAATAGGCATTCATGTCTTCACAAACCACCTTCAGCATAAAGTCAAATTCGCCTGAAATATTATAACACTCAATCACTTCATGGAGGGCATGGATGGTTTTAATAAATTTTATCCCGGCGTTTTTATTGTGCTCTTTCAGGCTCACATAACAGATCACCATCAATCCTTTTTTTACCTTGGTATGATCCACTAATGTGGCATATTGCTTAATAACACCCGAGGATTCCATTCGCTTGATACGTTCATGTACCGGTGTAGTGCTGAGGTGTATTTTTTCGGCAATTTCTTTTACTGTCATCCGGGCATTCTGCTGCAGCAGCGCCAGGATAGCTATGTCTTTTGTATCCAGTGCCACCGTGGCGACAGGTGATTGTTCTGTTTGAATCGTTTTGGCCATCGTTAAAAAGTAGTTTGTTCTATAAAAATAGGTTTAAACAGGAGATTAGCCCAAAGTTATCAAAAGTTGTAGAATATTATCCTGTATTTGTACATTTGTGTCCTAAAATAAAAAATAACATGTCAACCATCACAAAAAATTCTATTGACTTCAGCCTGAAATATAAAGTGGCTGATATGAGCCTTGCAGCCTGGGGCCGTAAAGAAATTAAACTGGCCGAAGCAGAAATGCCGGGCTTAATGAGTATCCGTGAAGAGTTTGGCCAAAGCCAACCATTGAAAGGTGCAAGAATTGCAGGTTGCCTGCACATGACCATTCAAACAGCAGTATTAATTGAAACCCTGATTGCATTGGGTGCGGAAGTTAAATGGAGCTCTTGTAATATCTTCTCTACACAAGACCAGGCTGCTGCTGCTATTGCTGCTGCCGGTATTGGCGTATATGCATGGAAAGGCCAGAGCCAGGAAGAAGCTGACTGGTGTATCGAGCAAACCCTGTTCTTCGGTGGTGCAGACCGTCCGTTGAATATGATCCTGGATGATGGTGGTGATTTGACCAACATCGTTTATGATAAATTCCCTGAGTTGGTAGGCAACATTAAAGGCTTATCAGAAGAAACAACAACCGGTGTACACCGTTTGTATGAAAGAATGGCTGCCGGTACTTTACCGATGCCTGCTTTTAACGTAAACGATTCTGTTACCAAATCTAAATTTGATAACAAGTACGGATGTAAAGAATCTTTAGTGGATTCTATCCGCCGTGCTACCGATGTAATGATGGCTGGTAAAGTTGCCGTTGTTGGTTCGTACGGTGACGTAGGTAAAGGTTCTGCCGCTTCTTTGAAAGGTGCAGGTTGCCGTGTAATCGTTACTGAAATTGATCCTATCTGTGCTTTGCAGGCTGCAATGGATGGCTTTGAAGTTAAGCCAATGATCAAAGCAGTTGCAGAAGCGGATATCGTTGTTACCGCATCTGGTTGCCGCGACCTGATCACGGAAAAACATTTCCGTTTGATGAAGGATAAAGCAATTGTTTGTAATATCGGCCACTTTGATATTGAAATTGACATGGCCTGGTTGAACACCAGCTATGGTCATACAAAAGACACCATCAAACCACAGGTTGATATCTACAACATCGAAGGTAAAGATGTGATCATCCTGGCTGAAGGCCGTTTGGTTAATTTAGGTTGCGCAACAGGTCACCCATCCTTTGTAATGAGTAATTCATTCAGCAACCAGACTTTGGCGCAGATTGAACTGTGGACAAACCACGACAGCTACGAAAACAAAGTGTATGTATTGCCTAAGCACCTCGATGAAAAAGTTGCCCGTTTGCACCTTGCAAAAATCGGTGTTGAATTAGACGAACTTACAACTGAGCAGGCTGCCTACTTAGGAATTCCTAAAGAAGGTCCGTTTAAGGCTGAGCATTACCGTTATTAATATTTATATACCAGCATTTATAGTACAGCCCACGCTAAAGTGGGCTGTACTTTTTTTATCAATACAAGTGTTTTATCCCGGTTCTTTATCTGGCCACCACTAATTTCATCTCGCCAATTTCTTTACCAATAATATATTTTACGGTATACACGCCATTGGAAAGTTTGCTGACGTCAATGATTTTCCGAATGCTGCCATGGTTGTTGGCTACTGTTTGCTGTAATAATATTTTGCCCTGCATATCTACCAGTATGATTTTGGCATCCGAAATGGTATTGACAGATTTAATATTTACTGTTACCGTGCTGGACGCAGGGTTAGGATAAAGGCTGTTAACGACCGTCGTGTTTGCTTTGGTACCGCCAATCTCCTGTCCACGGGATGCAACGCAGGCTACTACGCCTACCGCCACGAGCCTCCGCAGGCTTTCGCAACCGGCTACAGTTGAACTTACAAAATAATTGCCGGTTACCAAAGGTGTAGTAGGCGGAAGTGCAGTACCACCTGACGAAACAGTATACCATCTTATATTGTATCCTACCAGTACCACCAGGTTTGCAACGGTTGGGCTGGCGCTGGCGCAAAAATTTTGTGTTGTTGCTACGTTTGCCCTGGTCGTTACCGTTAGTGTTACGGTAATTGCCCTCCTTACACTTTCACAGGTGCCAATAGTCTGGCTCACATAATAGGTTCCATTTACAAGAGGCGTTGCTGCATTTAAGGCTGTACCACCTGAAGAGACGTTGTACCATTTGAAGGTGGCTCCCGCTGCACCGGTTACTATTAAATTGCCCACCACCGGGTTACTGGTGGCGCAAAATGTTTGATTGGATGCAGTTGGGGCAGTACTTGGGATAACCGTTACCGCTACCAATCGCCTCATGCTTTCACAACCTCCTACCGTTGAACTTACATAGTAATTGCCGGTTTCCAACCGAGTAGCAGGCGGCAATGCGGTACCACCTGTGGCAACCCGGTACCATCTGATATTGTAACCTGCCAGTACCACCAAATTGGCCACAGTGGGGCTGGTGCCGGCGCAAAAACGTTGGGTAGTTATCACATTGGCCCTGGTTGTTACAGTAACAACTACGCCTATAAATAGTCTTGCACTTTCACAGGATCCGCTGATTTGACTTACATAATAGTTCCCGCTTACCAGTGGGGTAGTGGGCGCAAGCGGAAGTCCTCCCGTTGCAACGTTATACCACCTGGCAGTACTTCCCGGCGAAATCAGTGCGGCTAAATTGGTAACCGTTGGATTATCTGTAGCGCAAAAAGTTTGGTTGAATGAGATGGGCACAAGTGGTGTGGGATTAATGATTACATCAACCGAACCACGGGTGCCTTCGCAGAAGCCAAAAGTTTGGCTTACATAATATCTACGGGACGTTAACAGCGTTGCTGGGGTTAATGCTATACCGCCAAAACTTACCGTATACCATTTGAGGGTAGCGCCAACACCTCCGGTGGCCCTTAGGTTGGCAACCCGGGCGCCGGAACAAAATGTTTGCGTAGGTGTAACAGCAGGGGAACCAATGAATCCACACAACTGGAATTTAATCAGCCAGTAGTCTGCAAGGCCGTTAGTTACAAACCCTGCATTTGTAGAGGTAGAAAGGCCGGCCACTATAAATCCACCATCACTGCATTTTTCCAGGCTCATCGCATCATCCATTCCGGTACCGCCGAAAATTTTGCCCCAGGTAAAAGTACCTGCACCCGTTACTTCAACTATCCAGTAATCATCTGAATTACCCAGACTGTGCCCGGTAACCTGCCCATCGCTGGATCTTGCATATCCTGCCACGAGGTAACCGCCATCTGCGGTTTGTTGTACCGACCTGGCCTCCTCCTCATCAAACCCTCCATAACACCTGGCCCAGGTAAGCATTCCGGTGCTGTTTAGTTTCAGCAGGCAAAAATCAGTAGGCTCATAAATCCCACCATGGTAGCCAGTTCCGGCAAAATCTCCGTCTGGCCCTGCTGCCGTTCCGGCTACTATATAGCCGCCATCTGTTGTTCTTTGAATACTGCTGGCATAGTCAAATCCTGTAATGCTGCCGTAAGACCTTTCCCAAACATAATCACCGTTTGCAGTCACATTTAATATGTAAATATCATAGTTATACTCACCATATCGAAATCCATGTCCTGCAACCGTATAGCCGCTACCGACTTGTACCATAGAGGTAACCTCCCAGGGGTAATCACCAATCTCTACGATCAATTGACTGAAAATCTTTGTCCAGCTAACGAGCCCTGTACTCGTAAGTTTTACCAGCATGGCACCACTGGTTTGATAGGTGGTGTAGTCTGGAAATCCGGTGCTGGTCCAATCTGGCCCAATACCACCAACAAGGTAGCCTCCGTCTGCAGTTTGAATAATCGTATTGGCAATATTTTCAAAATAATAGAGATCAGCCCCGACAGCCCTGGTTCTATGCAGGCTTTTTTTCCATGTAATTGAGCCGGCGCTGTTTATTTTTACGATCCATGGTTCGTAAATATTTGTTGGGATATCATAATCATCTGGAGGAATACCATAATGATGACTTTGTCCGTAGTCGGTTACATCTCCATTTTTGGAATTGCTGACGCCTGCAATGATGTACCCCCCGTCGCTGGTTTGTACCACTGCCTTTGCAATATCAGTTCCGCTGCCACCATAGCTCCTTTGCCAAATTCTTGTACCTGCTGCATCAAGTTTCACAACCCAGTAATCGATACCGCCATGATTGCCGCTTACATCCCCGTCTACGGAACTGGATTGTCCCACAACAATATAACCACCATCAGCAGTTTGTTTTACAGCGTAAGCACTGTCATTCCTGGAGCCACCGAAGTTTTTGCTCCATTGAAGTACCGGTTGTGCATACAGCAAATTAATACTGCACAATACCAATAAGGTAATGAGGGGGAATCTAACTTTCATCTTTTGTCTTTAATGAGGTTAAAAAATATTTTTTTCCTTACAGCTCAGCAAGCCAGCAGCAGTTTAATCTGGTTGTACTAAAGAGGAGGGAAGCTGTATATGAAAAATTTATCATAAACCTAATACTTTCAAGACACAAATGCAAGCACTGAAATAAATTGCGTTTTGCTTTGCTTGGGTATAAAGTATGAAAATTCATTATTAGCTAAATCGCATGACGGACAGCAATAAAGCATGCTGGCTGTTGTTTACTCCCTGCTGTTGTGATCCTGGATAACCACCAGCATCATTTTTTTTTAATCTGCCAATGAGCTTTCTATGATAACCATCTTGCTATTTGCTTCATTATTTCTTTGATTAAACTTCCTCCAGGCTCAGTCTCACAACCTGTCACCGTTATCAGAATGCAGGCTACAAAAAAAACGCCCGCATTTAAGCAATGAAAGTATGCAACCCTGCGATGCATGTACCAAAATCAGGGATAAAGAAATAGCAGCGATAAAGGAAGAAAACAAAAGGCGCACCGAGGCTGACATTGCAAAAACCAGGGCAGATCAAATTGCCAAACAAAATGCTTATGATGAAAAGCAAAAACTGCAGCGGGAGGAGGATAAAAAACCAAAATCCGGTGAGCTGCTGATCAATGGAAACGATGTTACTGCCCGAACGACTGCACCCGTCGAAAAAGAAGCGCCAAAAAAACTGGAAAAAAATTACCTCTATTCGATCATCGACAGCTATAACAGTAACCTTTACAATTTACTGGATATGACAGATACAAGACGGCGTTCTAATATGAACAATCTTATATTTAACAATGACACTGTTTTCAACAAGAACGAATTCCAAAAATGTATAGCATTGCCGGGTAAAGAATCAACAGGGGCCTTTGCGTTTGGTAATAAATTAAATTTCCCTGCAAATATTGCGATCGTTATTTTAAATGAAGAAAAAGAAATTCCTGCGGGTAATGGAAGGAAAGTTGCTTCCAACTGGCCGATCGCCGATTTAGTGGATTCAAAAGGAAAAAGAATTTTGAACAACGATGATATTACGGCTATACTTCATTTTGCCGACGATTATTTTATTCTGTTTAAAGGTTCCTCCTTTGCCGGGGGAGGAAGCTATGGTACTACTTATTTTATGTTTGATGATGCCGAAATTTATAATTATAAAACAAAAACATCATATGCTATTCGCAAACAGCCATATCAAAATACTGCAGGCTGGGTTCATGGTACCACCCGTATTAATTTCCCTCGTTTAAGTTATGCTGTAGGCGATAATAAATTATGGAAAGATGGAACATACAAAGCATTTTTTTTAACAGAAGTTGCCTATAGAACAAACTATGTTGCTTACTACGTTACCAATAACGGAACGGTGGAAGCGCAGGAAATAGTGAACTAACATACTGTTCAACAATACTGTTATGAAAAACATCCTCTTATTCTTTATTACGTTTATCCTCGCTTACGCCTCATCTGAGTCTCAAAACATCCCCAACGAAAAATTAGATTTTTTTTCTGCAGAGATCAGTAAAATACAGTACACCGCCAATGAAAAATCATATACCCGTGGCGAAGGCTGTTACTAGGTAAGTTTCAATGACGATAATTTTATCATGTACAGCTACAACCAGCTTGCTATAAAATCTGAATATAAAAAAGGTGGCGGCCGGGAAGTGCTGGCATTAACAGAAAATATTGACTTCAGCAAAGCAACGGCAGTGAAAAATATGGCTTATGGTGGGCTTGCAGGCACTATCAGGGTTGTTTTTCCTAAAGATTATCTAAAAACACAACTGTTTGAAAATGGCATTTTGCTAAGCACAGTCAACGAAAGTTTCCTTGAATTTTTTTATGATAAAGCCAATCAAGAACAAATAAAAAAACTTCGTTCTTTGTTGAACGAAATGATAGCCCTGCCCAAAAAAGCAACAGGGCAGCCGTACGAGTCGTTTTTAAACCAGGCGGTTTATTTTAACATGTATGATAAGGAAAAAAGGGAAACCCATTTACAAACTTTAATAAACAATGGCACCAGCGAAGCGATGCGTTTAAAAGGCGACGACTATTATAATGATAAAGAGTATGATAAAGCAGTTAGGTGCTACTAAAAAGCATATCAGCAAAATAATTATGCTGAAGCCCTGTATGAAATAGCCGTTTGTAAACTTTTCGGAAGGGGGTATGACAGAGACTATGATGAATACACCCGCCTTATTAGTAGGGCAGCCGGTTTAGGCAGTGCAAAAGCGTTGCATACGTTAGCACCAAATTACTCCCGGAAATATGAATATGCAATGGCGATCAATTACACAGAAAAAGCGATTGCTGCAGGTTATTTATATGAATTTTACAGGAAGCAGGCTTACTCAAGCCTGTTTTATTATTATGGTAAATTAAACCAGTATTCAAAAATAGCAGCATTACTGACCGATGAAGCAGTTTACGCTTCCGGATTTAGTGAGACAGATTTATTAAATGAAAAATATAGTTTTCTTACTGGTAAGGGAAGTTGCAATGAGGCCGTTGCTTATTTTACAAGTATGGCGGAAGAAGCAAATACAAAAGAAGTAAAGGCGAAGTTATATGAATGTCTTGCAAAGATGTACGATTATGGCTGTGATGGGAGCAGGGGAAATAAAATCAAGAAAAATAAAAAAATGGAAACAACGTTTTATTTAAAAAGTAATGCTGCGGCCTACTGACAGCAATGAAGCGGTAATAGCAGCCAAAACAAAGGGTGATCGGGCGTATTTAAACTTTTAAGATGATACATGTCAAAATTAATTCTTGCATGGCTCAATTCCCTTCAATATTTTTATCTGCATCACCGTAGCTATACTTTTTGCCCGTTGCTTTGCCAGCATGGCATTGGTTCCTTCAAACAATTCATCCACGGTTTGTGCAAATAACTTATTCCATTGGTTAAAATGTTCAGCCTTTAGCGGCACCACCCTGTTGATATGCTCGTGTATCAATAAAGGATTGCCATCGTAGCCACCGGTATAGAATAACACATTTTCCCAAAAATCAAACATTACGGGAAAGTGTTTTTCCCAGTTCACTTTCACGATATCATTGAAAATATAACCGATGGTATCGTCTGTTTTTACTTTGTCGTAAAAGTTCCTTACCAGCAATTCGATATCGGCCCGGTTGGCAATGTCTTTTTTCATACGCTTCATTTTTAAGCCAGTAATGGGTGCAGTTGTTGTAACATTTCTTCCGGGCAATGTTTTTGCATTAAAGGAAACAATTGCCGCTCCTCTTTGCGGATATGTGCATCCAGTTCGTTGCCTAACTCATTTAGGATGGCTTCCTGGTCATCGGTGTTCTTCAACGAACTAAACAAAGCTGTCAGCATTTTATGTTCAGCTACAATTTCATCGGCCAGTGTTGCAATAGCAGGAGCTGCCGCCCTTACTTCCCTGAGCATTCGTTCTTCCTTTTTAAAATGTTTTTTCAGATCAGTGTTAAAAAAATGGATGGCATACACCGCCTTATCTGAAATGGTGGTTGGCAGCCCCTTATACACAGGCGCATTTCTTTTAATCAGTTGTGCAAGTATCAAAGCACCATGATGTTCCCTCGATAAAGGGGCCAGTGATTCATGTCTTTTCATGTGAGTCTTTTTATCGTTTTTAACAATCGGGTAACAAGCCAACAGCTTATTATTAGCTGGGGATATGAAGGCTACAAATCTTTCCGGTTAAATTTCCTGGTAGAAAGCCAGGCAGGCAATATGATCCAAAGAATCATTACCATCACGGCAATGATAAAGCCGGCAGCAGTGCCAAAAAAATCTTTGAATACGGCACCCGTGTAACCCATCAAAGCAGACACCTCCATTTTTAGTAACACCAGTATCCTGCCCAGGTCGATGGGATTAAAGGCACTGATGCCGATCATCGCTTTCTCCAAAGGGTAATCCGCAAACTGGAAAAGGATGAACAACACCAGGCCATCAAATAGCAAAGAAAAGTACAACCACAGCAAAATGGCCACACCAATGCCCTTGGCTTTGTCCCTCGTTTTAACCGTTGCCAGCAGGGCAATGGCAACAAAAATGACTGACAATAATAAACCCACACCCAGCATTGTTAAACCTGTGGGTGTAAACTCATACAGTAAAACAGGAATACCCACGCCAATAAAAAATGCCAGTGCAAGCGAACAGGCAAGGCCCGCAAAGATGCTGAGCCAGATGGTATTTCTTTTCAACGGCTGGCTCACCAGCAATTCTAAAAATTCTGCACTGTTGTAAACATAAATGGCGGAAAATAAAATACTCATCAACGGCACAATGATCAAAATAATATTCAGCAGGCTCAGCAGCCCTTTTGCGCTGTTATCTTCCAGGTTGAAGATAGTGAAGGACAGCAGCAGCAGGAAAAAAGTATACGCCAGTATGATCCTGCTGCGCAAAATATCAATGATCACATATTTAATGATTTTTTTCATAATATTTGGCCCACCAAACCTGCCCCAGGGGGAGGCTTTAAAGAGTCTGTTTATTTAAAGCTTTTTATTTAACTATTATACGCTGCCATGTTTATTTTGTGCCTTGTTTTTTTAGCATTACAGATGCAATGGCCCGTGATAATTTTTCCTCGCCTGTATCAGCCCGCAGGTCATTGATGTTTTTATGAAAGCACAATTTACCATCCTGCATATAAATTACCTGGGTCACCAGTTCGTCCAGTTCACTCAGCACGTGTGATGTTATTAAGATGAGTTTGCCTTTTGCTTTTTCGGCAATGATCTTTTCTTTCAGTATTTCAGCAGCCACAGGGTCAAGGCCCGCTGTGGGTTCATCGAGTATCAGCACTCCAGGATTAAATAAAAATGCCAGTGAGGCACTTACCTTTTGGCGGGTGCCACCAGATAAGGTACGCATGCGTTTGTTCAGTAACTGATCAAGCCCAAACTGTTTAACCAGCTCTTCATCCAGTTGTACCCCGTTTTTATTTCGGATATCTTTCATCATATCCAATACCTGGCCAATGGTCATATTATCGGGGTAACGGCCAATTTGCGGCATGTAGCCGATATCGGCACGGTACTGCCAGTTGTGTAAAATATTTTTTCCATTAAAAGTTATGAAACCACTGTCACAAACCACCATGCCCAAAATGCATTTGATAAAAGTAGTTTTACCGCTGCCATTAGGCCCGATCAGTGCAATGCATTCGCCCTTGTTGCAGGTAATGCTCACATTGTCCAGCGCCCTGAGTTTTCCAAACTGTTTGTTGATATTGTTGGCAATGATCATAATGGTAAAGATTTCATCAATGGGTGTTCGTCTTTCAGGTTTTCAGGGGTAAGGCTGGGAATCACTTTTTCTGATTTATCCATCAACGACACAATAAAACTGTGAAACAAAATCATGGCGGGTGGGTTTTGTTCAACGATCATACTATACATACTTACAGGCCGGTACGGAACATCGCCATAGTTGTCCCTGTTCAGATCATAGCCCTCATATTTATCCCAATAGTTATTATTAAAATTGTTCAGCACCAGTGAACCATTGGTGCCCACATCAAATGTGTTGCCAATAAAATTGTTTTGTTGCAGGTTGATGTCCATACAACTGGCCTGTATCTTAAGTGCCCAGCCATTACTTTTAAAAACATTTTTTTTCATGTGAATGCGGTTGGCACCTTCAGCATAGATTGCCATGGTGTTTTTTTCAAAGCGGTTGTTTTCAATATAGCTGTCGTTGATCTCTTTCAGCAAAAGTCCATAAGCGGCATCGCCCCAGTTTTCTTTAAAATAATTATTGAACATTTTTACACCTTTCGAAAACATCACGGCTACACCGGCCCCGTTATTTTCAAATACATTGCTGATATATGCATCATCGTTGGAGAACATAAAGTGTAAACCATACCGCAGGTTTTTAAATGAAATATTCCGCCAGATAACGGAGTTGGTTACAAACTCAAAGTAGATGCCATCGCGGTGGCCGCTGATGGTATTGGCGATGATTCGCATGCTGTCGCTCTTCCAGCAATGAATGCCGTTGCCGCTTTGCTGCTCTTCTGTTGCGTTGGCAGTTAGCGTATTATTTTGAATAAGGCAGTTAATACCATACTGTGCGTAGATACCGAAAAAAGCATCGTGGATGATATTATTGACGATCGCCACATTGTGCCGGTTATAGATTTTTATCGCTGCATAGTCAGTCATGCTGGATACGCCGGTATGCTGCAGCAGGAATCCATCTATCGTAACATTGTCAGCATTGATGGAAATGATCTCATATTTTTTTTCTCCATCCAAAACAGGATGATCAATACCTTTTAACACCAGTTGCTTATTGATGAGCAGGTTCTTTTCATGATACCTTCCAGGCTCAACAAGGATGGTGTCTCCATTTGCAGCAGCCGCCACCGCAGCAGTGATGCTCTGGTATTGATGTTGTTTTCCTACAACAACAGTACGGGCATTTACCTGCAGGTAACAACAGCATAATATGAATACAGCAAATTTCATTTGGTCAGTTTATCCCAACTGGTTTCTTCACCCTTTAATTGCCGGGCAATGGCTTTCAGGCTGTCTTTATTTTTAAATGCGATTACGTTGCCATTCATAGGGCCACGTATATTGTCGCCTTGCAATAAAAAACTTTCACCTGTCTTTACCAGCGAATGATCACCGGCAAAGTCAACGAGGTAGATATCTTTTATATCTTTCTCTTCAATGGATTTAGCTTTCACCAAGGAGCGCAGGCAATGGATATCATCAAACTTATACCGTTTGCCCTTCTTCGTAACCAGTTCTGCGCCATACTTTGTATCGGTGATGGTCATCTTGCATAGATAACAATTGTCCTTGCCTGTTACAATGGGCTCAGGGCCTGCATTGCAACTATTCAACAGGAAAGAAGCGATGGTGACCACGATCGCGGTACCAGGTATAAAATTTCTTTTTAGGGTACGGTTTTTTCTCCACTCCAGTATTACACATATTAACGATAAAATGCCTGCTCCAATAAAAAGCCAACCGCCGGAAGCTGGTATGGAATAAGCTCCAAAGTTGAGCAGTTGTTTAAACCCGATCAATGGCGGCTGGTATGCCATCCCCGGGACTATGATGGCGGCATTTGGATCCAGGTTGTGGCCATAATCGTATTCCCATCTCCAAAAATCAAACATGGCAACAATGCCAAAAAGAACAAACGATATAAAAAGTATATTCAGCCAGCTTCTTTTATTTACAATAGCAACCAATAAAAAAGCCACTGCAAAAAATACGATGCAGTAAGGCAATATCGTAAACTCAAAAAAGTCTTCATTGTGCAGGGTCTTCATCCCGATATAGTGGTTGAGCCCATTGATGATGTCAACATTTCCCCGCAGGCCGTTGGCATGTATGGTAAGCCCAAGGCCCTCGGGATATTGCGGGGCACTCAATTCTATCCTCCAGATGGGCGTGAATAATACGATCACCAAACCGATGGCAGCAATAAGCAGTAACACCCTGCTGGTATTGCTTAGTTTACTTTTCATTTTGAATCATTTAGTTTTCAGTTTCGCAAACTGCGGTACTGAATTATTTTTTTGCGGGCGGTAAAAGAACGCCGTCAATTACATGTATAATACCATTCGATGCAGGAATAGACGCAATGATTGTGGCACTGTTATTCAGCATCACTTTACCATCCTTAATATTCACCGTTAAATTGTCGCCATTTACCATACCCAGTACCTGTCCGTCAGTAAAACTCTCTGCCTTCATAGCTGCCAGCGTAACATGGTATTGCAGTATGTTTTGCAGGTCTTCTTTTTTCTCAGCTTTCATCAGGCCATCCACTGTACCTGCCGGTAACTTATCGAAAGCCGCATTTGTGGGAGCAAACACAGTGAACGGGCCCGCATTGGACAATGAGGTAACCAGCTCAGCCTGCTTTAATGCGGCCACTAACGTAGTGTGCTCTTTTGACCCTACGGCCACTTTCACCACATCCTTTGCCGAGTCATCATCTTTTACAGCTTCCTGGCCACCGGCCGTGGCTGGTGCTTCTATAGTATTATCAGTTGCGGCTGCTGCATTTTCAGTTGCATTATTACATGCTGTCATTCCCCCGAGGAATAAGCAGGCTAAAAATATTTTATACTTTTTCATTTTGGAGAATTATTAGTGATGAATTATTCTTTTTTTAACCAGCCTATATTCCAGCTTCTTCACTAAGAGAAGAAACCGGAATATGGCAAATATTTTATTTCCCTCATGCCACTATGCTGTTTTTTATTTGCAATGTTGAATGCTTTCAAAATCTGACCCGGGATATTTACCGGGCCTTATTTTTTTTCCGTACTGTCCACTTTAGGATAATTTTTACCGGTACTGAATAACAGCGGTACATTGCTTCCTGCAGGAGAAACTCTCAGGTAGCCCTGCATTTCCTGGTGCAATGCACTGCAGAAATCGGTACAATAGAATGGATACATACCGGGTTTATCGGCAATCCATTTCAGCGTTTGGGTTTCACCCGGCATAATCAATAACTCTCCATTGTCTGCACCCTTTATGGCAAAACCATGTGGCACATCCCAATCCTGCTCCAGGTTAGTTACATGGAAGTACACTTCATCACCGGTTCTTACACCTTCAATATTATCAGGTGAAAAGTGAGAGCGGATACAGGTCATGTAAACATGCACTTTGTTGCCTTCTCTTACCACTTTGGTTTCTCCTTCTCCCTTGGATACATACGGGTTAGTGTTCTCTTCTATCTTAAAGAATTTAACCGATTTGTCCCTGATAACACTGGCAGCTACTGCCTGGGCATAGTGTGGTTCGCCAATGGTGGGGAAGTCAAGTATCAGTTGCATTTTATCGCCGCTGATATCATATAACTGTGCACTCTGCGCCAGTTCCGGTCCTGTAGGCAGGTAACGGTCCTTTGTAATTTTATTGTATGCAATCAGGTATTTTGCATTGGGCTTTTTGCTGTCACCCCCAGGTATGCATAAATGACCAACAGAATAGTAGGTGGGCACCCTGTCCAGTACTTTCAGATCTGCAATACTCCATTTCACCACTTCGCTTGATACAAAGAAAGTAGTGTAGGCGTTGCCTTTACCATCAAACTCAGTATGCAACGGACCAAGACCGGGTTTCTTCACCTCGCCATGTAATGCGGCTTCGTATTTAATCACCGGAATGCCATCGTACTCGCCGTCATAGGCTTTGTCTGCAATGGCTTTTTGCATTTTAGTAAAACTGAATACAGGGACCAGGG
>Ga0105047_10008508_pt1 | contig 17067 bp, 14 predicted proteins | sample MAT04_FD_78384 | JGI IMG/M metagenome (GOLD analysis project Ga0105047, IMG submission 78384) | Freshwater microbial communities from Lake Fryxell liftoff mats and glacier meltwater in Antarctica - MAT-04 (megahit assembly) | ecosystem: Environmental > Aquatic > Freshwater > Ice > Liftoff...
CACCAAAAACCTTTCTTAAAATATCAGTCGTTCTTGCAGCAAAATTTGTTCTAATATTTATTTCTTCTTTTGCAATTAAATTAAACAACGCATCTGTTGCTCTCTGAGTAACATAACTTGTAAGATCTGGGTTCAGTTTTCTAAACGTTGTAGGAAAATTATTGTATTTGGTAACCATATCACCATAATATTTTGTGGCATCTACCTTGTCAAGAGATTGAGCGATAACGGGTCTAAATGCAGCTAATAATTTAGCGGTCGTTTTTTCTCTAAAAAAATGTGTTGCACTTGTATCGCCATTTCTAATCAAACCGATGGCGTCACTTAGCGTCATACTTCTAATAGCATCTACAAAAATTGGTTTTGCATATCCGGCGGCATCTTCTGCTCCTCGGTTTATTTGCAGAATGGCTTTGTCTACAAGGCTGTTAAGACCTAAGTCTCGCAGCGTATTTTCAATCTTTCTAGCCTCCGGCGGTAATAAAACCTTGTACAATTCATTTCTAAAAAAGCCATCTGTTGTGTTTAATTGAAGTACAGATTTTGTAATTCCCTGTCCTAGCGCCTCTTTTATTCCTGCGGCAGCTTCAGTGTTTGAAATACCAATACCTGTACCAGCCCCGGCAGCGGCGGTTGCCACCTGTTGAAGCGTTTCGCAGGAGCCAAGTGTAATAGCAATAATAGATAATGTAAAGAATGTTTTCATAATGTTAGATTTTATTTCATTGTTAAAAGCAACTATGCTGCCAGTAAAAAAATACCGGTGTTAAAAGAGTCAAAATCATCTGAATAAAATGTTGTAAAATTAAGCTACACAACCGATGCAACCCATTGGCACAAAAAACCAATAATCAATCCTGAGTAAATATCTTTTTCTGTATGATCTGTTATAAGTAACCTTGCTGTACAAATGATACCTGTGCATAAAAGCACCAATGCTAAAGGCCATGTCATAAGCATGGTATTGCTTTGCGCCACTACCCAAAATAAACCGAGCCAGCCGCCCATACCTATTGCATGCATACTTATTTTGTAATAAATATTTGCTATGAGTCCTGCACTTGCCGCCAAAAAAATACCTAGGATAAAAGAAGCCATAATGGGCGGATACATTTCCTGCTTTTTAAAAACAGTGTAAGCCCAAAAGAAAAATATGCCGCAAGCCATATAAGGTATAATACGGTCTCGTTTTGTACGCAAAAAAACAGAATCTATAAAACCTACTGCTTTTAATAACACAATACTAAGCAAAGGATAAAATATAAGATTGTAAGCGCTAATTAAAACGGTATACATTTTTGCTTTGGCAGAAAACCCTGTAAAGTAAGATGGGTGTATGTAAACTAAAAATGCAATGACGTACAGCGGCACAAAAATAGGATGGAAAATATAGGACAAAAAAGATGCAGGCCATTTTATAGCCGGATGAACGTATTTTTTTTCGCTTACAATTTCTTCCTTAAAAATAGAATCCATTTTATAATATTTTTCTTAACCTTGCTACAGGAATATTTAATTGCTCCCTGTATTTTGCTACCGTTCTTCTGGCAATGTTATATCCTTTTTCCTGCAGCATTTCAGTCAATTTTTCGTCGCTGTAAGGATGTTTCTTTGTCTCTTCCCCAATTAAATCCATCAATATTTTTTTCACCTCTCTGGTACTTACTTCTTCGCCGCTATCTGTTTGCAGGCTTTCACTAAAAAAGAATTTTAAGCGGTATGTACCAAATTCTGTTTGTACAAATTTGCTGTTGGCTACACGGCTTACGGTAGATATATCGAGGTTTGTTCGCTCGGCAATATCTTTTAATATCATAGGTCTCAATTCCGTTTCATCTCCTGTAACAAAAAAATCGTGCTGGTAATTCATAATAGCTTCCATGGTATTCAGCAATGTATTTTGCCTTTGCTTTATAGCATCTATAAACCATTTTGCACTATCTATTTTTTGTTTTATAAATAGCACTGCTTCTTTTTGCTGTTTATCTTTTTTCGTTCCTTTATCATAATCCTTCAGCATATCTCTGTAGCCTTCGCTGATGCGTAAATCAGGCGCATTTTTACTATTTAAACTCAGCTCCAGTTTACCTACGTTGTTAGCAATAAAAAAATCTGGTATTACATAGTTGGTATTTTTACCGGTATCGCCGGCAGTACCACCCGGCTTGGGGTTTAGCTTAACTATTTGTGTTATTATTTCTCTTAACTGTTCATCTGAAAGGCTAAGTGCACGCTGTATTTTTTCGTAATGCTTTTTTGTAAATTCATCAAAGTATTTTTCCAATACTTTAATGGCAGTATCTATGGTTTTTCCTTGATCTACCTTGCGCTGTAATTGCAGTAACAAACATTCCTGCAGGTTTCTTGCACCTACTCCAGGTGGGTCAAAATGTTGTATCTGTAACAATAACTGTTCAATCTCTACTTCATCTGTATCTATATTTTGCCTAAAAGCTAGATCATCAATTATGGCACTAATTTCTCTTCTTAAATAACCATCATCATCTAAACTCCCCACCAACTGTTCTGCAATTTTCATTTGCTTTTCGCTCAATTTTAAAAGCCCTAATTGCTGCAGCATTATTTCCATAAAGCTCGTTTCTACTTTATGAGGTATTACCCTGTTATCATCTTTTTCAGGATAATTTTCATCCCTCATTTTATAATCTCCTACATCATCATCGCCTTCATGAACATAGTCGCTGATATCAATATTGTCGTATTCTTCTTCGGTACCCTCGGTTTTATATTCTTCTTCCCCCGGTTCAGTAAACTCATCTTTTTCAAATTCATCATCATGGCTATCTTCGTCTGCCTGCTCCAAAGCTGGATTTTCTTCCATTTCTTCCTTTATACGCTCATCTAATATTGCCGTAGGCACCTGCAATAACTTCATAAGCTGTATCTGCTGTGGAGAAAGTTTCTGTAATAGTTTCTGTTGTAAACTCTGATGTAATGCCATGCGAAAAAATCTAAAGAATAAAATTGTTTAATACGTCATTTAATAATGAAAGATGTAAAACGAAAGTATTGATAAGTTCGTAAATTTACACTCATTCTATTTTATAAAATGAAAAGCAAATTTATAACTTTATTGAGTTGCACGTTTTTTGTGTCGTCTGCTGTTTTCAGTCAGGCTAAAATTCCTTTTGCTTCAGAAAAATCTTTTTTTAAAATAACTACAGCAGATACAGTAACAGCTAACAAAATCAGTATTTCGCCCTACATGTTGGTATCGCCATCTTTTTACAGTAACAACCTTGCTTTTTTCTGCAGGCAGGAACTTAAATTTGAAAAAGTTACAAAAATTCCTTTTAAGTTTAGGTTAGGATCTGTGCAACAGGTAGATTATTTGGAAGGTAAAAAAGGTACAATTCTCTTTTATTAATACAACCACTAATTTGATAATGCATTTTTTATTAATTTACAATAAATTATAATGCATGTTTAAATACATTAAATATTTAAATCCTTTAATACTATATGCCTTAGCAATTATTAGCTTTACTAACACCGGTTTGCTGTGCTGGCTTGTATTAATTTACTCATGGGTATTTGTACCTGTGCTGGAATTATTTATAAATCCTGATACAAAAAATTTAACCGCAGCAGAAGAGGAGCTATCTAAAAATGATAAATTGTTTGACTACATGCTGTACCTGATTGTTTTTTTACAAATACCCACTTTAGTTTTTTTCTTTTACTCTTTTACAAATAATACTTTAACCACCATCGATATTATCGGTCGCATTACTGCCATGGGTATGTTATGTGGCACATTTGGGATAAACGTTGCTCATGAACTTGGGCATAGAAAAAACAAATTTGAACAGGTACTTGCAAAAATATCTCTGCTTAGCAGTTTATACATGCATTTTTTTATAGAACACAATAAAGGTCATCATAAAAATGTAGCTACGCCAAATGATCCCAGCAGTGCACGCTACAACGAATGGGTGTACGTTTTTTATTTTAGAACAATCATATTTTCTTATTTGTCTGCCTGGCATATTGCAAACGATGAAATGAAGAAGAAAAACCTTTCTGTTTTAAATTTAAAAAATGAAATGTTACAAGTGCAAATAATACAGGTAGCATTTGTAACAGCTGTGTATATTTTTTTTGGTGGATGGGTTACCGTTTATTTTTTAGCAGCAGCGCTTATGGGAGTTTTATTATTAGAGACTGTGAACTATATTGAACATTATGGCTTGCAAAGAAAACAAACAACAGAAAATAAATTTGAAAGAACAATGCCTGAACATAGCTGGAACAGTAACCACGTTATTGGTAGGCTTTTACTATTTGAACTAAGCAGGCATAGCGACCATCATTATCTTGCAAGTAGAAAATACCAGATATTAAAACACCACGATAATGCACCCCAATTGCCCACAGGCTACCCAGGTTCTATGCTCCTTGCACTTGTGCCACCATTATGGTGTAGCATCATGAACAAAAAAATAGGTGCAATAACTACAAATTAACAGAAGAAGAAATGTGGAATTACTTCTACATGAACATTTAGTACGTAAAAGAAAAAATCCCCTCCTGAAGAGTCAGGACGGGATATTGTTCAAGCATGAGAAAAAATTAGACAATTCGTAATATATTTTTACTCTTTTCGAAAATTCTACACAAATATGCGCCAAATTTTTATGATATACAACAGTTTGAAGGTTTATTTTATATTGAAAATGTAGTTATTTTTCTTTTAAAATTGGTTTAAAAAAAGGTGATTTTAGCACTGGTCCATTATTCATATTACGTATTCTTTTTGTGGAATAATTTCTACACCTTACTATTTTTTTTTCTATGGCTTAATAGATACTGTACTTATACATTAAATTTTAAGGGTATCTATACCAAAATAAAAATTATACAAATCATACTTATTTAAAAAATTAGTATTTCATTCATGTTATTTGGCACAATCTTTCCAAATAGGGCTGTAAACTTTTCATGCTAAAAACTTCTCTTTCAATTCTATTCTGTTTATTTTTTTTCTTTTATAGCTGCACCACTAAAAAAACAGAAGCACCTATACTACTAATAAAAAAAGCTGATGTTGATAAAAAAGTAAATATTTCTTATCAGATAATACCTTCAAAAGACAGTGTAAAAAAATATTTAAAAACACTTGTAGAGCCAGATTTGAGTCTTGTAGCTTTAATTAACAGGGCAGATAAAGGCTTTCTTAAAAACTTTGACAGTATTGTAATACCTATTGATAAAAAACAAAAACTGCAGCAGTACTTTCCTTTTCCTTTTTACGCAGACTTTTTAAAAGATGTTAAGAAAATAATTTTCTTTTCGTATCCCGCCCAAGCATTTGCAGCGTACGAAAATGGAATGTTAGTGTATACAGGTCCTACAAGCATGGGCAGAAAAGCTGACATGACACCCACCGGATTATTTTATACCAACTGGAAAGCGGAAGAAACTACCAGCACCTTTAACGATGAATGGCAACTTAAATGGAATTTTAATATCGAAAATAGACTGGGGGTCGGCTTTCACCAGTATGAAATGCCTGGTTATCCTGCATCTCACTCCTGCCTTAGACTTACAGAAAAAGATGCTAAATATCTATATGAATGGGCAGACCAGTGGAATATAGAAGGTACAGATAATATTGTAGCACATGGCACGCCGGTAGTGGTTTTTGGTATCTATCCATTCGGCAGCTCAAAACCGTGGCTTGCTTTAGCACAAAACCCAAATGCTTTAAACATTGCAGAAGCAGATTTGGAAAATATTGCCGCCAAACATATTGCTGACATATTGCAAAAACAGGCGGAAAGAGATAGTATAAAATAAAATGATAATTAAGTAAAATTATGTATGACTTAAAATAAATGCCACCAACCTTAATTAATATTTTTTTGCAATATGAATCGGTAAAATAGTAACAACGTTTTTATAAAAACAAGCTAATATTTTATTTGCTTACACTTTAAAACAAATCCATTTTTTAAGCCAGTTAAAAACCATTATTTTTATAATTAAATAAAGTAACCGGTAAACATGCTTCAAATTATTAATCAAATATTTGAAATAAAAAATAAAATAAGCAGTTTAAACGAAACGGCTTCCTTCGAAAGGAATTTTAATCGGTTGTATGCAATTTTTGAAGAAGATGGCTACATTATTCAAGACCCAACCAACGAACATTATGAAGCATCCAGAACAGACTGCGAAGCAAGTATTGTGGGTAATGTTTCATCAAAAATGAAAATTACCAAAACACTTAAACCTATCATTTACCAAAAGCTGCAGGGCAATGTACAGTTGCAACAAAAAGCTGTTGTGATTGTAGAGAAAATTTAAAATTGAGTAATGAGATCTGTAAATATTGGTATTGATTTAGGTACAACAAATTCCCTTATTGCTAAGTTTGAAAACAATAAAGTGAGGGTGTTTAAAAACCCGGTTGGGCAAAAAGAAACCCTTGCCTCTTTTGTGGCGTACCGAAAAGACAGAATTTTGGTAGGCGACAAAGCCCGTGAATATCTTACCAAAGATGCAGTAAATGTGTTTGGTGGTTTTAAGCGAAAAATGGGTACAGATGAAAAATACTACGTAGTAAATTTAGATGAGAATGTAACACCAATAGAACTTTCCACACTTGTTTTAAAAGAATTAAAAAATTTTGTGCAAGATGATGAAATGCCGGAAGCATGCGTAATAACAATACCGGCATCTTTTGATAGTATGCAGAGTAACGCTACATTAAAGGCTGGTGAAGACGCAGGTTTTAAGCATGTGTATTTATTGCAGGAACCAATAGCGGCAAGCCTCGCTTTTTTTAATGCTCCTGAAATTCCTAAAAAAAATGAAGAAGGTTATTGGCTTATTTATGATTTTGGTGGTGGCACTTTTGATGTGGCGCTGGTAAAATCATCGGGGGATGAATTAAAGGTAGTGGATCATGAAGGCAATAATTTTTTGGGCGGTATGGACTTCGATTTTGCCATAATAGATAAAATTATTATTCCAGCTATTATTGCGGAGACCGGCATAGAAAATTTTGAAGATGAAGTAAGGCTTAAACATGGCAAATATGAAATGTTGTATTATCAAATTATGTATTATGCTGAAGAAGCTAAAAAGGAACTTGCCAGAAATGCCTCTACCGATATTGAATTTAGTGCTGAATTAGATGGGAAAAAATATGATTTTTATTTTGCCATTAGTAAAGAGCAGGTAGATGAAATATTTTTACCCATTATAAATGAAACAATTGTCTTACTAAAAAAAATATTGGAGAATAACAGACTGTCTGCCGAAGCAATTAACGAAATAATATTGGTAGGCGGCTCTACATTTTTGCCACAAGTAAGGCAGGAACTATTCGCACAAACCGGTATAAATATAAATCACATTATTGACCCCACAACTGCCATAGCAGTAGGTGCCGCTTTTTATGCAGCCAATAAATATTATGAACCAACAGTAGAGATATTGCCTAATTCCAACAGTGTTATAGCTGATGCTTTGCTTGCCGGTATTGACTTTGAAGCAACAGATATAAGAATTGAATTACAATACAATCGCTCCAGCAGAGATAAAGAAGAAGTTTTATTAATGGCTTGTAGCGGCGATTATGATAATAAATATTACCGTATAACTAGGGCCGACGGCGGTTTTGATACAGGCATTATAAACCTTAGGGCAAAGAAGACAGAATTTTTGCCACTGATACCGGAAAACAATAATCATTTTATACTACATGTATATGATGAACATAAAAATGAATTAAAAAAACTATCGCAGCAAATAAATATTACCCAGGGTTTTTATAACATTGATGGGCAGCCTTTGCCACACGATATTTCTGTAGAGATAGATGACCTCGAAAATAACACCACCAAGCTGGAGGCCATTTTTGAACGGAATAGTTTATTACCGCAAAAGCGAACATTGTACAGAGAAATTTCTAAGACAATAAAGAAAGGCAGTAGCGATGAAATTATCATAAACATTTTAGAAGGAGATAAAAATGCAAGAGCATCGTCAAACCTTACTATTGGTTGTATTGTTATCTCAGGCAAAGATTTACAGAGCGATTTAATAAAAGGATCTGATATAGAAATACAAATTCACCTTACAGATTCAAGGGTTTTAAATACCACCGTGTTTCTTGCAATGACACAGCAGGAGTTTAAAAATGTATTTTCTATTGCTGAAAAGCAGGTAAATATTGATAGGTTAAAAGAACAGTTTTTTTCATTGGAAACTGCATTGATGGACACTCTAAGACAGTTTCAATATAATGAAGATAAAATATGGGAAATTAAAGCGACTTCTTTTTTGGAAGAACTACAGTCTTTAAAACCACGGTTACAAAAAATAAAAAGCAATGATAAGTCAGATGAAAAATATGTGATAGCAGAAAAACTTTCCCGTATTTCGCAGGAGGTGGATAAACTTGGCGGCAACGAAAGAATTTCTTTAATGCTGGATGATTATCTTCAACACAAAGAAACTGTATTAGAAATAATAGCAATGGCGGATTTTAATAAGGATGAACTGAAAAAATCATTACAAAAAATTGAAGCATCTGAGCCTTCGTTTATGAGATCTAAAAACGTTTCGGTAATTGAAAATATAATAAACCAGTTAAACGATTTATATTGGCGAGCACTCAGCAATACTACCAGTTTTTTAATACAAAAATTTATAGAGTTTAAAAGTTATGAGCCGTTAGAATTTAAAGATTATAATGCAGCAAAATCTATATTTAAAATGGGTGATGCAGCATTGGAGCAGGAGAAATATCCTGAATTTAGGCAACACGTTTTTAATATCTCCTCCTTATTAAAAAAAGTGAAACTGAACAATAATATTGACTTTAAAGGCACAGGCATTGGCTAGTAAACAATACACGTCTATCATACGGCTTTTTTTACACAGCGATGTAGCTACAAATGGTGAAGCTATAAACATGCCTCGTATAAAAAAGCAGCTTGCTGCAGAATTTGATTTTGCAAAAGAAGGTTTTATAACTGTAGATGGATATAACTACAGTAAAAACGATGTGCTGGAAGAACTATCCAGAGAAGATTTTTTGGAGCGCCTGCATTATCATAAAAAAATATGGGAAAACAAAGCGGTCCTTTCTATTTTAGAAGATAATGAACTGCGGTTGTACGAACTGCGGGACCAGATAAAAACCTTTACAAACGATACAGCGTTTGATGCATTTTTCTCACCTTATTTTGCAGTTCCGTTTAATTATATTTCGAGAAATTATTTAAATGAAAAGCGGTTGAGCGATATGGGTGCCTGGTTATTGTTTGAAGATTTTTTGCAGGGAGAAGACAGAGAAGAGGCATTTAGAGCCATCAGAATATTTTTAGATGAAAATATCAGATTGATAAAAAATATCAATAGCGATAATTATAAAAGTATAAGACCTCAAATAGACCACTGGTTAAAACCGGGCGGTAGCGATTTGCTCAATCACTTACCACACGAATTTTATAGCACTAAGAATGATTTAGTGCTGTACCTTATCAACCTTACGGTACGAATTCAAAAAATAAATAAACAGGATTGTAAGAATGTAAGTACTGAACTTACCTGCGTTACAGATATAACAAAGGAGTATGAGGACCTTATAATGAACAACCATAAAGTTTACACTCAAACTAATTATGCTACTTCGTCTGGTAATAACTATTGGTGGATACTGTGGGTAGTTATATTGTTGTTTAGGTTACTAGCAGGTGGTTGTTAATTGTTATTTACCCTTCGCCTTGGGCCATCATATAAACTAAAATGCCCTTAAAGCAAGGGCATTTTAAATACGGATCAATCTAGGAGTACATAGGATATTTTCTTAGGTTTCCGCTAGGATAATGGATATGCAAATATGCCCCATTAAATTACCATACGTTGTAGCCCCTTATCTTTAAACCTTGTAGAGTATCTGCAAATAAATATCATCTTTTATCTATCCAACATTTTACCCCACTCAGTTGAAGCGTATAAGCCTTTAATCATCATCATCATTAACTATATTTGTCCTCCACAACAATTTCGTATTAATGGCCATTTTCGATATTAAGCTTCCTGCATATATAGCAAAGGCATTAAACTTACCTGTGAGCGATGCCAGAAGCCAGCAGATAAAAGTTCTTAAAAAATTACTTCGAAAAGCAAGGTTTACACAGTTTGGTCAGTTATACAAGTTTGATGAAATTTTATTGAGCAGACACCCCGGTAAGAAATTTCAGCAGAACGTGCCCACATATAATTACACCAAACTTTACAATGACTGGTGGTATAAAACCCTTGAAGGAATACCAGATGTTTGCTGGCCAGGGGTAATAAAATATTTTGCATTAAGCAGCGGCACAAGCGATGCTTCGAGCAAATACATTCCTATTACAAAAGAATTAATAAGAAGTAATACTATTACAAGTATTAAACATTTATTTAGTCTCGCAAAATATGACCACATCCCTAAAAGCTCCATTGGTAAAGGATGGCTAATGATAGGTGGCAGTACACAATTACAAAAAGGAGCTACCTATTTTGCAGGTGACTTAAGTGGAATACAGCAAAAAAATCTTCCCTTATGGTTTAGAGGCATGGGTCTTTATAAACCCGGCAAAAAAATAGCAAGAGAAAAAGACTGGTCAAAAAAACTGGAAGAAGTGGTGGAAAATGCACCTAACTGGGATATTGGTTTTCTGGTAGGTGTACCTGCATGGTTACAAATTTGCTTAGAAAAGATTATTGAGCGATATAACCTAAACAACATTCACGAAATGTGGCCCAACCTTGCCTTTTACGTACATGGTGGTGTAGCCATGGAGCCCTACAAAAAAGGGTTTGAAAAATTATTGGGCAAGCCCATTACTTATATAGAAACTTACCTTGCAAGTGAAGGGTTTTTAGCTTACCAAAACCGGCAAGATACCCGAGGCATGCAATTGGTGTTAAGCAATAATATTTTTTTTGAATTTGTACCTTTTGATGATAAAAATTTTGATGCAGAAGGCAATATGGTAGCGGCGCCTGAAGTGTATATGATACACGAAATTGATGAGGACAGAGATTATGCTATTTTAATAAGTACCAATGCAGGCACATGGCGCTATGCCATCGGTGATACTGTAAAACTGATAGACAAAGAAAGAAATGAAATTATTATAACCGGTCGCACTAAACATTTTCTTAGCCTTGTAGGAGAGCATTTGAGTGTAGATAATATGAACAATGGAATAGAACTTGCGGCAGAAGAAATGAACCTTATCATACCTGAGTTTACCGTGGCCGGCGTACCACATGGTAGTTTCTTTGCGCACGAGTGGTACATTGGCACAGATGATAAAGTGGATGCAGCAAAATTTGCCGCCGTGCTTGATGAGAAAATAAAAAGTTTGAATGATGATTACGAAGTAGAGCGTATGCATGCTTTAAAAGCAGTAACAGTAAATGTTTTGCCCGAAAATGTATTTATGGATTTTTTAAAATCCAAAGGTAAAATGGGTGGGCAACATAAGTTTCCCCGAGTTTTAAAGGGAGAAATGCTGGCGGAGTGGAAAGCTTTTCTTACAAAAACAAATGCCATTAAGTAATAATATTTTTTTAGAAAAAATTATAGATGACAGAAGCTATTATTGCAGGTTTACTGTTAGGGTTGGCACTGGTATTTTCGGTAGGACCGGTGATTTTTACGATTATTAAGCTTCGTATAAATTATGGCATAAGCAGTGCGTTTTATTTTATAGCAGGTGTTTGGTTAAGCGATTTGTTTTGGGTAGTTACAGCAAATCTATTTAGCGCCTTATTAGAAAGTTTGCAAATTTATAAGGTACAAATTGGCACTGTTGGGGGCATTTTTCTTATTTCGTTAGGTTTATACTATTTGTTTTTTAAAAAATATCATTCAAAAAAGGAACTTGACGAGGGTGTAAAAATTGGCAATGCTACCCATGCCCGTTTGTTTATTACAGGTTTTTTAATTAATACGCTTAATCCTGGTGTTATTGCGCTTTGGCTTGCTGCCGCTACAAAATCTATCGACAGCACTCTGCAAGAAAAAATTGTAACATTTTCTATTTGTCTCTCCATGAATATAGCAGCAGATTTTTTTAAAATAAACCTTGCAGGCAAATTGCGCAATAAGTTAAATGATAAAAATATCACAATTGTAAACAAAATATCTGGCTCTATGTTTTTGTTATTCGGTGTAGCACTTATTTTTGGTGTATGGTACGCCAAACTTAAACTAGCCTTTTAACCATGCGCATTATTTATATTCTAAGCTTCCTTTTTTTAATACCGCATTATGTTATTGCACAATCCTCAGACTTTATTATTTTAAAAAAGAAGAACAAAACGGTAAAGATGTTTTACACCGGTACTAATATCGAATTTGTAACCAACACTGGTGCATACAGAAATGCGGTTATCACCAAAATAAAAAACGACAGTATTTTTTTAAAGGAATACCTTATCAACAGAATACCAACCACCCTCGGTTTTTTTGTTATTGATACCATGGGCAGTTATCATTATGAATATAATTATAAACAAATAGCTCACTTTGGCAAGGTTAATAAAAAATTTAATGTAGCTGGAAGTGGCGCTGCTTTAATGGGTGGTGGCACTTTGCTCACATTGGCAAGCGGAGTGGTTTATGTGGTAGACAGGAAAAATTTTAGTTCTGCTTTAATGCTTTCTGCTATAGGTTTGGCCGGCGTTGGATATTTAATGAACAAGGCTTCCGGTAAAGGAATTACCATAGGCAAAAAAAATTATCGTCTTCAATATATGAACACCAACGTTTCTCAAAAATGAAAAATAAAGAGAAAAAAAACTGGTGGCAAAAAATAAAGCGCATCTTTTTATGGATGTTCGTTTTACAATTTGCTTACATCATTATTTTGCGTTGGGTAAATCCGCCAATTACCATTACACAAATAGTAAGTTTGGTAAAAGGTTATGGGCTTAAAAGAGATTATGTTTCTTACAGTGAAATGAGCACTAATGCAAAATTGGCTGTAATGGCAGGTGAAGACCAGCTTTTTCCAGATCACAATGGCTTTGATGTGAAGGCAATAAAAAAAGCAGTAAAGTACAACGAAAAACATCCCACAAAAACCAGAGGCGCAAGTACCATCAGCCAACAGGTAGCAAAAAATGTTTTTCTGTGGCAGGGTGGTGGTTTTTTTAGAAAAGGGCTGGAAGTGTATTTCACTTTTATGATAGAAACATTGTGGGGCAAAGAAAGAATTTTGCAGATGTATTTAAATGTAGCAGAAATGGGCAAAGGTATTTTTGGGATACAAGCCGCAGCCACCAATTTATTTAATAAAAATGCCATTGCACTCAGCAGAAACGAAGCAGCACAAATAGCTGCTTCTTTGCCCAACCCAAAAGTTTTTACTGTAAAGCCACTTACCAGATATGTATCTTCCCGGGCAAATAATATTGTAAGGCAAATGAATAATCTGGCAACAGATGCTGATATCAAAGCGGTGCTACAATAGGTTTCTATTTTTCATGAGTCGAATAGGATTTTTATTAGGCTCATAATTTAGCTTTTTTGTGAGCCGATTAAGTTGCACTAAGTATTTTCAAGAAACCCTACTCAGCAATTACAACTTCCTTTTTTACAGGATGCAATGCCCTGTAAGCGATGATGGCACTGATTAACATTAAAACAGAAGCCAGCGCAAATGATACACCCGAAAAATGAAACGGTGCTTTTGGACTGGTAAAATAAGAAAACAAACCCGTCATAATCATAGGGCCAAAAATTGATGTAATGCTTATTAAACTGGTGAGCGCTCCTTGCAATTCTCCCTGCTCGTTTGGTGGTACATTGCCTGAAATAACAGACTGTAACGCCGGGCCACAAATACCACCAAGGCAATACGGAATAAGTATCACAAACATCATCCAGGTTTGAGAAGCAAAAGCAAATAATAACAATCCTATGGCATAAAGTAATAGTCCATAATAAACACTTTTTTCGTTTCCAATTTTGGGGTTGATGTAACGAATTAAAACTCCCTGCACAATTGCTATCAATGCACCCACTACACCTAAAGAAATACCAATCATCTTCTCATCCCACTGCAACTTTTCAATACCAAAAAAACCCCAGTTGCTCTGTACAGCATGAGAAGCAATATAGATCAGAAAAAACGCAACAATTAACCCGCCTAGCGCCGGGTATTTTTTTAACTGCAATAAGGAACCTAGTGGATTTGCACGTTTAATATCAAAACTTCTTCTATTTTCTTTACTAAGCGATTCAGGCAAAACAAAATAACCATAAATACAGTTTAGAAAACTTAAACCCGCCGCCACCATAAACGGTATTCGTGGGCCAAATGAACCAAGCAAACCGCCTATTACTGGGCCAATAATAAATCCTATTCCAAAAGCTGCCCCTACCATTCCAAAATTTTGAGCCCTGTTTTTATCTGTACTTATATCTGCAATGTATGCGGTAGCAGTAGTGAAACTTGCACCGGTAATGCCCGCCAATGCACGGCCTACAAAAAGCCATCCTATTGTTGGTGCAAAAGACAGAAAAATATAATCGAGCCCAAACCCGAATAGCGAAAACAATAAAACTGGCCTGCGACCATATTTGTCACTTAGCCCTCCAAGCACAGGTGCAAATAAAAACTGCATTACAGCATAAGCGGCGGTAAGATATCCTCCCCATTTTGCGGCGTCACTTACAGAGCCATTTATTAATTGCGAAATTAATTTTGGTAGTACAGGTATGATTAAACCAAGGCCGGTAACATCTAAAACAAGTGTAAAAAAAATAAACCCGATTGCCGCTTTTTTGTTCATGTAGTGTAAATATTGTTGCAAAATTGCACATAAATAATTTATGTAGCTTAATCTTATTTTCTAACTGATTTAAATATCTTTTTACCTGAATTAATTAATTTTAAAACTACTCCAGGTTCGTTTAATTTTAATACTGGCACAATTATTCCACTAAATTTTAAAATAATTTTATGCATAAATCCTTTTTTTACATTACGCTCTTTATCTGTTCGTTTTATTTTAGTGCCTGTGCATCTCCTCAACAAAATAAACAGCAAAAACCATCTACAGCAGAAGCTGCAAACACAAATAGCCTTCCTGCTCCTTACGCTACAAAATCAAACAAAAACTTTAGTAAGGTCGTTGGCTGGCAAGAAGGACAAACTCCGGTTGCACCGGCAGGTTTTACTGTGAGTAAGTTTGCAGAAGGGCTCGAAAATCCCAGATGGATATATGCTGCCACAAATGGTGATATATTTATTGCAGAATCCAACACTGTTTTAACCGGCATAAAAAAATTCGGTGCAAGTGTTTCCAGAAAAATAAAAACACAAAATCTTGGCCGCAGTGCAAACAGAATCAGGCTTTTTAGAGATGCGGATAAAAACGGCAGCTATGAAAAGAGTTTTGTTTTTGCAGAAGACCTAAACCAGCCCTTTGGCATGTTAATACTCGACAATCATTTTTATGTTGCCAACACAGATGGTCTGGAAATGTATGATTATGCAAATGGAGATACTACCCTTTCGCTTGAAGGTAAAAGAATTGTTGAATTGCCTGCAGGGGGTTATAATAATCACTGGACAAGAAACATAGTAGCAAATGAAGACGGTACTAAAATTTATATTTCTGTAGGGTCTGGCAGTAACAATGGAGAAAACGGAATGGAAAACGAGGTACGCAGAGCCAATATTTTAGAAATAAATCCTGATGGCTCAGGTGAAATAATTTATGCAGCGGGGCTTAGAAATCCTGTTGGATTAGGTTTTGAACCAAGTAAAAAAATGTTGTGGACAGCAGTGAATGAAAGAGATGGTCTTGGTGATGATCTCGTACCTGATTATGCAACAAGTGTAAAACAAGGAGGTTTTTATGGTTGGCCGTATGCTTATTTTGGCGCTAATGCTGACCCCCGCATGAAAGATGATCCCTACACTGAACTCGTAAATAAAACACTTGTGCCGGATGTTGCTTTGGGTGCACATACGGCATCACTCGGATTAGCTTTTTACACAAAAAATAATTTCCCACAAAAGTATAAAGGAGGAATGTTTATAGGTCAGCATGGATCATGGAACCGAGCCCAGTTTTCAGGATATAAAGTTGTATTTATACCTTTTGCAAATGGAACACCATCGGGTAAACCGGAAGATTTTTTAACAGGTTTTATTGCTGATCAATCTAAAGACGAAGTATATGGCAGACCTGTAGGCGTAACAGTTATAAACGATGGATCGTTGTTGGTAGCGGATGATGCTTCAAAAATTGTATGGAGAGTTAGAGCAAAATAACGTAAGCTATTAATCACAGTTATTAATTAACTATTTTTGCACCCTAAATAAATTATGATGAGTACAACAGGAAAAATAGAATCAAATAAAGGCATCCTTGCTTTTGAATTGTTTGATGACGCTGCACCAATTGCAGTAGAAAATTTTAAGAAATTAGTATCACAGGGATATTACGACGGGCTTAATTTCCACAGAGTAATACCAAACTTTATGGTACAAACAGGTTGCCCGGATGGTACGGGCGCAGGCGGACCAGGTTATAGTATTAAATGCGAAACCGGTGGCGAAAAGCAATTTCACGACCGTGGCGTAATGAGCATGGCACACAGAGGAAAAGACACCGGTGGGTCACAATTTTTTATATGCCACAACAGACCGGGAACACAGCATTTAGATGGTGTACATACATGCTTTGGTAGAATTACCGAAGGCATTGAATTTTTAGACAGCATACAAGGTGGAGATAAAATGACAAAAGTGAGTTTGGATGCATAGTATTTAAAATTCATCATTCAATCAGAATTGTCTTGATTGGTTTTTAATTTAGCCGTAGGTGAACAGATTAGTCTGTAAATCTGCGGTATTTATTTTAAGAAACATTTTCTATAATATACCCACCAGTACGTACTAAAACCACATCATCTATAATTTACTTTTGGTAAAATTTATTTTTGATGAAAAATTTTACCCTATCCCTTTTTGCATTATTGGTTTTACAACTGTGTTCATTTGCCACTCAGCTCAG
>Ga0105047_10008512_pt1 | contig 17062 bp, 19 predicted proteins | sample MAT04_FD_78384 | JGI IMG/M metagenome (GOLD analysis project Ga0105047, IMG submission 78384) | Freshwater microbial communities from Lake Fryxell liftoff mats and glacier meltwater in Antarctica - MAT-04 (megahit assembly) | ecosystem: Environmental > Aquatic > Freshwater > Ice > Liftoff...
CACGACCTCCACGCCGCGTGACCGAAGGTAGGTCTCGTTCGCCTCGAACGTGGTGTGCTCGCCGATCACGACGCGCGGGATCCTGTACAGCAGGATGGCGCCCGTGCACATGTCGCAGGGGGACAGCGTGGTGTACATGGTGGCGCGCGCGTAGACCGAGGCATGGAGGCGGCCGGCATTCTCCAACGCGTCGGTCTCACCGTGACGGATGGCGGAGTTCTGCTGGACGCGCCGGTTGTGGCCCGCCGCGAGCACCTTCCCGTCCGCCACGAGCGCCGCCCCCACCGGCACACCACCTTCCAAGAGGCTCTTGGCGCCCTGCTCGATCGCGATCGCCATGAACGCGCGGTCATCCATCACGGGTCCTCCTGGTGGTTGGTCGGCGGGCTACGTCGTATCCGCTCAGGACCGACGGTCGGGCTTGGTCTGTGGGTGGAGGGGGGCGGGAGTGATGCGTCGTGTCGGCCGGACCCCTCGGCCGCTCACGCACGCGGCGGAGCGATCCCCCCGGGGAGATCCGGCCGACCAGACGGCCACAGATGTCCGTCGGCGGTGCGGTCCGTCCAGGGTGCGGTGGCAGCCTGGCCTCCACGACGCAGGCATCATGCTGGGTCACCGACCGCGCTCGGACCACGCCCCACCCGGAACGACGCGCACGGCGCTCGTTGCATCATCACTGCAATGGCCGGTCCGGGAGCCGCATCCTGCGCGCATGCACAGCGCCGATCTGCCGGCGAAGGCCGAGCCGCGGCCCGGCCCGGTTCTGATGCTGCGGGTGGGGCGCGAGCCCTTGACCCTCAGCGCTTGGTCTGTTCGTTCACCTGCCGCTGGACCTCCGCCTCGATCCGGTCGTTCCGGCGGGCCTTGGCGCGGCGGGCGAGCCAGATGCCGGCGATGAGCGGCCACAGGAAGTTGCCGATCCCTCCGACGACCAGCCCGGTGACGTACTCCTCCCAGCTGTTGGCATCGAGCACGATCAAGGCCACGAGCGCCACGGCGATACCGACCAGGATGCCGAGGATGTTCTGGATCATCTGGATGAAGCCTCCCTCACGCCGCCCGATCGTGCGGGCCGCCTTGGCGCATCCTAGTCCGCCGCACCTTGGTCCGCTGCTTGTCAGCGGGTGGCGCGCATCGAGGAGCCGACCCGGAGCGCGAAGTCGTCGTCGTCCGCGACGATCCATTCCGCCTGGGGGAAGCGCGCTCGGGTGCCGACCGCGATGGCCGCCACCGCCACGGAGACCGCGAGACTGCTCACGATCCGGTCGAGAGGGTCGATGACCAGCGACGCGCCGACAACGGCGGGCCACGCATCAGCGCCGCGGTCACCCAGGGCGACCACGAGGCCGTCCATGCCCGACCCGGTCCGACCATCGAGGACCCAGCCGCCGATGAACGCCCGGACGGCTCCCGTCGCCAGTCCGATGAGCGCGCCGGCCACGACCACCGACGCGATCGTCACGTCGCGCAGGAGCAGGAGGCGCGCGAGGCCGCCGAGCAGGCCGCCGACGACCACGAACGCGCCCACCCAACCCAGCGCCGCGAGCGAACTGTCCGCCTCGTCGAGGGCGGACAGCGGCACCGGGCCGACGCCCGCCAGCGCCCCCCAGGCGATCAGCGCCAGGCCGGCGAGCGCGGCGACGATGACCACGATCGCCCCCAGCACGGCCCGTGCGCGCCGGCGGGGACGCGGCCGGAACGCGCCGATGCCCGTGAACCCGCCCGCCAGCAACCCCGTGAGGACGCCCACGACCGCGAACGACGCCGCCGACGGGATGCCGAACGGAGCAGGAAGGAGCGCTCCGGCCAGGACCGCAGCGACCAGCCCGGTGAGCGCCCCTGCGAACGGGCCGCACAGGACCGCGACCAGGATCGTGCCCACGGAGTCGAGGTGGAGCGGCACTCGCAGGCCGCTGCTCGCGGCGCCCAGCGCGACGTCGAGGGCGATGGCCACCGGCAGCAGCACCAAGGTGCGGACACCCAGCTGGCGAGTGATGGAGTCCAGGCGCCCGGTCTGCCGGCGCTCCACGATCGCGTAGGTAAGGACTGCCGCTGCGAGCGCCGCCAGCATCACCATCGGAAAGCGGTCCGGCGCTGGGTCGGCAAGCGACGGGCTGGTCAGGAGGATGCCGAGCGCCGCCACGGTCGCGAAGGACCCCATCCCCAGGCCCATCCGGATCCGTGTCCCTGCCACGCTGCATCCCCACCTGTGCGCGCTTGCCAAGCTGGCCGTCCTCTGCCGCCGTCGCGTTCGCTGCGACCGGCGCCGGATTGTCCCACCTCGGGGTCGCCGGGGGCCGGTCGGGCCGTCCGGGGCCGGGCTCAGGGCTGCACCAGGGACCCGGTTCGTCGGCGCCCGACGGTGCGGCGGTCGGCTCCGCGCGCCGCGATCGTTCCCGGGCGCGGCCCGTTGCACAGCCCGTTGCGCGGCCCGCGGCACCCAGCGGGAGACCACGGGTTGACAGATCCCTGACCGCCCGCGACGGTGCACGCGACAGGGATGGGTGCAGCGGAGAAGGGCATGCGGGTCGTGGTGCGGTCGTGGGCGTGGGTCATGGTCGTAGGACTGGCGCTGCTCGCGTCGGCGGGGCTGGCCGCGGGCGTGGCGGCGCAGGAGGCGGACGGGTCGCGGCTGGTCCGTGCGGCGCACATCCTGGTCTCTCCACGTGATGATCCGGGCGGCGCCCAGGACCTCGAAACCGACGATCCCGCCTGGCTGACGGCGGAATCCGAGGCGCTCGTGATCGCCGCGGAGCTGCGTGCCGTGGCCGACCCGGGCGATCGCGCCACCCACTTCGCGGAGCTGGCTCGTGAGCTGAGCGATGACACCGTCAGCGGGGCGCAGGGCGGCGACCTGGGCGCCTTCGAGCGGGAGATGATGGTCCCCGAGTTCGCGGACCCGATCTTCGATGGCGTCGGCTTGGTGCCCGGGGATGTCCTGGGTCCGGTCCGGTCCGACTTCGGCTGGCACGTGATCCTCTACCAGGGCGAGGGTCTGGACCCGGCGGCGACGCCGATGCCCGAGCCGGAGGTCACGCCCGCGGCCACCCCGGGCCTGACGCTCGATGACGCGGGCGTGGCGCCGCGCTCGGTGCTGGTCCTCGCGCCGCCGGCCGGTTCCACCGCGACCCTCACGTTCACGGCCACGGACGACACCTCGATCACGATCGAGGGGCTGGCGCCCATGGACACGCGCACGGTGATCACGATGACCTGGCATGCAGCCGTCACCGATGTCTCCCCGGACGGCACGGCGCGGACCGAGCTGACGCTGGCCGACGTGTCGGTGGATGAGCTCGAGGGCATGGGCATCGCGGAGGACGCCTTCCGCGAGCAGATGGCGGGCATGGTCGGCCTGTCCGGCTGGACGGTCACGAACGCGTCAGGCATGGCGGTCGACAGCGGCGTGGACCTGCCCGACGGGCTGGATCCGGTGCTGGGCAAGGCGTTCGCGCGGACGATCTCGGCCTTCACAGAGGCACCCGCGTCGTTCCCGGAGGCACCGGTCGGCGTGGGAGCGGCCTGGATATCGGTCGCTGTCTCTCCCGCCACGGAACTGGCGACGGCGTCCATCTCGGAGGTCACGACCACGGTCACCGCCATCGATGGGTCGCTCGTGTCCATGACCGCGACCGCCACCTCGACCAGCGAGCCGGGTCCGGTGACCTATCCGGGACTGCCCGAGGGCACCCAGGTCCTGATGCTCGGCGGCGAGGGCACCAGCGAGAGCACCACGACGATGGACCTGACCAGCCTGCGCATGACGTCCGCCGTCCGCTCCGAGTCCACGACCAGGATGGTCATCTGGCTCAACGGGCAGCGGTACCCGATGGACACGGTGACCGCCGTGGAGATGACGATCAGCGCCGAGTGACCGTCAGCCGCCGGCCGCCGCCAGGGCTCCGACGCGCTCGATGAAGCGGTCAAGGAAGCCGTCTGCATCCGCCTCCACGACGACATCCGCATTGGGCGGTCTGCCCCAGTGGCCCCGCCAGTCGGCGATCGTCTCGCCCGTCGTGAGGCGTCCGCCGAGCTCGACGTCCACGGTCACGGCCTCCGCGCGGGCGAGCGCGGGCTCCAGCGCGACCGCGAGCGCGAGTGGATCGTGGATGAAGGCGCCGTAGAAGTCGTCGAACTGCTCGTGGAAGCGCATGTAGAAGGCGAGCGCGTCCGCCACGAACCGGGTGATCGGCCGGTCGGCGCCGCCCGCGCGTGCCGCCAGCGCATCCACGTGATGGGGCAGGATCCGTGCCTGCTCGGTCACGTCCAGGCCCAGCAGCATCGGGCGGGGCAGGGGGTCGGGCCAGCGGGTCGGGCCATCCGGTGACCAGGCCTGGAGCACCACGCTGAGTGCCTCGGGGTCCACCATCGCGTTCCACTCGCCGCGGGGCGTGGTGTTGCCGCCCACCCGGAACGCCCCGACCATCATCACCACGCGCTTGAGCAGCCGCGGCAGGTCCGGCTCGCGCACCACGGCTGCCGCGAGGTTGGTCGCGGGGCCCAGGGTGAGCAGCGTCAGCTCGCCGGGCCGGCGCCGCGCCTCCTCCACGATCAGGTCCACGCCGCCGCGCGCCGACAGCGGCCGCGTGGCCGGCGGCAAGACGGCGTCGCCGATGCCCCGCGGGCCATGGGTCTCGGGCGTGATCATCAGCGCCCGCGCGATGGGTGCCTCGCGGCCCAGCGCCACCTCGATGTCAGCGCGTCCCGCCAGCTCCAGCACCGCGAGCGTGTTCTCCGCGACGTCCCGCGCCGCCACGTTGCCGCCGCAGCAGGTGACCGCCACGATCTCCGCGGCGGGGGAGGCGCAGGCGTAGAGCAGCGCCAGCGCGTCGTCGATGCCCGTGTCGCAGTCGATGAGGATCGGGACGCGCGCGGCCATCAGAACGCCACGGATTCCCGGCCCTTGAGCCCCAGGATCGCCCGCGCCTCATCCGGCGTGGCCACCTCGAGGTCGAGCGCCTCGATGATGGTCCGGATGCGCCGCACCTGGGCCGCGTTCGTCTCCGCCAGCCGCCCCGGCCCGTCCCACAGGGAGTCCTCGAGACCCACCCGCACGTGCCCGCCGATCGCCGCGGACACGGTCGCAACCGGCATCTGGTTGCGCCCCGCGCCCAGCACCGACCACTGGTAGTCGTCGCCGAAGAGTCGGTCCGCCGTCCGCCGCATGTGGAGCACGTCCTCCGGATCCGCGCCGATGCCTCCCAGGATGCCGAACACCGACTGGATGAGCAGCGGCGGCTTGACGAGGTCGCGCTCCAGGAAGTGGGCCGCGGTGTACAGGTGGCCGATGTCGTAGCACTCGATCTCGAAGCGGGTGCCGTTCTCCGCGCACGCGGTCAGGATCCGCTCGATATCGCTGAAGGTGTTCTCGAAGATCCGTTCGCGGCTGCCCTCGAGGTACGGGCGCTCCCAGTCGTGCTCGAAGGTGGTCTGGCGCTTGAGCATCGGGAACAGCCCGAAGTTCATGGAGCCCATGTTCAGGCTCGCGACCTCCGGCTTGAGCTGGAGCGACGGCTGGAGCCGCTCCTCGATGCTCATCGTCGCGGCGCCGCCCGTGGTCAGGTTCACGACCACGTCGCTTTCCGCGGCGATGCGCGGCAGGAACCGGCGGAACAGGTCCGGGTCCTGGCTCGGGTGGCCGTCGTGCGGGTCACGCGCGTGGAGGTGGACGATGGCCGCGCCCGCTTGCGCCGCGCCGATCGCCGCGTCCGCGATCTCGTCGGGCGTGATGGGCAGATACCGCGACATGCTGGGGGTGTGGATGGACCCCGTGACGGCGCACGTGATGATGACCTTGCGCTGCGCTGGCATGCGCCGATTGTCGCAGCCTCGCGCGCTAGGCTGAACGCTCATCTCGGCCCGCCTGAGCGCCCCGCGCTCCGTCAACGACGCGGTTCCTCGACCGGACTGGCCAGCGAGTCCGGATTCGCGTCTTGGACGACGCGATCGTGGCGCGTCGGTGCGTCAACGCCGCGATCCGGCCCCGTTCGGGTCGCGGACAGCGCGCTGGACCACCCGACCCATCGATCGGCCGAGTCGATGCCTCGTCAACGACGCGGCCGCAGCCACGGAGCGGCGCGGCGCGGCCGTACGCGCGGGGACCTCAGATCAGCGCGGTCTGGTCGGCGCAGACGGAGATCGCCTGGCCGGACACCCCGTGGCCCACCGGGGAGCACAGGTAGAGCGCCATGTCCGCGATCTCCTGCTGGGTGACCATCCGCTGCATCGACACATGGCGCAGCAGGTCCGCGCGCTGCTGCTCGGGCGTGATGCCTTTCGCGGCGGCCTTGGCGGCGATCACGCTCGTCTGTCGGTCGCCCTCCACGAGCCCCGGCTGGATGGCGTTGACGTTGATGTCAAAGGGGCCCAGCTCCATGGAGATCGACTTCGTGAAGCCCACGACCGCCCACTTGGCGGCGGCGTAGGGGCTGCGCATGGCGAACCCGAAGCGGCCCGCAGCGGACGAGAGGTTCACGATCGAGCCGCGGCCGGACGCCTTGAGCATGGGCACGGCGCGACGGGTGGCCAGGAACATGCCCGTGATGCACACGTCCAGGGTGCGGTTCCAGGCCGCCAGGTCCACATCCTCCACGTTCGCCGTGGGCCCGGCGTTGCCCGCGTTGTTGATGAGCACGTCGAGGCCGCCCAGGGTCCCCGCCACGTCCTCGAAGAGCGCGTCCACGTCCGCTTCGACGCCCACATCCGCGATGCTGCCGGTCAACCCGGGCAGCGCGGTCGTCGCCCGGTCCAGCGTCTCCTGGCTGAGGTCGCAGACATGCACCCGTGCGCCGGCATCCATGAAGGTGCGCGCCATGACCAGGCCGATGCCCGACCCCGCGCCCGTGATGACCACCCGTGCGCCATCAACCCGGATCCCTGAAGCCACGTCCGACCCCTTCCCTCGACCAGTTCGGCTGTTCTCCGGAGGATACGCCCGGGTCGGTTGACCGACGTATCCACACTCGATGGAGTCGCGGTCAAGCCAGCGCTCGCACACTGGCACCCTGATGGCCCGCCGGCAATCGGTCGGAGGTGGGCCCGGAGGTCGCGGCGCGCGGCGGGACCCGCCTCAAGGACCCGGTCGCAGCCGCTCAGGAAGCGTTGCGCTGGGGGAGCGGGATGGTGGAGTTGGATGACGGCCGGTGGATGGCGCTCATCTGGGCCCTGGACGGCATCGTGCTGCCACATCGCGTCCTGCCGCAGGAGCGGGAGCGCAGCTGCCTCCGGCTGGACCCGGACCTGACCGTGCTGGCGCCGCTGGTCTCGAGCGGCGCGTTGCGCTCGCCGGCTGGGGACCTGTGGATCGTCGCGGACGGCATCCACGACCCGGCCCTGGACGCATCGAAGGCCGTGCCGGACCGGTTCCTGGCGCTGCCGTATGGCGTCGCACGATGGCTCACTCCCGGCACGATGGTGGGTGTGACCGTCCGGGGCGGGTCGCTGGAACTGTTGCGCCTGGACGATCCGGAGCCGGCGTCCGCGCAGACGACCGCGGTGCTGGAGGGGGTCGCAGCGGATCTGCTGAGCCGGCCGCTACGCCCCTACCCCCACGGACCGGTGGCCGTGGACGACCTGCTACTGGAGGCCGCCGCCATCGCCCCGGGCCTGCTGCGGGGTCTCACGGAGCCCATCGGGGACACGCTCCGGCGCTGCGGCCTGACCACGCGCCGCGACCTCCTTGGCACGCCGCTCACGCACTGGGGAGTGGCTCGACCATGGCGCGGCCGTCTGGCACCTCGTTTCCCGCCGGGACTGGGAGGACGGCGATCCGAGCGCCCCTCCGGATGCGACCACCTGGTCCTGGTCCGACGACACCTGGACGGCGATGGAGGTGGACTAATGATGTTGACTAATCTCGCGATCTGCGCAACCATGGCGACATGGAGACCGTGAACGTGCACGAGGCCAAGACCCACCTGTCGCGACTCCTGGAGCGCGTCGAGCACGGCGAGGAGATCGTGATCGCGCGGGCCGGCACGCCGGTGGCCGTGCTCACCCGCTATGTGCCCCAGGAGCTACAGCCACGGCGGCTCGGCATCTGGGAGGGGCTGGTGTGGATGTCGGACGACTTCGACGCGCCCTTGCCAGACTTCGAGGAATACATGTGATCGGGCTGCTCGACACGCACGGGCTGATCTGGTCGCTGACGGATGTGACCCGCCTCTCGGATCGGGCACGGACGTTGCTGGAGGATCCGACCAATCGGGTGCTGGTCAGCGCCGTCTCCGCGTGGGAGGTCGCGATCAAGGTCGCCCAGGGCCGGCTGATCCTGCCTGTGCCACCGACCCAGCTGCTGGACGTGGTGACGCGTCAGCTCCGGATGGAGGCGCTGCCGATCACGTTCGAGCACGCGGTCGCCGCGGCAGCGCTGCCGCGGATCCACGGCGACCCGTTCGATCGCCTGCTGGTCGCCCAGGCACGTGTCCTCGCCATCCCGATCATCACCGCGGATCCCGCGATCTCGCGCTACGAGGTCGAGACCATCTGGTGAGGCGCCGCGCCGCCGGACCCGGCACGATACGCAGATGCCCGCCGATCGCAGTGCGCCAGCGCCCGACCCGATCCTGCCGCCCGCCACCATCGGCATCCTCGGCGGCGGCCAGCTGGGGCGGATGCTGGGCTTCGCGGCACGCGCGATGGGCTACCGCATCCGTGTCCTGGACCCGGACGCGGGCTGTCCAGCGGCTGCCATCGCGGACCACGTGGAGGTGGGCTCGTACCGCGACGTCGCGGCCGCGCTCCGGATGGCGCACGGGTGCAGCGTCATCACCTATGAGCTGGAGCACATCGATGCGGCCCTCGTGGAGGCCCTCGCCGAGCGCCTCCCGGTGCGCCCCGGCCTGACTCCTCTCAAGGTGACCCAGGACCGCCTCGCGGAGCGTCGGTTCGTGGAGGACAACGGCGTCCCGGTCGCGCCGTGGCGGGAGGTCGCGGCCGGAGACGACGCCTCGCTCGCCCAAGCAGCCGCCACCCTCGGCACGCCCCTCCGGCTCAAGGCCGCGTTCGGGGGCTACGACGGCCGCTCCCAGGTCCGCATCGCCACGCGGGACGGCCTGGCCTCCGCATGGTCCGATCTCGGCCGCCCGCAGGGCGAGCCCACCCTCGTGGAGCAGGAGCTCGCGTTCGTGTCGGAGCTGTCGGTCGTGTGCGCTCGCGCCCTGGACGGCCACACCCGGCCGTTCCCGCCGGCATCCAATCGCCACGCCCACGGGATCCTGGCCGAATCGGTGTTCCCGGCCCAGGTCCCGGCCACGGTCGCCGCCGAAGCCCAGGCCATCGCGGTCCACCTCGCCAACGCGATGGATCTCGTGGGTCTTCTGACCGTGGAGCTGTTCCTGCTGCCCGGCGATCGGCTCGTGGTCAACGAGCTGGCGCCACGCGTTCACAACAGCGGCCATGCGACGATCGAGGCGAGCGCCACCAGCCAGTTCGAGCAGCACATCCGCGCCATCTGCGGCCTGGGTCTGGGCTCCACCGAGACGCTCCGTCCGGCCGCTATGGTCAACCTCATCGGCGATGGCGCCCGTCGCCCGGCCCGACTGAGGGGCATCTCGGCGGCGACCCAGGACCCGGCGGTCCACCTCCATGTCTACGACAAGCGGGAGGTGTTCGAGGGTCGGAAGATGGGCCACCTCACGGCACTCGGCCCGGATGCCGCGACCGCCCTCGCGCGCGCCACCGCCGCGCAGGCACGCCTCCGGTGGGCGGATGACGCCTCGACCGCAGATGGTCCAGAATCCGCCGCGTGACTGACGCGACACCCCCCGAGTCCATGGTGGGCGATCCCGTCCTCGGCGTCGTCGGTGGCAGCCGCTCCGATCTCCCCATCCTGGAAGCGGCGATGGACGTCCTCCGGGACCTGGGCGTCCCCGCGGAGCTGCGCGTCGTCTCCGCACACCGTACGCCGGACCACCTGTTCCGCTATGCGGAGACCGCTCGCGGACGCGGCATCAAGGTCATCGTGGCCGGCGCCGGAGGCGCGGCCCACCTGCCGGGCATGATCGCGGCCAAGACCATGCTGCCGGTCATCGGTGTGCCCATCCCCACCCAGCACCTGGGCGGCCTGGACTCGCTGTTGTCCATCGTCCAGATGCCCCGCGGCGTCCCGGTCGCAACGGTCGCCATCGGCAACGCGCAGAATGCGGGTCTGCTCGCAGCGCAGATCCTCGCCCTCTCCGACCCGGCCCTGGCCGATCGCCTCGATGCCTGGCGCACCCGCCAGACCGACGCGGTGCTGGCCGACCCGACCAACCACGCGCCGCTCCCCTGAGCCGGCACGCCACCCCGTCCCAGGAGGTCCCATGAGCCATCGCGTCACCCTCATCCCCGGCGACGGAGTCGGGCCGGAGATCACCCAGGCCGCGCGCCGCGTCATCGATGCCGCTGGCGTGGCCATCGACTGGGAGGTCGCGGATGCCGGCGCGGAGGTCTTCAGGAAGGGCGACTCGAGCGGCGTGCCGAAGGAGACCCGGGAGTCGATCGAGCGCACTCGCGTCGCGCTCAAGGGCCCTCTGGAAACGCCCGTCGGCTTCGGCGAGAAGAGCGCCAATGTCACGCTGCGCAAGCTGTTCGACACGTACGCGAACATCCGCCCCGCGCGCCAGCTGCCGGGCGTGCCCACGCGCTATGACAAGGAGGGCGTGGATTTCATCGTCGTCCGCTATAACATCGAGGACCTGTATGCGGGCGTCGAGTACGACAACACCCGCGACGTCTCGGTCGCGCTCAAGATCATCAGCCGCAAAGGCTCGGAGAAGATCATCCGCTACGCGTTCGAGCTGGCGGAGCGCGAGGGTCGCCAGAAGGTGACAGTGGCCACAAAGGCGAACATCCTCAAGCGCACCGAGGGCCTGTTCAAGTCGGTGTTCGAGGAACTCGCGCCGGAGTACCCCACGATCACCGCCGAGCACCTGATCATCGACAACGTCGCGCACCAGATGGTCAAGAACCCCGCCCAGTTCGACGTCATCGTGACCACCAACCTGCACGGCGACATCATCAGCGACCTCGCGTCGGGCCTCGTCGGTGGCCTGGGCTTCGCGGCGTCCGGCAACTACGGCGATGAGGTCGCGATCTTCGAGGCGGTCCATGGCTCCGCGCCCAAGTACGCGGGCAAGAACGTGATCAATCCGACCGCGGTGATGCTGAGTTCCGTGATGATGCTCAGCCACCTGGGTGAGGCGGCCGCGGCGAAGCGCATCGAGGACGCGATCTTCGTGACCCTGGAGGCCGGTGCGGTGACGCTCGACGTGGCTCGCGCGACGGGAGATGTGGAGCACGCCACCTCGACCTCCGGGTTCGCGGACGCGATCATCGCCAACCTGGGTAAGGAGCCCGCGCGGCGCTACCCCACGAAGGCGGGCGTGCTCACGGGCCCGGTGCCCGCGCCGCGCCAGCGCTGGTCCTATGGCACGGCGCGTGCCATCGACAACGCCGTGTACGGGTATGACATCTACGTCGAGGCGGACATGACCCCGGTCGTGCTGGGCGACATGCTCAGCGAGATCGCCGGCCCAGACTTCAGCCTGGAGCTGATGTCCACACGCGGCACGAAGGTCTATCCGCCGACGGGCGGACGCATGGACAGCGTCGAGTGGTGGCGTTGCCGGTTCGTGCCCACCGCTGTGGGCGGCGCCACGGACGCGGCCTTCGCAGACCTGCTTCAGCGCGTGAGCGCCAAGGTGCCCTGGGTCCAGGCCTTCAAGCTGCGTCTCTACGGCGGCGAGGCAGGGTTCACGAAGGCCCAGGGCCAGTAGGACCGGGGCGCGCGATCGTCCCTCCCCCCGTGACGTTGCTGGGCCACGCGATGGTGGTGGTATCGGAGATCAAGAAGCGCGTCTGGCGCGTGGGCCTCGATGCGCCGGATGCGCCGGCCATCCCGGTCACGCCAGCCGCCCCTGCGGCACCTGCCGCCTGACCCGGGAGGATCGTTCATGGCCGATCGGCGCTTCAACCGCATCCACGAGCTCATCGCGCCATTCCGGGTGGAGCCGGGTCGCAAGGTGCGCCTGCCGCGCGACTTCGATCCCGGGTACACGGGCACGCTGGTCAAGAAGGAGGATGCTGACGACCTGCTCAAGGAGGGCGTCGCACTGCTCTCCGAGTACCAGGAGCGGCTGGCCGCGCAGGACACCTGGTCGCTGCTGGTCATCTTCCAGGCGATGGACGCCGCCGGCAAGGACGGCACCATCCGACACGTGATGAGCGGCGTGAACCCGCAGGGCGTGGAGGTGACCTCGTTCAAGACGCCGTCCGAGCTGGAGCGGGATCACGACTACCTGTGGCGGTCGGCGCTCCGCCTGCCGGCACGCGGCAACATCGGCATCTTCAACCGCTCCTACTACGAGGAGTGCCTCGTGGTCCGGGTGCACCCCGAGATCCTCGCGGGCCAGAAGCTGCCGTCGGGGTCCAAGGGCAAGGACATCTTCTCGCGACGCTTCCGGGACATCAACGACTGGGAGCGCTACCTGGTCGACAATGGCACCAGGATCGTGAAGCTGTTCCTGAACGTGAGCAAGGAGGAGCAGCGCGAGCGGTTCCTCGCGCGAATCGGCGAGGCCGACAAGAATTGGAAGTTCTCCGCGGCGGACGCGCGCGAGCGGCGCTATTGGGACGACTACCAGCGGGCGTTCGAAGATATCCTGTCGCACACCTCCACCGACTGGGCCCCGTGGCACGTCATCCCCGCCGATCGGAAGTGGTTCATGCGTCTGGGCGCTGCCGCGGTGATCATCGAGGCGCTGATGAAGCTGGATCCGCAGTTCCCCACGGCCAGCCCGGAAGCCAAGGCCGACATGGAGGCGGCCAAGGCCGAACTGCTGGAGGAAGGGCCGCTGCGCGAAGGCGTGATCATCAAGGGCGTCAACGACACGCCCGCATCCGATGGCCAGGCCGTCGCGCCCGCCGCCGAGACCGCCGGCAAGCGGAAGGGCAAGGGCAAGACACCCAAGGGGTAGCCTCGGGGCGGGTGCCTCCGGCCGCGGTTCGTTGACGATGCGACCGCGCGGCATGCGGCCGGGCACGACCCGATGGTCGGCGCGTCAACGGCACGTCACGGCCGCCGTGGGCCCTCGAGGGCGCGATCGTCGGGAGGATGTGCCGTCAATGGGCCGGCAGCATCACGTTGGGCGGCTGCGGACCAGGAACTGACTTGTTGACGGCTCGGCCTCCGTCGCCGACGCGGTTCGGCCCCCGCCGACCCGCCGACCCGCCGACCCGCGGCCCGCCCATCGCCGACCGCCGGTCATCGGACAGATTCGTCGCCCGTCTGGCGGCGCGGCCAGAGCAGCGCGACGCCGACCGTGGCGAGCGCGACCACCGGCGTCCAGTCGGGCGGTGGCGGGGGAACGCTCCTCAGGCACAGGATCAAAAAGGTCGTGTCGCAGGGAACGAGCGTGCTGACCAGCGTCCCTGCGATGGACGACGCTGCCACGAGCGCCACCGCCAGAAGCGCGACGCCCCCCGCGACGCGTAGCCACCGGACCCAGCGGCGCTCCATCGATCAGCCTCGCACTACGGCTGCGATCGCGCGGCATGCGGGCTCCAGGTTGCGCTTCGTGAAGCCGGCCACGTTCACGCGCCCGCCGCCCACCACGTAGACCGCGAACTCCTCCTTGAGCCGCTTGACCTGGTCCGCGGACAGGCCCAGCAGCGAGAACATGCCGCGCTGCCGGAGCAGCCGCGAGAAGTCCGGCGCGCCGGCCACCGCCAGCCCGTCGACGAACGCGTGGCGGTTGCCGTTGATGCGCCCGCGCATCTCGGTCACTTCGTCCATCCATCGGGCGCGCAGCTCGGCGTCCGAGAGGATCGTGGCCACCACTTCACCGCCATGGGCCGGAGGGTTGGAGTAGTTCGCGCGCACCGCGGCCTTGGCGTGGGACAGCAGCACCGTCGCGTCCGCCGCCGTGGCGCCCACGAGCGAGAGCGCGCCCACCCGCTCGTCGTAGAGCGAGAAGTTCTTGGAGAACGACGACGCGACGAGCAGCTCGGCTCCCGGGCGGACCAGCTCGCGCAGGCCCGCCCCGTCCTCCTCGATGCCGTCGCCGAAGCCCTGGTACGCGAAGTCCACCAAGGGCAGCAGGCCGCGCTCGGCGATCACATCACCCACGGCCACCCAGACGTCCGCCGTGAGGTCGATGCCCGTGGGGTTGTGGCAGCAGGCGTGGAGCAACACCACGTCCCCGGCTGTCGCGCCGCGCAGTGCCTCGAGCATCCCCTCGGCATCCAGCTCGCCGGTGGCCGGCGACAGATACGGGTAGGCCTTCGTGGTGAGGCCCGCCGCCGCGAACACCGTGGGATGGTTGGGCCACGTGGGCGTCGAGACCCAGACGGTGGCGCCGGGTCGGATGCGCGCGATCAGGTCCGCCGCCACGCGCAGCGCACCGGTGCCGCCGGGCGTGTGCAGGGTCTCCACGCGGCCATCCGCCACGGCCGCGCTGTCCGCGCCGAAGATCAGGGACCGGACGGGCATGAGGTACGCCGGGTCACCCGCGATGGGCTTGTACAGCTTGGTCGTCTGCACGTCCAGGATCCGGCCTTCCGCCTCGGTCACCGTCGCCAGCACGGGCGTGATGCCGGTCTCGTCTACGTACACGCCCGAGGCGAGCGTGATCCGGTCCGGGCGCGGATCGCGATTGAACTCCTCGGTCAGGCCGAGGATGGGGTCGGGCGGAAGCGGCGTGAGGCCAGAGAAGATGGACATGCTCCGGATGGTAGCCCCAGCGACCGCCCCGCGCGACGGGCCCTGCCGTCCTACCATCCGGGTGGCGTGACGATGAGGAGAGATCGGTTGGCCAGTGCAGCGAGCGAAGACACGGAGGAACGGCTCGGCAGCACCAGCTACGAGCTGTTCGACGAGCGCACTGCCGCGATCCGGCGCCGGCTCCGCGACCTGGAGTGGGACGGGACGGGGGACGCGTCGCCGGGACCCTGACCGGTGCCACGCGCCGGCTCCAGGCCGCGCCTCGATACACTTCCCCGCGTGGAACCTGATGAGAGGCCGACCGGGCTGCCCCAGCTCGACCGGCAGGAGCGACGCGTCCGCCTCGGCGCCGATGGCAAGCCGCTCGTTCCGCAGCGTGTGCCGGAGATCCGGCCCACGCCCCTCCAGGACGTGTTCATCTACCTCTCGATCGTGGTCCTCGTGTGCGGCGTGATCGCCATCACGGCGCTCGAACTGGGCACGCCGATGTCCTCGCTGTGGGTCAAGATCCCGGTCGCCATCGGCGGCGCGATTCTGTTGATCGTGGCGGGGGACGCCACGGTGCGCATCTGGCGGTCGGCGTTCGCGTGGCTCCCCGTGGACCGCGGACGGGGCCTGTTCCGGTTCGTGTGGGTGGCGGTCATCGCGGGCTCGATGGCGGTCATCTGCGGGTTCATGCTCATCGTGTTCGGCGCATGACGGAGCGGGAACGACCCATCGGCCGTCCCGCCCGCGCCACGCTCACCGACCATGGCGGCACGGATGCGCTGCAGGGGTTCGTGGACGGCGCACCCGGCTGGCTCGCCGCTACCATCAACTTCTGCTCCCGCTGCGGCACGCGCCTGGTGGTCGGCGCGGTGGCCGGCGAGCATCGGACTCGCGCGTCGTGCGGCGCCTGCGGGTTCATCGCGTATCTCAATCCGCGCCTCGTGGTGACCACGATCCCGGTCACCGACGACGGCCAGGTGATGCTCCTGCGGCGGGGCATCGAGCCCGGCTATGGCGCCTGGGCGCAGCCGGGCGGGTTCATGGAGGCGGACGAGACGGTCATCGGGGGTGCCGTCCGGGAGACGCGCGAGGAGACCGGGCTGATCGTGGAGCCGGTGGGCATCGTGGGTCTCTATGCGCGACCCCAGGCGGCCATCGTGGTCGTGGCGTTCGAGTCGCGCATCGTGGGTGGCACGCCGACGGTGACGCCGGAGGCGCTCGAGGTCCGGCCCTTCGCGCCGGATGCCATCCCGTGGCCGGACGTCGCGTTCGACACCAGCGTCTGGGCTCTGTCGGACTGGGTCCGCTCGGCGTACCCGGGGCTCGCCGACGGGCTTCCCGAGCGCGGCTGGCGCGACGGTTGAGCTGTCGCCGGACGCGGGGCTTGACTCTCGGGTGACCCGAGGGTCCAGGATGGCGTCCATGCGTACCGCGCCGCGGACTCGCCGGCGGCTGCGCGGCGGATCCTGGAGCGCCACCTCGCCGACGTGGAGGCGCGGACCGCCAGGCTGCAGCGCATCGCTCACGGCCTGCGGCAGATCATCGACGAACGGGAGGATCCTGTGACCGACACCACCCAGGACCCCACGATGGATCCGGAGACGCGCCGCCGCCTCGCGGTGCACCTGTTCAGCCACGTCTGGACGCTGCTCGAGACGCTCGACCGGACGCAGGACCAGGACGACGAGATGGTCCATGCGGCGCACGCGTCCCGGTTCCACTGGGGCGAGGTGGGCGACGCCGCGAACCGCGCCCGCGGGGAATGGCAGATCGCGCGCGTCGACGCCACCCTTGGCCGCGGGGAGCCGGCGCTCCACCACGCGCGTCGGTGCCTGCAAGTGTGTCAGGCGAACGGCCTCGCGGACTGGGATCTGGCGGCGGCGTACGAGGGGCTCGCGCGAGCGTCGCGGGTCGCGGCGGATGAGGCGGGCCTTGCGCGCTACCGTGCCCTGGCCACGGACGCGCTGGAGCGCATCGCCGACCCCGAGGAACGCGCCATCATCGAGGCAGACGTGGCGACGCTCGCGTAGGCCGCGCGGCGGCCCGGGCGCGACGACGGGCGGTGCGGTCCGGCCGCGGCGGTCCGTGGGTGGCCCGTGCCGCGTCGTCAACGAGTCGTCTGCAGCTCCGCCGCCGTCCGAGGTGACCCCGATGCCCCGTTGCGGGCGCATCGATCGAGAATCGCGCCTTCAAGGGTCCACGGCAGCCGTGATGCACCGTCGACGGAGCAGACCTGGGGCCTTCCACGGGCGGGTGTCGCCCGATCGCATCGTCAACGAGCCGCCCCGCCTCCCGGCCCCGGCCGCCCCGGCCCGACGCCCCCGACGCCCCCGACGCCCCCGCCCCCACGCCCCGGCCCGCGTGGCACCCTAC
>Ga0105047_10008517_pt1 | contig 17056 bp, 9 predicted proteins | sample MAT04_FD_78384 | JGI IMG/M metagenome (GOLD analysis project Ga0105047, IMG submission 78384) | Freshwater microbial communities from Lake Fryxell liftoff mats and glacier meltwater in Antarctica - MAT-04 (megahit assembly) | ecosystem: Environmental > Aquatic > Freshwater > Ice > Liftoff...
GAGGCGACCGTCTGGTTGAACGAGGTGTGCAGCCGGCCGGTGTTCGGGTTCACCAGCAGCGGCAGGGCGTCGACGTAGGTGCCCTTCAACTTGGCGATCTGGCGGTGCTCGATGATCGTCTTGGGCAGGGCGTGGCCGAGGGCGGCGAGGCGTTCGAGCGACTCCTGGTCGGTGCTCGGGTCGCCGGTCGTGTCGGTCCGCTTCTGGACCGGCAGCTTCATCTCGTCGAACAGGATTTCGCGGAGCTGCTTCGGCGAGCCGAGGTTGAATTCGCGGCCGGCGAGGGCGAAGACCGCCGTCTCGATCCCGGCGAGCTGGCCCTCCATCTCCTTGCTCAGCTTCGCCAGGAACGGCACGTCGAGCCGGACGCCGTTGAACTCCAGCTCGGCGAGTACGTCGATGAGCGGGATTTCGACCTCGTCGTACAACGCGCGCACGCCGTCGGCGGCGAGGTCGGGTTCGAGGCGGAGGGCGAGGCGGAGGGCGGCGTCGGCGTCCTCCCCGGCGTAGGCCGCCGCCTTCGCGGTCCGCACCGCGGCCATCGTGATCTGCTTCTTCCCCTTGCCGATGAGGGCCGCGATCGGGATGTTCTCGTGCCCGAAGTAGGTTCGGGTGAGGTCGTCGAGGTTGTGCGACCGCTCGCCCGAGTGGAGCAGGTAGTGGGCGATCATCGGGTCGCCGGCGACGCCCGCCACCCGCACCCCGGCCGCCCGCAGCACCAGCACGTCGTACTTGATGTTCTGGTTGACCTTCGCCACCGCCGGGCTCTCGAACACCGGCTTGAGCGCCGCCAGCACGGCGGCCGGGTCGAGCGTCTGGTCGTCGGCCGGGCCGCGCACGGCGACGTAGAACGCCCGTTCCGCCTGCCACGAGAAGGCGTAGCCGACGATGTCGCAGCGGAGCGGGTCGAGGCCGGTCGTTTCGAGGTCGAAGACGAAGCGCGGCTGGGCCGTCAACTCCGCGAGGAACGAGTCGAACGCCTCGGGGGTATCGACGAGTGTGTAGTCGCCCTTCCAGTCGTCGGCGGCGGGCGCGGGTTCCGGCGCGGCGTCGGTTTCGGCCGCGTCGATGGCGTCGATGTTGTCGAAGAGGGACCGGCCGGCCGGCTTCTTCGCGGCGGACGGTCGGGATGCCTTCGGGCGAGTCACCGCCGTCGTCCCGGCCGGGGTTGTGATGCCCGCCGTTTCGAGCGCCGCCGCGTTCTTCTTCGCCCCGCTCGTCGCGAGGGTGTTGCGCACCCGGTCGGCGAAGCCGCGGAAGCCGAACTCCTGGAAGAGTTCGAGGAGCCGTTGGCCGTCCCAGTCGCGGCGCTTCCAGCCGTCCCAGTCGAGGGGCATCGGCACCCGCGTGTCGAGAGTCACGAGGGTCTTGCTCTTGGCGAGGTTGCCGTTCGCCACGGCGTCCTTGAGCGCCGCCTTCACCTTCGGCCCGCCGACCTCGTCGGCGTGGGCGATCAGGTTGTCGAGGGTGCCGTACTGTTGCAGCCACTTGGCGGCGGTCTTCGGGCCGACGCCGGGCACGCCGGGCACGTTGTCCACGGCGTCGCCGACCAGCGCCTGGAAGTCGATCACCTGTTCCGGGCGGACGCCCCAGTCGGAGAGGAGGGCCGCGGCGTCGATCGTCTCGCCCTTGCGCAGGTTGAGAATCTTCACGCGGTCGGAGAGGAGTTGGCGGCAGTCCTTGTCGGCCGAGCAGAGGTAGACTTCCAGCCCGCGGCCGACGGCCTCGGCCGCGACGGTGGCCATCACGTCGTCGGCCTCGAACCCCGGGGCGACGAGGAAGGGGATGCGCATCGCCTCCATGACCTGCTGGATCATCGGCTCCTGCAGCACCAGCTCGTCGGGGGGCGGGGCGCGGTGGGCCTTGTAGTTGGCGTCGAGGGCGTCGCGGAAGGTCGGGTCTTTGTGGTCGAGGGCGGCGATGAGGTAGTCGGCCCCGCGGTCGTAGAGGGACATGAGGCCGCGGGTGACGCCGAAGACGGCGTTCGTGGGGCGGCCGTCCGGGGCCGACATGGGGCCGATCCCGTGGAACATCTGGAAGATCATCCCGTGGGCGTCGAGCAGGTACAGGCTGCCCGCGGGAGCGGCGTCCGCCATCGGGGTGGAACCTTCCGGGCGGCCGGCCCGGGTTGGGTGGGGGTAGCGGGCGCGGGCCGGGCGGCTTCCTGCGTCGCGGTCGCCGGGTCGGGTCGCACCACGGGGCGGTATCGGACCGGATCGGCGGGCGGATCGCGGGCAGGACATCGACGACAATGACTGCCTCTAATGTACGCGCCGCGTCGCCCCCCCGTCAAGGCGGCCGAATCCCGGAGCGGGGGCGAGTTCGCGTGTATTCCCCGTACCGACGACTCCCTCGCCGGCGTGCGGCGTGGTCTTTATGATTTGTGGCACGGGTCTCCAGACCCGTGCGTGCTACACGGGTCTGGAGACCCGTGCCACAAGAATGGAGGCTCGCCGGCAGGGTCGGGGTTTGACCCCACATCGGGCGAGCGGGTATCGTGGGGATGAGACACCGCCCACCCGCCAACCCCGCGCGCCCGCCCCATGCCCGACCGCCGCGACTTCCTGAGCTGGTCCGCCCGCGGCCTCGGCGCGACCGCCGCCCTCCACCTGCTCCTGCGCGACGGGGCGGCCGCCGCCACGCATCACCCGGCGAAGGCGAAGCGGGCGGTGCAGATTTCGCTCGTCGGCGGGCTGAGCCACGTCGATTCGTTCGACCCCAAGCCCGAACTCGCCAAGCGCCACGGCCAACCCCTCAAGACCGATACCAAGCCCGATGTCTTTTTCGGCCAGGTCGGGCTGCTCCGCAAGAACGACTGGGAGTTCCGGCCGCGCGGCAAGAGCGGGCTGATGGTCAGCGACCTGTTCCCGCACCTCGCCGGCGTCGCCGACGACCTGACCGTGATCCGGTCGATGACCGCCGACAGCGCCAACCACACGCCCGCCCTGTTCGTGCAGAACAGCGGCTTCCAATTCAACGGCTACCCGTCGCTCGGCGGGTGGCTCTCCTACGGCCTCGGCACCCTGGCCGACGACCTGCCGGCGTTCGTCGTCCTGCCCGACGGCCGGGGCGAGCCGAACGGGGCGGCGTCGAACTGGACGAGCGGGTTCTTGCCGGCCCAGCACCAGGGCGTCGTCTTCCGCGGCGGCGCGTCGCCGGTCCGCGACCTGTTCCCGGCCGTGCCCGTGAAGTCGGAAGAAGAAAAGGCGGCGCGGGCCTTCCTCGCCGAGCTGAACGGCCGCCACCTGGAGGCGGCCGGGGGCGAGGCCGACCTCGCGGCGCGGATGCGGAGCTACGAACTCGCGGCCAAGATGCAGCTCGCCGTCCCCGCGGTCGCCGACCTGTCGAAGGAGACAACCAAGACGAAGGCGCGGTACGGCTTCGACCGGCCCGAGACGGCCGACTGCGCCGGCCGCTGCCTGCTCGCCCGGCGGTTACTGGAACGCGGGGTGCGGTTCGTGCAGATTTACAGCGGCGGGCCGATCGCCGGCTCGCCGCGGACGAGCTGGGACGCGCACGAGAACGTGAGGGAGAACCACGGGGCCGAGGCCGCCCGGATCGACCAACCCGTCGCGGCCCTCGTCGCCGACTTGAAGCAGCGCGGGATGCTCGACGACACGCTCGTGATCTTCACGACCGAGTTCGGGCGGACGCCGTTCGCGCAGTCGGCGGCCGGCACCGTCGGCCCCGGCCGCGACCACAACAAGTACGCCTTCTCGTGCTGGCTGGCCGGGGCGGGGGTGCGGCCGGGGGTGGCGTTCGGGGCGACCGACGAGATCGGCTGGAAGGTGGCCGAGCACCCGGTCGCGTGGCACGACTTCCACGCCACCGTGCTGCACCTGCTCGGCATCGACCACGAGAAACTGACGTACTACCACAACGGCATCCGCCGGCGGCTCACGAACGTCCACGGCGAGGTGGTGAAGGGGATTCTCCAATAGGAAAGCCCACGGATAGCGATCTGTGGGCTTTGGCGGAAACACACACCTGAATCTCAGTTACTACGGGGCCGGCGGCGGGGCGGGGGTGTTGTCCAGGCCGATGCCAGACAGGTACTTCGACACCGCCTGATTGATCCGGTCCTCGGACACGTCCACCTTCGCCCGGTAGCCCATCTTGCCGAAGAAGTCGCGGAACCCGACGACGTTGACGCCCTTGTTCGTCGCCTCGTCCTTCGCCGCCTTGATGGCCCCGGTCAGCTTCACCTTGGCGTCGCGCTGCGGGTCGTTGGCCGACGGCAGCGGCAGGTACCCCTCGACCGCGAACCGCGTCCGCTCGGTGATCTTGCCGACCCACTTCTGGTTCCGCAGGTCGTAGTAGGCGTCCACCGGGATGCCCATCTTGGTCAGGTCGCGGTACACGGCCTCGATGTCGTCCACGCCGTCGCCGTTGGTGTCGAAGATGCCGATCAGGGCGACGTGGTCGCTCTGCCCCTTGCGCCAGACGGTGTTGTAGAGCAGGTCGCCGGTCATCACCCGGTCGCGGATGTCGTCGTACTCGGACGTGAGCCGGGCGCGGGACAACCGCGGGCCGAGGACTTCGATCACCTCCAGCGTCGCCTTCGGGACGAACTCGGTGACGGCCCGGTACACGCCCTTGTCGTCCGGCCGGCGGAATTCCTTCATCCGCGACTGCCGGCCCTTCTCCTGGTAGTCGCTCGGCAGGACGGTGAACGTCAGCCCGGCGAGGACCAGGTCGCTCGACCCGAGGTCGATCTCGACGACGTTGTTCGGCAGCCGGTTGGTGATCTTCCCGAGCGGCTCGTCGAACTGGAGCACGTCCTTCTTATCGGCCGACCGCGCCACCTGCGAGTTGAGGTCGGTCTTGAGCCGCTCGATCGTCTCCTTGCTCCGCCGGTCCTGGAGTTCCATCGCCTGCATCTTGGCGGTCAGGATGTCGTTCTCGGCCCGGGCGGCGGCGATGTCGGTCTTGTACTTCTCCTGGGCCTTCGCGGCGTCGGCGGCGATCTTGTCCAGCGCCGCCTTGGTCGCCACCGGGAGGTCTTTCGCGGCCTTCTCGTACGTCCCGGCGGAGGCCGTGTAGCCCTTCTCGGCCGTGGACATCAGGCCGATGGAGGTCGCGTACGAGTCCTTCTCGCTGGTCGTCTGGGTGGCGGCCAGCTTGCGCTGGACCTGGGCCGTGGCGACGAGGTCGATCAGGCTGCGGGTCGGCGGCTTGAGGAGCTTCTTGTCGTCCAGCTCGCCCGGCCAGATCACGAAGTCCTCCTTCGTCATGCTCACGTCGGTCTTGGCCTTGTCCGCGGCGGCCTTGACGGCGGCCGGGATCTTCTTCTCGGCCATCTCGTTGAGCTTCTTCAGCTCCTGGTACGGCTTCGACCCCTCGCCGATGTTCTCGTTGAGGATGGAGGTCCGGTCCTCGCCGTCGTCGAGGCCGGTGAAGACGCGGTGGATGCGGGCGATGTTCTCGGCGTCCTTGACCAGCCCGCGGGAGTTCTTGACCTCGGCGGCCGCCTTGGCGACCTCGGCGTCCTTGGCCTCCTGGTCGGAGAACAGGACGTAAGTGAACACCCCCAGCCCGATGCTGAGGATGACGAAGAACACCAGGGAGATGACGACCGGCAGGCTCGTCTCCTTCGACGCTTTCTTGGCCATGGGTTCCTCGTCGGTCGGGTGCGGCCGAGATGTGGGGCACGGGAATTGTACGCGGCCGCCTCACCACCCAGCATAAATCCCCGGCCGGGGGGGGTCAACGGGAAGACGGCGGGCGGCCGGGGGCGGGGGCGGGGTTGCGCCGCGGGCGCGGGTCGCGCCGGCTACGCCCACTCGACCTTCACCCGCAGGGTCTCGCCGGCCGAGTAGTCGAGGGGGATCGCGTCGCCGGCCATCGTCAGCGGTTGGGTCGGGCGGCCCATGCCGTCCACGAGCGACGCGCGCGCCGGGTCGCGGGCGAAGCGCAGCTCGGCCGCCCCGCCGAAGCCCGCGCACTCGACGAACTGCCCCACCACCGCCCGGTCGCTGCCTTCGTCGGCCGCGCACGGCCGCAGACTGGTTAAGATCAGGCTTGGCATGTCGAGGTGGGCCAGCCACCCGCTCGCCCCGACCGCCGGCGGCCCCCGGTCGGTGACCACCACCGGCGTCGGCGTCACCCACCCGGCGGCCGTCTGCATCGGCTGCTCGCGGTCGAGCGCCAGGAGCAGCTCGAACGCCCGGCCGCGCTCGCCCTCGGGCGACAGGATCACGTCGGCCATGCGGGTGCCGTGCCGCTGGACGAACGGCAGCCCGCCGGTGAACAGGAACGACCGCTCGGCCCCGATCCGCACTTCGAGGTAGTCCGGCGACACCGGGCGGGTGTACCCGGTCTGCGTGTTCTGGCCGTTGACGCCGCGGAACAGCACCGCCCGGTCGTCGCGCCACCCGAACCGCGCCCCGTAGTACGAGTGCCACGGGTAGCCGGACGGCTGGTGGGCCACGTCGAGTTCGATGCGCAGTTCCAGCACCGGCCGCCCCATCCACGCCCGGAAGCGCTGGCGGAAGGTCGCCAGTACGGCGTCGTGGGCGTCGGTGATTTCGCCCGTCGCCGTGATCTCGCCGAGCGCCGGCCCGGCGTTGGTGATGGCGACCGACGTGGCCCGCACCTTGCTGCCGGGGTTGAACACGAGCTGCTGGCCGAACCGCGTGCCGCGGGTGCGCAAGTCGCGGAACCCGCGCAGCCCGCCGGTCGCCGAATCGACATCGGCCTCGAAGAACTCGTTGCGGACGGTCGTGCCTTCGGCGGTCTTGACGCGCGCCTTCTGGGGTGCGGTGCCGGCCGGCCCGTGGCGGGGAATCCACGCGAACCCGAGGGGCGGGACTTCGACTACTAGCCGGGCGACGCCGCCGGCGAACTCGGCGGCCTTGATCGGGTCGGCGACGGGGACCGGGCCGGGGAAGCCGTCGAGTTCGAGCGCCGCCCGGCGGGTGAAACTGCACGGGTTGAACACCAGCACCCCCGGCCGGCCGGCGGCCGACCGCGCCTGGATGCGGTCGGCGAGGCGCTTCGCCCACGCGCTTTCGAGCGGGGCGAGGGTGTCGCTCAGGTCGTCGAAACCTAACCCCCCATCCCCCTTCCCTGGGAGGGAAGGGGGGGCCGGATTTAGCTCCTCCAGCGGGAAGTTCACCCCGCGCAGTTCGATCGCCTCTTCCACGTCGGCGAGGGCCGCCAGCGCCGCGGCCTCGTCCGCCCCGGGGTTCGGGGTCAGGGCACGGTGGAGGGCGGCGAGGGTGTACGCGGCGTCGAGCCGGCGGCGCAGGCGGAGGTGGCGCGGGAACCCGGTCACGGGGTCGGGGCGATGGCCGTTCGTCACCCGGTCGTCGAGGTAGTCGGCGAAGAACTCGTCGGCCGGCTGCGCCCCCACGTAGTCGCCCGACACGGCGTCGGTGAAGAACCGCGACAGCCCCGTCCAGCTGCCGAGGACCGGGCCGAGGTCGGCCAGCGCCAGCAGGTCGTCGTAGGCCGCGACCGCCGGCTGCCCCTTGTGGATGAAGGCGACGGTCGGGGCCGAGTCTTGCGAGATCGCCTGGTGTAGGTGGTAGACCAAGTTGAAGAAGGTGTGCGGGTCGTGGGCCGGGAGCGGCTCGCGGGTGAACGCGTCGACCGCCTTCCCGTCCGGCCCCGGCCAGTTCACGGCCGTCGAGCGCAGGGTCGGCACGAGGGCGGCGTCGAAGCTGATGAGGACGGCGTGGGCGTACCCCATGTGCTGCAACCACGACGGCAGCTGCGGGTGGTACGCGCTCTTCTGTCGCGCGTACCCCGCCGGCTCGACGCCGAACAGCGCCTTCACCGTCGTGCGGGCCTTGCGCAGGTTCCACAGCTGCGACTCGACCGGCATCAGCGCGTCCTCGCGCTCGCGGTACGCCCCGCAACACACGTCCACGCCCGGGGTCAGGCCGGGGGCGAACTTCGCCTTCAACTCGGCGAAGCGCTCCGGGGCGTGGGCGGCGAGGTTCTCCAGCGTCTCGCCGGATGCCAGGAGGGTGAGCGGGACGCCGGCCGCGAGCGACGCCGGCCACGGGGCGTTCAAGTCCTTCGGGTCGGGCATCGCCCAGTCGAGCCAGTAGACGTTGCCGGAGTAGAGCTGCCCGCGGGCCGTCTGCAACTTCTCGGCGGCGGCGACCAGGTGCGTGCGGAAGTCGCCGCCCTCGCCCGCCGCCGCGACCGCCGCCGTTACGTCGGCCCAGAACGCCGGCACGTCGAGCAGCTTGTCGTGGTTCATCGCCTCGAACAGCGAGTCGAGCACGAGGTAGCCGTAGCCGAGGCCGAAGAAGAGCCGCACCGCGTCGGCCGGCAGGTCGAGCAGCGGGCCGGCGTCGCCCCGTTCCCGCAGCGCGTCGCGCATCCGCTCGACCGATTCGGCGCGGTCGGCGGTGGCGTGGACGGCGACGGCGTTCGCGGCCTTCACCCGGTCGGCCCAGTCGTCGGGCTGGTACAGGTGCGGCCCCTGGGGGACGGCGAAGACGTACCCGGGGCCGGGGGTGTCGTGGTCGTAGGTGTTCGACGCCTGGGGCGGCCGGTCGGCCCCGGCGAGGGCGGCCGGGTGCCACAGGACGACGTACCCGTTGAGCCACGCCGCCACCTCGTCCGCCGACATCTGGAGCGGGTACGAGGTCGGCAGCCGGTACGGGGAGAGGAGGTGGAGCTGGCGGTCACTCATGGCGGCGTTCGGGAGGCGAGCCGGGGCGGGGAAGCCGCCCGGTTTTTCAAAGTAGGCGACTCGCTCCGCGAGTCGTCGTTTCGGGACGGGCGCACACCCTGCCGAAACGACCGCTCGCGGAGCGAGCGGACTACAATGGACGACCCCGGGCGGCCGCCCGGTTTTTCTCCCCGGGCGGTTTCGGATATAGTACGGAAACCCGGTCCCGCACCCCGGACGGCCCCGCCGTGGCGAAGAAGAGCACACCCCCCGCCCCGCCCCCGCCGACCCCCGAACGGGTCGCCCGGGCGCTCCGCGCCGGCGACTACGGCGCGGCCCTCGAAACCGCCCGCGCCCTGCACGCCGTTTCCCCGACGCCCGACGCGCTCGCGCTGCGCCGGCGCACCCTCGCCGCCGCCGCCGGGTACTTCGCCGACCACGACCGGGCCGCCGACTTCAACCGCGCGATGGCCGAGGCCGACGCCCTCGACCAAACCGACCCCGCGTGGGCCGTCGAGCGCGCGTGCCTGCTCGCCCGCGGCGGGCGGGCCGCCGAGGCGCTGGAGCGGGTCGAAGAGGCCGACCGCCCGCGCGTCGTCGGCCACATCGCCGACCGCGCCGTGCGCATTCGGGTGAAGGACTTCCTGCCCCCCGAGTTGCACGCCGGGTTCGACGCGATCCTGGCCGCGTTCGGGTACCACGAGGCGGGCAACGAGGCGGCCGCCCGCGCCGCGCTGGAGGCGGTCGGGCTGCGGTCGCCGTTCCTCGACTGGAAGATGCTGCTCCGCGGGCTACTCGCCCACGCCGCGGCCGACGACGCCCGCGCCGCTGAGAACTTCGCCCGCCTCGACCCGGCCCGCCTCCCGGCCCGCCTCGCCGCCCCGCTCCGGGCCGCCGTCGATCCGGCGTTCCAGGCGGCGCTGCCGGCCGAGACCGCGGCCGCACTCGCCGCCCGCCGCCAGAAATTGACGGCCGGGCCGACGACCGACCTGCTCCGCGCCATCGCCCGCGAACTCGGCCGCGACAAGCCCCTCGCCCCGGCCTTCCGGGCGGCCGGCGAGGTGCTGCCGCACTTGAAGAAGGACGCCACGGACCTCGTCCCGCGACTGGCGAACTGCCTGTACCACGCCGTCGCCGCCCAGGGCCAGCCGGACGACCTGCCGCGCTTCCGCAAGCTGTTCGGCGACCCGCCCGACGACCCCGGCTTCCACCGCTTGCAGGCGGTCATCACCGAGCAGATCGGCGACCCGCCGCGGGTCCACGCCCACTGGCAGAAGTTCGAGGCGTGGCTGGCCACGGGGCCGGCCGGGTGGCCGCCGCCGCAACTCGCCCGCGCCCGCGCCGTGGTCTGGGAGCGCATGGGCGAGAACGCCCGGCACGCGCTCGACGCGGACGACGACGACCCGGCCGACCCGTTCGGGTTGTTCGCCCCGTCGCCGCGCCGCAAGAAGCCGAAGCCGCTCGACCCGCCGGCCGAGGCGTGCTTCCGGAAGGCGGCGGCCCTCGCCCCGGACTGGCCGGTCGCGGCCGGGAAACTGTTCGAGACTCTGGTCGAGGCGGGCAAGCCGGCCGAGGCCGAGGCCGAAGCGCGGACGTTCCTCGCCGCCCACCCGGACGACCTGTTCACGCTGACCTCCCTCGCCGGGCTGGTGCAAGCGCAAGGACGCGCCGCCGACGCCGCCGGCCTGTGGCTGCGGGCGCTGGCCCTCAACCCGCTCGACAAGGCGACGCGCTTCCTCACGGCCTCGGCCGTCCTCGGGGCCGCCCGCCGGAAGCTGACGGAGGGCGACGGGACCGCCGCCGCCGCCGTCCTCGACCGGCACGACTCGCTCCTCGCCGAACAGGTGGCGGCCGGTTTGCCGGGCCTGCGCGCGGTGATCCTCACGAAGCTCGGCCGGCCCGACGACGCCGCGGCGCAGCGCGACAAGGCGCTGGCGGTCCCCGGTGCCCGGCTCGGGGCGGCGTACCGGATGATGGTCGATGGGCAACTCGCCAAGCTCAAGCCGGCCGACAAGAAGGCGGCCGACCAGCGATTCGCCGCCGAACTCGCCGGCCCGCCGACCCCGCACGAGGTCAACCAGTTGATCGCCGCCTACGACATGTACCACATCGACGGGGTGGCCTACCGCGGGCAGAAGACGCACGAGAAGAAGGTGTTCGACCAGGCCGCCCGGTGCGTCGCGGCCGAGGCCCCCGAGGTCGATTTCGAGCGCCTCGCGGGTCTGTTCGTCGGCAAGTACGAGTGGAAGTACGCAAAGAAGTTCGCCGACGCTTGCCTGCAGCGCTTCCCCGCCAACCCGGCGCTGCTGCTGGCCCGGTCCGAGGCGGGGCTGGGGACGAACGAGCGCGAGTACCACGTCGAAGGGCGGCTGCGCCGGGCGAAGGAACTGGCCGAGGCGTCGGCCGAGCCGCGGTACCGCGCATTGGCCGCGCGGATCGACGAAGTGCTCAAGGAGGTCGCCACCCCGTTCGACTTCCTGGGCGGCCTCTTCGGGCGCGAATAGATGGGTAAGCCCACCCGTCGCAACGGGTGGGCTTTCGGGAGGAAAGCCGTGCCCGACCCGTACACCGTTCTGGGCGTCGCCCCCGACGCGGCCGACGACGACATCCGCCGGCGGTATCTGGAGCTGACCCGGGCCTTCCCGCCCGAGCAGCACCCGGAGCGGTTCGCCGCCGTGCGGGCGGCCTACGAACGGCTCAAAGACCTCGACGCCCGGGTCCGCTACCGGCTGTTCGAGGCGGGGAAGGATGATACGATTGAGGCGCTCATCGAGGAGGCGGGATGTCGGACGGCGCGGCGGCGGGTGGGGCTTCGGGCGCTCCTGGCGGCGGCGCTCTCGGCCGGCTGACGCCGGACGCGATCGAAGCCGTGCTGGGCGACTTCCGGGCGTGGCTCACCGACCTGTCGGTTAGCCCCGCGGCCGCCGCCCCGGACCCGCCCGAGACGGTCGATCTGTTCACGCTGATCGGCCAGTTCACGGCGCTGCGGCACGAGGTGAACTTGCAGACGAAGGCCGCCCGCGCCGCCGTCGAGCAGAACGCCGAGGTGCTGAAGCGCCTGACCGCCGCCCCGGAGGAGCCGCCGGCCGACGCCCCCGACGACGACCAGCTCCGCCCGGTGGTCAAGGCGCTGGTGGACATCGCCGACGCCCTCGCCCTGTCGCTCCGCCAGATGGAGAAGCTACGGGCCGCCGCCGCCCTCCTCGCCGACCCGGACGACCCGCCGCCGGCCCCCGCCCGGCCCGGCTTCTTCGCCCGCCTGTTCGCCCCCCGGCCGGCCCCGGTCGCAGAATCGGCGGCGACCGACCGCCTCCGCCAGTTCGCCGCCGCCGCCGCCGACGGGTACGCCCTGAGCCTCCGCCGGGTCGGGCGGGTGCTGCCGACGCTCGACGTGGAACCGCTGGCGTGCGCCGGGGCGGTGTTCGACCCGGAGACGATGGAGGCGGTCGAGGTGGTCGCGGCCGCCGGCCGCGCCCCGGGTCTGGTGGTCGAGGAGGTCCGCCCCGGCTACCTCTGGCGCGGCGAGCTGCTGCGGCCGGCGCAGGTGAAGGTGACACGATAAGAATAAAATCGGAACGCGGACGACGCGGGATGAAACCCCGCGGATGAAACACAGGATCAGACGAAATCCTGTTCCGATTCGGATTTCATCCGCGGGGTTTCATCCCGCGTCGTCCGCGTTCCCTCTTACCCGGATTGACCCAATGCCAGACCTGATCGTCGGGATCGACCTGGGGACGACGAACAGCGAGATCGCGGTCGTCGAGGACGGCCGGCCGCGGGTGCTCGCCGAGGCCGGCGACCCGATCCTCCCGTCGGTCGTCGGCCTCGCCGACGACGGCCGCCTCCTCGTCGGCACCGCCGCCCGCAACCAGTGGGTCGTCGCCCCCGACCGGACGGTCAAGTCGATCAAGCGGAAGATGGGGCAGGACGTGAAGGTCCGCCTCGGGGCCGACGAGTTCACCCCCCAAGAAATCTCGGCCATGATCCTCCGCGCCCTCAAGGAGCGGGCCGAGCGGGAACTCGGGGTGCCGGTCCGCAAGGCCGTCGTCACCGTCCCGGCGTTCTTCAACGACTCCCAGCGGCAGGCGACCCGCGCCGCCGGCGAACTCGCCGGGCTGGACGTGGTCCGGATCATCAACGAGCCGACCGCCGCCGCCCTCACCTACGACCCGGACCAGTCCCGGGCCGAGCGCATCCTCGTCTACGACCTCGGCGGCGGGACGTTCGACGTGTCCGTCGTCCACACCGAGGCCGGGGTCGTCGAGGTGCTCGCCAGCCACGGCGACACCCAACTCGGCGGCGACGACTTCGACGACCTGCTGCTCGACGCCGTGGCCGACGACTTCGCCGAGATGTACGAGGTCGATCTGCGCGCCGACCGGGTCGCCCGGGCGCGGCTCCTGCGGGCCGTCGAAGAGGCCAAGAAGACGCTCAGCGACCACCCGTTCGCCCGGCTCGACGAGGAGTTCATCGCCGAGAAGGACGGCGTGCCCCTGCACCTGAGCACCGAGGTGGACCGGGCCGCGTTCGAGGCGCTGATCCGCCCGCTGCTCGACCGGACGATGGAGTGCGTCCAGCGGGCACTCGACGACGCCCGCCTGACCGCCGCCCAGATCGACCGGGTCGTATTGGTCGGCGGCAGCACCCGCACCCCGCTCGTCGGGCACCTGCTCGAAGAGCGGCTCGGCCAGCCGCCCCACCGGGAGGTGAACCCGGACCTGTGCGTCGCCCTCGGGGCGGCCGTGCAGGGGGCGATCATCGCCGGGGCGGCCGTCGGGGCGGTGCTGGTGGACATCACCCCGCACTCCCTCGGGATCAAGTGCCTGGAGTACGCCGACGCCTTCGGGGTCCGCCCGAACGAGCACAAGTTCGCCCCGATCATCAAGCGGAATACGCCCCTGCCGGCGTCGCGGAGCGAGGCCTTCTGCACGGTCGGCGACGCCCAGCCGACGGTCGAGATCGACATCTACCAGGGCGAGGGGCCGGACGTGCGCCGCAACCACCGGGTCGGGCGGTTTCTCATCGAGGGGCTGGCGAAGGTCGCGGCCGGGAACCAGATCGTCGTCCAGCTCGACCTGACGCTCGACGGCATTTTGAAGGTATCGGCCCGGGAGAAATCGACCGGGCTGGTGAAGCAGATCACCATCGAGAACGCCCTGGCCCGGTACGCGGTGGCCGAGCGGGCCGGGGCGCAGGAGCGGCTCAACCGCATGTGGACCGACCTCGAAGCCCTCGCCCACGCCGACCCCGGCGCGACCCCCGACGAGGCCGCGCCCCCGGACGAGCCGGGGCGGGGGCTAACCTTCCCGGCCGTGCCGACCCTCGACCCCGGCCCGCGCGAGGGGCAGCGCGAGTCGGTGCAGGCCCGGGCGCTCTTGGAGAAAGCCGACCGGGTGGGGGCGAAGGCCGGGGCCGACGACCGGGACGAACTCGACCGCCTCGCCGGGCGGGTCCGCACCGCCCTCGCCGACCGCCGCTGGGCCGACCTCCAGGCGGCGAGCAACGAATTGAGCGACACCCTGTTCTACCTCGAAGACGCCTGATTCCCCCGTCCGGTAGTACGGTCGGCTTTTGGACTTGTGGCACGGGTCTCTGTCCGACCCGTGTGGCCCGCACGGGTCGGAGACCCGTGCCACAAGAAAAAGAGCCGTGCGTTCTTCTCACGTCAGCAGTGCCAGCACCATCTGCGGGTCGGCCGGCTTCAGGAGGTGGTGGTCGAACCCGGCCGCCCGCACCGCCGCCTTGTCGCCCTCGCGCCCGTGCCCCGTCAGGGCGACGATCACCCGCGGGCGGCTCCCGCCGGCGCACAGCCGGCGGCACACTTCGTACCCATCGACCTGGTGAAGTTCCAGGGCCATGAAAACGGCGTCCGGGGCGAACGCGGCGGCCGTGGCCAGCGCGGCCGGGCCGGTGTGGGCGGTCTCGGCTTCATGTCCGTAGAGGCGCAGCAGCAGGGCCAGGCTTTCGGCCGCGTCCACGTTCCCGTCCGCGATCAGGACGCGACGACCCACTTGAGGTCTCCGGCTCGGCACGACGATTCGGGGCGGCGCACGACACGCGAGTAGTAAGCACGGTAAACGTCGCCGGCGGCGGCGTCTGTCAAGTGCGCGACACAAGTGCCGATAAAAGGCAAAATAATGCCCAACTCGCCCCGGACTCGCCATTCCGCCCGCCCGCCCGGGCAGTAGAAGAGTCTTATACCGTCTGCCCGCGTTGCGTCTTACGCCCCGCCCTCTCGGCCCCGCGGCCGAGGAGTGTACCCACGCATGTCCCGCACGAAACCCGTCCGCCCGACGGGCAACCACATCCTCGACCGCCTGCCCGCCGGGGAATTCGACCGCCTCGCGATCGCCGCGGCCGTCGTCCCGTTCGGCCCGCGCGAGGAGGTCGAGGGGATCGGCCGCGACGGGCAGCCGATCTACTTCCCGGCGTCGGCCGTGTTCTCGCTGCTCCTCCCGATGAAGGACGGCATCCCGGTCGAGGTGGCGGTGCTGGACAGCGAGGGGCTACTCGGCATCCCGGTCGTCCTCGGGATGCCGGCCGACCCCCTCCGGGCGGTCACGCAAGTGGCCGGCGAGTGCGTGCGGGTACCGGCCGACCGCTTCCTGGCGGTCATGCGCGAGGGCGGGGTACTCGACGCCCTGGTCCACCGCTTCCTCGCCGTGTCGTGGCAGACGGCGAACCAAACGATCGCCTGCAACCTGCGGCACACGGTCAAGGAGCGGGTCGCCCGGTGGCTACTGGCCGTCCTCGATCGGTCGCCCAGGGACGAGTTCGACGTGACGCAGGAAATCCTGTCCGGGATGGTCGGGGCGAGCCGCCAGAAGGTGACGGTGGTGGCCGGCGAACTCCAGGCGGCCGGGCACATCAGCTACCAGCGCGGCCGGGTCCGGGTGCTCGACCGTGCCGGGCTGGAGGGCGTCAGCTGCGAGTGCTACCGGGTGCTGCGGCGGGCCTACGACTTCCTCACGTCGTGACCCGTCACGGCGGCTTCGTCCCGGCCGGCGGCGGGCGGATGACCTCACCGCGGCCGCTCACCTCCGTCACCTCAATGGCGTGGAAATCGACCGGGCCGCCGAGGACGACGAACACCGGCCGGGGCGGGTCGGACTTCGTGATCCACCCCGGCATGGCGACGCGGGACAGGTCGGTGAACTCGGCCACGACCGCCCCGTCGATCAAGGTGCGGAGACCGGTCCGGCGGACCTCCACCCGGGACGCCATCCGCACGCCGCGCGCCCGGGCCGGCCCGAGGCGGACGCTCGGGTTCTCCGGCCCGCCGCCGGCCCGGCCGTCGATCGCCTCGTACCCGTACACCCGATTCTCGGCACCGTTCCCGATGAAGCACTGCACCCCCTGTCCGGTCGGCAGCGGGAGGGAGTACGTCAGGGTGCTGAACCCGCCGACGGACGTGAACTCGACGGCGAGGTCGTACTCGGCAGGCAGCCGGTACGGGGGCGTGAGGCCGCCGTGCTTGCCGGGGCTGGTCAGCTGGACGCCGGCCGGGGTCCGTTCGAGCGGCCCGAACTTGCCGATCTCACCGGCCGGCCCCATCAGGGCGAGCAGATCGACCGGCGGCCGTGGGACTGGCGGGCGGGTGAACGTCCCGCGGCCGGACACCTCGACGACCGCCACCCGGTGGAACTCGAACGTGCCGCCGTAGGCGATGAGCCGGACGGGGGACTTATCCGCCCGCGACCACGGCACCCACTTCGGCAGGTCCAGCAGTTTGAGGTCGGCGAACTCGGCGATCACCTTGCCGTCGACCGTGAGGCGGACGCCGGACGTGCGGACTTCCACGGCGGTCGTGAACCGCCGGCCGTAGACCCGCCCCGGACCCGGCCGGGAGGTGGGGTTGTGGGGGCCGTCGCCGGTCTGGCCGTCGGCCGCGTCGAACCCGTAGTACCACCCCGTACCGGCGGAGCCGTGCTTCCCGACCGAGCACTGCACCCCCCGGCCCCCCGGGAGCGGGACGTAATAGGCGAGGTTGCCCGGGCGGGGGGCGACGGCGGTGAAATCGACCACCAGGTCGTACTCCGCCGGCGGGCGGTAGGGCAGGGTGAGTACGGTGTGGCTCGCCTTCGCGTCGGCCACGATGCCGGTGGCGCGGACGCCCGCCCGGGTCCACTCCCACGGCCCGTCGCCGGAGGCGTCCTTTGTCAGGTCCACGAGCGGCAGGAGTTCGACCACGACCGGGGCGAGCCCGACGGCGGCCGGAACGACGGCCCCCAGGACGGGCGGCGCGACGGCCGAGGGTTCGGCCGGCGGGTCGCCCGGCGGGTCCGCCGGTGCCTTCATCAAGGCTACCGCCGCGACCGCGACCGCCAGCCCGAGCGCGGCCCCGGCGAGCCGTCGCGGCCACCCACGCCGGCGGGCAGCCGGGACCGCGGGGCGTGTGTCCGTCGTGGCGACCGTCGCGGCGGC
>Ga0105047_10008518_pt1 | contig 17055 bp, 21 predicted proteins | sample MAT04_FD_78384 | JGI IMG/M metagenome (GOLD analysis project Ga0105047, IMG submission 78384) | Freshwater microbial communities from Lake Fryxell liftoff mats and glacier meltwater in Antarctica - MAT-04 (megahit assembly) | ecosystem: Environmental > Aquatic > Freshwater > Ice > Liftoff...
GATTCGTCCCGATCTTCTCCGCGTCGGCAGTGGCCTTGGCGAGCAGGTCGCGAATCTGTCCTTCTGCACCGGCAATCTGGGTCGCATATTGCTTCTGCGATTCCTCGGCCCGCACGCGTGCGGCCTCGGCGTCGGCGAGGTCACGCTTGATCTTGCCTTCACGTTCCTGCAGACCTGTCAGGATCGGGCCCCAGGCCTTGGCCTTCAATATATAAAATACGATCCCGAACACCAGGATCGCCGCGATCGACTGCGCGATCGTCCCCGCGAACGGGGTCAGGGCCGCTGCGGGCCCTTCCCCGTGACCGGTCGCGGAGTGAACCGTCGCACCGTCACCGGGATTAAGTGACGCATCTGCATTGGCAATGCCCGACCGCGCGTGGTCGCTCCCGGCATTGTGCCCCTCTGGTTCAACGGCGCGCAGTGCGCTCGTCAGCAGGGTGATCGTCAATAGAAAGACGAACGGAAAACGGATCATGTCCGTACTCCTTCAAAAGCAGGATTGGGGCAACCCCGCGCAGCAACGAAAGTCTTTGCGCGACGGAGTGGCTTCAGCCTGCTGCTTACTTCAACAGCACGATCAGCAGCGACACCACCACCGCGATCAGCGCGACGCCTTCGATGAGGGCGGCTGCGAGAATCATGGCTGCGCGGATGTCGTTACCGGCTTCGGGCTGACGGGCGATGGCTTCGGTGGCGCTTCCACCGATGCGACCGATGCCCAAACCCGCGCCGATGAGGGCAAGCCCTGCACCGATGGCCGCGCCCGCGTAGGCGAGGGCGTTGTTGCCGACAGCCGTCACTGCGTCACCGGTCGTGGTGACGGTCTGGGCGTCGGCTGCATGCGTGCCAACGAATCCAACAAACGCGACAGCTGCCAGGCCCGAGAGAAGCGTACGAATCTTCATAACAGTTGCTCCTGCGATCCAATGTTGCCTGAACGCGTCGAGAGGAGACGCATCAGACATTCCTGTTTCACCCTGACCAACGCCGGGGTGTTTTACGACAAACTACAATTGTTTCCGTCGGGCTTCCTCACTCAGCCGATGGATCAAAATCAATCATCAAGTGGTCACAGTCATATCTGACTCTGTGTCCCGTCGCACATTCCACGACCTAAATCGTCACCTCGCTCGAATCATGGTGATCGTGCTCATGATGTTCATGCACGATCAGTTGTCCGAGAAACAGGCACGTCAGGAACGTGAATACAAACGCCTGGATCAAAGCCACCAGAATCTCCAGAAAATAGATGCCGATGATGGTGGCGATCGGGAGGGCGGACAGCACGTAGCCCGTGCCGGCCAGGCCGTCGATCAGCATCTTCACAAACATCAGCATGACCGCAACCACAACGTGCCCTCCGGTCATGTTGGCGAACAGTCGCATCGCCAGCGCGAACGGCTTGACGAATGTGCCCATGATTTCCACGGGGATCATGACGATCCAGATGGCAGGTGGCGTGCCGGCAGTCAGGTGCTTGATATAGCCCACCGGGTCTTTGAAAATCGCAGTAAGGTTGATGATCAGAAACGCGATGACCGCCAACGCAGCCGTCACCCAGATCGATTGCGTCGCTGTTCCACCAATGCCGTGCCCATGCTGAATGCCTAACAGCCCGGTGATATCACGCAGCGGCACGAGGCCGAGCAGATTCAAGATCAGAATAAACCAGAAGAACGTCCACAGCACCGGCGTGAAGCGGTCGGTATTTTCCTTCAGAATCGGACGAAATACGTCGTTGCGAAGATATACGCACACCGATTCCACGAGATTGGCCCACACGCCTTCCGTACGATAGTCCGCAATCGAACGCGTCGTACCCGTGCGAATCCGGCTGGCCGCCCGGATCATCGCAAATATCATCAGCGCCCCGCCTAGTGCGAGCATCACCGTCACGTCACTGACCAGCCAGAAATTCTCGCCCAGCTTGATCAGCGGCTTGTCAACGACGTGCGTCAGCGGATTGTCGGCAGCAAGGAGTAACATGGGAATCGTCTCGTTCACGTTCTATTTAAAAGGACACAGCTTCATAAGGGGAGCTTGCCCATCGCGCGCTCTGTCGTTTTCATCTGCCCGATCCGACGCACGTTCCATCTCGTCTCGATCGACAACACCACTGCATATCCAACGCACATCGATAACACCAGTGGGACGGCCTGCAGCCCCAGCCAGCCAATCCCAAAGCCGACACCTGCCAGCGCGATCAGCAATCTCAACAGCATCCCTATCATCCAGCAGGCAGTCGCCCGGGCAATCGTGCGCGGGCGAAAAATCCACCACAGCGATTCGGCGCCCACTGCCGACAGCAAGGCAATCAACATCCCCGCGCCGGCGGCCTCAAGCGTCGGTGACATCGATCCCTACTTTCCCGGGCGCGACGCCAGCTTTATCAGTCGATACATCCCACCAAAAATCGCCATCGCACAACCCAGCAGCAGCAGCCAAGGGCTGGTATTCAATTTTTTATCCGCCCACCAACCGAGCAACGTAAAAACGACCACCACCAACCCCAGCTCAACCCCTGCCGACGCATACTCGGATACTGGATTTTGCTTCGTTGTCGGCGCGTATTCGTCCTTCAGCTCCTTCAGCCTTTTGTCATGATCGGGTGATGGCAAACCCTCAGACATCGGCGATTCCGTCCGCGTAAAATGCAGCCCATTGGACGTTCGTTACAAATTGCACAAACTCCAACGGGACGCGGAAAGATACCGATGCCTCTGTAGACTGTCAAACGGGGGAGGCGGGGAGGAGGAGGTTGTTGGATTTTGGTTGTTCGTTGTTGGGTGTTGGCAGGTATCGCAAACGCGAACGGCAATCGCATTCGCCAACAACCCTCTTCACACCACATACCCCCTTAACCGCAGTTTCTTTCCCACTGCATATTCAACATGATCCAGCAGCATCTGGTTGATCGGATCTGTTTGATGGCGGGTCAGACGCGGTAAGCGGGATCGGTTGCCATTGCTTTGCGGGAGCTTCAAAAGCGTTTGCAGCAACCTGACCAGGCGTATGTCGATATTCAGGCGATCGGGGATTTGACCTTCGCACTGTCGGCAGACCACCCCGCCTCGGGCGGGGGAGAAAAAGGCTGTCGGCTCAGTCGAGATTTTGCGAGAACAACCGACGCACACGTCCAGTTCCGGCAGGTATCCTGTATCGCGCAACAAATCGAGCGCAAAGGCCAGGAATGATTCCTCCACACGCGCCGTCGAAAGCTCCGTCAAACAGATCAGCATCGGATCAAAAACCTCTGGATGCGGATCGTGCTCCTCAATCAAGTTGCCGACCATCTCCGCAGCCAGTTGCCCAAGGTAAAGTGGCCGAAGATTTTTCCGAAGATCCAGATGTCCTTCGCGCAGCGACCACTCGGTCAGAATCGACAACTCTTTATTTGTATCGTGGATGAAAACCGCTTCACCGAGATCGAGCAGATCCAACCCCCCGTCAAACTTGCTTGCACCAGCCTTGGTGCGTCGATGCGCCCCCTTGGCAATCACGCGCAAAAGCCCATGCTCCCGCCCGAAGAGCAGCAAAATCTGGGAGGTTTCGCTGTAATCCAACCGGCGCAGACAGATCGATAAATCGCGGGCGAGGGGCATTGTAAGCAGCTGAATTATAGGAGGGAATGCGGCCCGCTGACGAGTTGATGTTTTGAGAATTGGCGTAATAAGCGCGGGATGCCTGGGCACCGACAACTAACGATGCCGCCTACTTCGCACCCGCGACGCGGAGTTGGATCGCATACACCGACGTCATTGCCGTCATGAAAAGCGTCTTCCCGTTTTCGCCACCAAAGGCACAGTTGGCGGTCACTTCCGGGATAAAAATCTTTCCGATGCGCTTTCCAGTTGCGAGAAAAATGTGCACGCCGTCCCCTGCAGTGGAATATAGCCTCCCTTCGCGATCGCAACGCATACCGTCCGGTACACCTTTATCGATTTCGCAGAAGACTTCCCCTTCACCAAGCGTACCGTCGACATGAACAGGGAATGCTTTCACATGATGCGGCTTGCCCGAATCTGCGACGTACAGCGTCGTTTCATCCGGCGAAAAGCATAGCCCGTTTGGCTGATCAAATCCGTCAGCCGCTTTGGTGAGAACGCTTGTTTTCGGATCGACGCGAAAGACGTAGTTGCCCGCTTGCTCCTTTTCCCCGCCACCCAGACCGTAGGTGGGGTCGGAAAAGTAGATCGCGCCGTCCGATTTCACCACGACATCGTTCGGAGAATTCAGCTTCCTCCCCTGGAATGCATCTGCCACCACCGTTACCGATCCGTTCTTCTCCGTGCGGGTGACCCGCCGCGCGCCACCTTCGCAACTGACCAGCCGACCCTGCAGATCGATGGTGTTGCCATTCGTCTGGTGACTTGGTTTTCGAAACAACTGCACGTCCCCCGCCGCCGAGAGCGTGTGAATCGCATCGTTAGGAATATCGCTGAAATACAATCGCCCGCGTGAATTGCCAGTTCCATCGGTGGGCATCCACACGGGTCCTTCTACAAACTTAAAACCGGTTGCGAGCTTCGTAAAATGATCTTCCGGCGCGAGAAGTTTCGCCCCTTCTTCGACGTCATCAAAAATAATTGTCCCGGGTGGCATGAATACGATTTTACCGAAAAAGAGACTTAAAATCCCCACGCAGATGTATCGGCCGTGTCTCGTCTTTTGTCGTGCTCGCGGATACATTTTGCGTCCCCTATGTTTTTGGAGATCTGATGAACATTGTCTCGCTGGTGACGTTGCTGTCCATTCTCCTCCCCGCCAAGACGTGGTTCGCCGCCGACCAACCGCTGGCGATCTCCATCGATTCGCAGGCGCCGCTCACGCTGTTCCTGACCGATTTTTCCGGCAAACAAATTCAGGGAAATGCCGCCAGCGAGGTTCAACCCGCCGCCACCGTGGACATCAAAAAAATCTTCCCGCAAGTCGCGCAGCCAGGCACGTATCTGCTGTATGCCGTTCCTCAAAAGGAGGCCACGCTCGATAAGTTCGTCGGCACGCCCCTCGTCATCAGCGTGCGTGAGGACAAGCGTCGCAACGCCCCGCCGGGCGCGATGGTCACCAAGATCGAACCCCTGGTCTATGCGACCATGACCACGGATCAAGGTGACATGATCATGGCGTTCTACTTCGATGTGGCCCCCAACACGTCCGACAATTTCATCGACCTGGCCAAAGGGGGCTATTTTGACGGACTGACCTTTCATCGCATCGTCCCGGGATTTGTGATCCAGGGAGGCGATCCGCGCGGCGACGGAACAGGCGGGCCGGGCTACCAGATCGGCGCGGAATTTTCCGATCGCCCGCACGTCGAAGGCACGCTCTCGATGGCCCGCACCGGCGACCCGGCCGAGGGAGGCGGAACCTCGCCTCGCCCGGAATTCGCCAACAGCGCTGGATCACAATTCTTCATCTGCCTCGACTACAACGCCACCAAGCAACTCGACGGTAAATACACCGCGTTCGGCAAGGTCGTCAAAGGCATGGAAGTCTACAAAGCCATCGGCACCACCCCCGCCGACCGCACATCGGGCCGGCCCAACACGCCTGTGATTGTTCAGAAGGTCGAGATCAAGCCCGTGACAGCCGAGATGAATCCGTATGTCGGGCTTCTCGACAAATAAGGCAGAGTTCACATTAAAAGCGCAGAAGGGCAGCGGTGATTCTCTCTCCCTGCATTTCGTGGCGTGACGGCAGTGGTGGTTCAACCCTCTTCGCTTCCACGTAGCACGCTTAACAGCTGCTGGATATCCGCAGGCAGCGGGGCCGACAGTGTCATTTGTTGCAAAGTCACCGGATGCGTGAACGTGATCTCGAACGCATGCAACGCCTGACGTTCAAATCGAAACGATTCTGTTTCGATTGCTCGCCCGCCATACATCGAATCCCCTACAATCGGATGCCCGCTATGGCTCATGTGCACGCGAAGCTGATGCGTGCGCCCGGTCTTCGGGGTCAGCTTGAGGACCGCAAAATGTTCACGTGGGACTGCATAATGTCGATCGTTCTCAAAGGTTGATGCGATCAGGTTGATCGTGTTTTTTTCGGTCGTACTCTGCCCCCCACGCCGCTCGATCTTCTCAATCAACTGGTACATCGTCACCGCCTCCCGCGCACCATTCTCAATCTTCCGGACGGCCATCTTCTCGCGCACGTAGCGGTCCTTGCCGATGGGCATGTTGATCACATCGCTTAACAGTTCCGGGACGCCGTGCACAACAGCCATGTACGTTTTCTGGATCGTTCGATTTTCAAACTGTCGCGCGATACGCCAATGCGCTTCATCGGTCTTGGCGACAAGCATGATGCCAGTCGTGTTGCGATCCAGCCGATGCAGAATCCCCGGTCGCCAATCGCCGTTGAGCGTGCTCCACTTTTTCCCATAGTAAACCAGCCCATTGACCAGCGTCCCACTCCAGCGCCCTCGCGCCGGATGGACGATCAAATCCTTCTGCTTGTTCAGCGCGAGCATGTGTTCATCTTCGTAGACAATGTCCAGCGGAATATCCTCGGGGGTAAGCTCACTCACCGGCTTGGGCGGCGCGACCATCTCCACCTGATCGTTTTCCCGGGGCTTATAACTGGATTTGCAAACCTTGCCGTTGACTTTAACCAGCCCCTCTTCGATCAGCCGTTGCACCGCGTTGCGCGACAGATACGAGACGCGATCTACCAGGTACTGGTCGATCCGCCGAGTCATATTCTTCCCGATCCGCCAGGCGAATGTCTCCACCTCCGCCTCGGGCTCAGTCTCCTGCGGGATGTCGTCTGGTGGTAGGGTCACAGGGATATCTTAGTGATTTGCGCTGCCGACGCGATGATGTCTGAGGTTCGGGGATTGGTAAAATTACGTGTCGCGACAGATCGAAGATCCGTGCTTTGCGATTACCATCGACCCACCATGGCTTGCTGGCTTTTCAAAACGGAACCAAGCGACTACTCCTTCACCGAACTCGTGCGCGACAAACGTTGCACGTGGAGCGGCATATCCAATAACACGGCGCTCATCCACCTGCGGGCAATCAAGAAAGGAGATCGCGTGTTGATCTATCACACCGGAAACGAGAAGCGAATCATCGGTATCGCCGAGGTGACATCCAATCCCTATCCTGATCCTCAAGCGGCAGACCCAAAGCTGGTTGTCGTCGACGTCATCGCAAAAAACACCCTGAAACGCCCCGTGACGTTGCAGGAAATAAAAGCCGACGCCATCTTCGCCGGCTGGGATTTAGTCCGCCTCGGGCGATTGAGCGTAATGCCCGTCCCGGTGAAGATATGGAAGCGCATTGAAGAACTGAGCGAGAAATCCCCTTAAACCGAATCGAGCCTCCATGAGCCGCACCCCAAACCCATCCTCTGGCCGATCACCCGACGCCCCGCACAAGCCCGCGGACGACACTGAAGAGCTTTACTTCCAGGGCTCGCCCGTGTTGCGCGCCGAACTCGGACGTGTGCTGGTGTTTTTTCTCATCTCCGCTGCGGTGCTGGTGGGCGTGTATTTTACGTGGGAGAGAGTCGGGTGGTGGCTGTGGCTTGTCGGCGCGGTCATCGTTATCGCGCTGATGTCGATCCCGTTCATCTGGACGAAAATGGTGCGATATCGCATCAGCAACTACCGCATCGACTATGAGCGTGGCCTGCTCTCGCGACGCATCGATACGCTGGAACTCTGGCATGTCGAGGACATCGATTTTTACCAGTCGTTCTTCAACCGTATCGTCGGGACGGGCACGATAACCGTCTTCTCGCACGACGACACCACGCCCAAGCTGGAGATGTACGGCCTGCCGAACCCGCGCCCGATCTTTGACGCCCTCAAGCAACGCGTGATTGCAGTCAAACGCCAACGTGGAGTGATCAAAGTGGACGGCGGCGGACATGACTTTGCGGTGGATTCGTCGAATTAAAGCAACTGCCTCGTGGAAATTTCATCGCTCCGGAAATGCTTCATCACCGCGGAGGCGCAGAGGTCGCGGAGAACATTTTTCAAATAGACGCCATATTGGGTGGGCGAATACGCAGAGGACCGTTCTTATATTTTTCCTGCGTTAAGTTGCTGCTTGATTCACGATGCTCTCTGCGACCTCCGCAGCTCTGCGGTGAACCTTTCTTTGGCATTGCAAGACGTGCCGCGGTCGTCGCATTTCAACTTCATGCGCTGACAGGTGTTTGCGAAAAACGTATCGTTGCCTCCAGCTTTTCAAAGGAATGAACCATGGCTAAAAGTCAACGACCTCTCAAGCCCGAAGATGCTCCGGACCCCGCCCGTGTCTATGAACGCGCCAAGCCCGAGGCCGAGAGCACGACCGGGCAACTCCATTCCACCCACGCGCCCACGCATCAAAAAAGTGACCAGATGCACAAGGCCGTCGGCAACCGTACGAAGTCGCGACAGCTTAATTCCCAGGATGTCGTCAGTGAGCGCAGCGAGCCCACGCAGGAGGAGCAATCTCAGCAAGACCTTCCCCCACAACCCGATCATTCCATGAAAGAGGAAGAACCCACCGGCTGGGATCAAGCCCCACAGGATATCCAGAACCCCAAGATGAAGCGCCACCCGCGCACCGAGGGGAAAGGCGGACTGGATTGAGTCAAAGGATGAAGGCAGACATCAGAAGGCAGAAAAACTGCTATCAATTCCCGTCATCAAGTTGAATCTGCCTTTTGCCCTTTGCCTTCACTCAACCTCATTCCGTGCTCAGCCGCGCCGTTGCGCCGCCGTCGACTACGAGCGACTGTCCTGTCATGAAGCTTGAACGATCATTATCTGCGAGGAATAGGATCGTTTGACCAATTTCCTGCGGGCGACCGACTCGGCCCATGACGTGTTTTTTGCCGAGGCCGCGCACCAGTTTTTCGATGCAATCGCCATCGACATGCCCGCGACCAAGGCCTGCGTGCAGCATGGGCGTATCGACCGCGCCGGGCAGGACTGCATTGACGCGCATTCCCTCCAGTCCAAACTCCAACGCCATCGCGCGCGTGAGCGCGAGCAGCGCACCTTTCGATGCTGCGTAGGCTGCGATGCCCGCGCTCGTCGCGACGGCGTGCACGCTGCTGACGTTGACGATCGAGCCGGCTGATTTTTTCAAAAGTGGATAGGCCTTTTGCACGCTCAAAAAAACCGAGCGCACGTTGCAGTTCATCACGTCGTCAAATTCTTCGGGAGAGGTTTCGATGATCGGCTTGCAAACCTGGCAGGCAGCATTGTTCACCAGTGAATCGAGCCTGCCCACCTTTGAGGCGATCTGTTCAAAAATATGATGCGGCGCTTCGGTGTCGGCAATGTTGGCGTGGATGAACAGGTCGGCTTCAGCCGGGCGATCATCCCGACGATCGATCCCTACGACCATCCAACCGGCGTCACGAAACACCGCTGCCGTCGCGCGCCCGATCCCGCCGGCCACGCCTGTGATCGCCACCACGCGCTGGTCTGTCGCGAGATTTTTTTTCATGACGCCAGCTTCCATTGTTGCACACCCTGCAGATTTTCAAGCAGATTCCGGATCGTGTTCTGATGCACGCGCTCCCACGCTGCCGGGGACGAATTGCTGTTGTGTGGCGAGAGCAGCGTGTTCGACATCGACCGAAGCGCACTGGTTGCGGGCAACGGTTCGACCTCAAACACATCCAGCGCTGCCCCTGCCAGCTGTTGCGCGCGCAGCGCATCGACCAGCGCAACTTCATCGACGATAGGTCCGCGCGCGGTGTTGATCAGGATGGCTGACGCTTTCATCTGCGCAAACGCGCCGGCGTTCATCAGGTGATGCGTCGTGGGATTGAGATCACAGTTGATACTGACAAAGTCACTGGCCGAGAGCAGATCACCAAAACTTATCAGGCGCAGTGTGTTGCGATCGAGAAAGTCTGCTGGGGGCGCAACGGGGTCGGTGCCCAAAATCGTCATCCCAAACCCTGCCGCCCGTTGCACGACCGCCTTCCCCACATTGCCCAGGCCGATCACGCCCAGTGTGCATTCGGACAGGCTTTTTCCGGGTATTTTGTCCCACGCACCTGCCTTCATCTCCCGATCCATCTCCGCAGTGCGACGCGCAAAATGCAACATGGCTGCGAACACAGAATCCGCGACTGGCTGGCTGAATGCGTTGGGCGTATTGCACACTTTGATGCCCAGCTCGCGGGCAGCCACCTGGTCGATGGAATCGATCCCGGTGCCCCACTTGCTGATCACGCGCAGGCGACGTGCGCTCTGCAGCACCTTGCGCGTCAGGCGATCGTCCCCACAGATGATTCCGTCCGCGTTGCCGATGATGGGCAGCAACTCCTCCTCGCTCAGTCGCTCGTGTACGTTCGGGATAATCAGCGCGCAGCCCGCACGTTCAAGCACCGGCCCAAACCGCTCGACCACGGGCTGCATATACGGGGCGGAAAGGATGACGTTGTACTTCGCCAAATGTGATTCACTTTCGAAACGTTGATACGGATGACACGCCACACGCCCGTGACTGGAGCCAGGGGCGGGTTCCCCATGCGACAATGTTTTCAAGCCGCCTGCAGTGCCTGCGATTTCTGTCTCGACCGATCCAGAAACAACTGCTCGGCGATTCGAAAATCAGTCTCCTCATCGATGTCCATCGCCTCAATCCTGTCGATCTCGAACATCATCGGTCGCACACCGATTCGGTTATGACGCGCAACCAGCATCTGGCGAGAGAACAGGTAGATGCACGAGTTTTCCTCGTAAACAGGCGGCAAATCCTGGGTACGGAGCAGGATGGCCGGGTTGTGATTGATGGGTCGCGACAGCGCATCCCACAGCCTCGACTGCACGCGCGTCACACTGAATAGCGAGTCATACATCGGATACGACGCAGCAAACTGCTCGGCCGCGCGCTGGATGGTTTCACAAGTCAGAAGTGGATTGGTGCTGTGCGTCTGCAGGAAAAAGTCCGCGTCGATTTGCTGCGTCGCGTTGAGCAGGACGTCATTCATCGGAATTGTGTCCGCCTGCAGATGCGCAGGTCGATGCAGCAACCGCACGCGCGGAAACTGTCGGCGGGCGTCGTCAAGAATGGTCGGGCTGTCCGTATCAATGACCACCTGCGCAATGCCCGGACACGCAAGCAACTGCTCCACCACATGATGATAAAGCGGCCGTCCGGCAAAAGGCCGATAGTTCTTCCCCGACACGCGCTTCGAGTCGTGTCGCATGGGGACAATGGCAGCGATGGAGGGCAACGTCACAACTGATCCTCACAAAAGAGCATCTGAAGAACTATCGACCATTCACGCCCGATAACTTGATTTCGGTCGTCGGTTTCACATGGCAATCCGGATGGTATGATCCGGTTCCAAAAATCAGAGGAGATGAGCGCGATGGGCAAGCGAATCAAAAAAGACCAGTATGCGTTGACCGCAGACAAGACATCGGAGGTGACGGCACCAAAGCTGGCGTACCAGCCTCGCAACCCGAAAAAGTATCGGCCGAACATCGCGCTGATCGCCTGTGGGGGGATCACGCATACGCACCTCAACGCGTACAAATCGGCTGGCTACAAGGTGGTCGCATTGTGCGACATCCAGCGCGAGCGCGCGGAAACGCGGGCACGGGAGTTTTACCCGGACGCGACGATTTACACGGATTATCGGGAGCTTTTGAAGCGCGACGATATCGAGGTGGTCGACATTGCATCCCACCCGCCCGAGCGCCCCCCGGTCATTGAGGCGGCCATCCGTGCAGGCAAGCATGTGCTCAGTCAGAAGCCGTTTGTCGTCGATTTATCAGTCGGGGAAAAGTTGTGCGACCTGGCCGACAAGCACCGCGTGAAGCTCGCGGTCAATCAGAACGGCCGCTGGTCGCCACATTTCGCGTACATGCGTCAGGCGATCGATGCTGGCCACATAGGTCAGATCTTCGCCGCCCATTTGAGCGTGCATTGGAATCATAACTTCATCGTCGGTACGCCGTTCGATAAGATTCGTCACATTGCGCTCTATGATTTTGGCATTCACTGGTTCGATATCGTGACAACGTTTTTCAAGGGCTTCGATGCGCGCACAGTCTACGCGACGACGACAAAGTCGCCCGGCCAGAAGGCGAAGATGCCGCTGCTTGCGCAGGCGATGATCGCGTTTGATGCGGGGCAGGCGAGCCTGGTGTTTGATGCCGACACCCAGATCGGTGCGGAGGATCGGACATTTCTCGTGGGAACAAAGGGCACGCTCGCCAGCGTTGGCCCGGATCTTGGACATCAAAGCGTCACGCTCACAACGGCAAAGGGCGTTGCGAAACCCGAACTGCAGGGAAGCTGGTTCCCCGGCGGATTCCACGGAACGATGGCCGAGCTGCTCTGCGCGATCGAGGAAAAGCGCGAACCCAGCAACAACGCACGGATCAATCTAAAGAGCCTCGCGTTATGCTTCGCCGCCTGCGCCAGTGCGGACACCGGCAAGCCCGTGAAGGTGGGATCGGTAAGGAAGCTGCCGAAGATGTGACGCGTAAACTCGCGTTTATCGTCGGGCGACATGATAGCGATCATCGGCGACACGCCTCGTGGCACCGGCGACCCGCCGGTGTATGCAACAGAAACACGGGCGAGTCGCCGGTGCCACTCAGTCCGTACGTTCCTGAGAAAGTGCTGCGCCTTCGCGAGATGTGGATCACTCCTTGACGGGTGGTTGGCGCGTCTCCACCCTCAATTTAGATAGCAACGCTCTCGCCTCAGTGCTGTTGGTCCATTCGACATGCCCGTCACCAAACAGCACATTTATGCCTTCGTAATCGTGGTTGGTCAGGAATTCGACGATGATGATCTGCGTGCCGTCGACCGGCGTTTTCAATCCCGCGCCGTGGTAGACATAAGAACAGTACGTTGGATCAGATAAATGCGAAGACTGCTCTGCAGGCGTTGTGCCCGGGGCGCGCTCGGCGTTTGACGAGGGGCAGGTGAAGACCTCTGCAGGCGCGAAGCCATCGGTGCTCACGTGGAGTGTCTGAAAATTGTCCGGATATTGGCCAGCGTGGTCGCGCGCATACTGCTTGATCGCGATTCCCAGTTGCCGAAGATTGGATCCGCATTTTATACGATTGCGGGATTCGCGGTAACTTTGAGGCGGCGCGTACAACGGCTCGGGTGATGACGCCAGCCAGATCACCTGATGCGTCACCCCGATGGCGGCCATTCCTGCGACGAACATCAACAGCACGCTTGCAGCGCCCGAGAGTGTCCATCGCCACCGCCACACTGCGCCGTCACCGGAACCATGACGCTTGATCTCTCGGTACATCCATCTCAGAAAAAGATGCGATCCGAGAATCAAAACGAATGCGTACAGGACTGCTGTCAAAACCAAGTCCCATTTGATCCGAACCTGTGGGATGACCCGGCCCAGAAACGATACCCAGCCAAACAGAATTGGAATAAAGAATGCCTGGCCCGGAATGAAGAGTCCCATGCAGCTGGGGATGATGAGGATCAGCCCCACGCCGACGATCCAGCCGACGATCCAGCCGACAACCTTGCGTTCTTTCTGCGTCACTTTCCACCTTGGGCAGGGGCCAACTGATATGTGACGCCATGCTTTTCCCACGCGCCGGGTGTCATCAATTCGCGCGCTCCAGAGATCATTGTGAGGACGACGATGAAGAGCAGACCCCAGAGCGCGATCAACCCCATCGCCCGCCAATAGTTTAAGCGAGGTAATGTGGTGAAACTGGCGCGCAGTACGCGATTCCACAACAATTGCACCGCTGCGCCCGAGAGGGAAAGCAGCAGGAGGAAAAACGAGATGGCTTCGACGCGCAGATCCGCAACGTCGGTCAGGCGCGGCGGGATGGGCATGCCAGCGTAGGCCGGGTACGTGTGAAGCCCGAATGAAATCGCGACGAGAAGTCCCGGCAAAATCCAGCGCGTTGCCATAAGCGTTTCCCCAGACGTCACACCCGCTCTTCAATCCACTCGCACAACGCGTGATAGAGCACCTTATGCGCCTCCTGCACCCGTGCGGTGATGGGAGATGGGACGATCAGTTCAATGTCGCACAGCCCCCGCGCCTGCCCGCCTGATCGACCGAGGAATCCTGCCGTCAGCAGCTTCCGCTCCTTGGCTGCCTCGATCGCGCGGAGCATGTTCGGGCTGTTGCCGCTCGTTGTCAGGGCGATGAAGATGTCTCCTTCGTTTCCGAAGGCTTCGATCTGCCTTGCAAAGACCTGGTCATATCCAAGATCATTGGCAGCGCAGGTGACGACGGTCGGGTCGGTCAGCGCGATGGCTGCCAGCGCGCGGCGATTTTTCTGGAAACGGACGACAAGCTCCTCCGCAAAGTGCATCGCGTCGGCAGCGCTGCCGCCGTTGCCGGCAATCAGCACTTTCCCCCGGCGATTCCAGGTTTCCAGCATCGCATGCGCCAGGCGCGACAAGGCCGGCTCAAGCGCACTCAGCTTTGGGAGGAGTTCGGTCAAATCAGAAATCGTTCGAGCGATAATCTGTTGCATCATCTGGCATCTTCGCTCTAATCTTCGCCCGAAGAAAGTCGTCGGACGATCGCCTCGAAAAATTTCCTCGGCCTACTCTCTCCATCATCATGCTGAACATCGACAATCTTATCTCCCACGCCTCGCACAACCGATGGTCTGTCGAACGCGCTCACGCATGGCAGGCGTCGCAGCCGTGGCTGGTCGGCGCGAACTACCTCCCCAGCTATGCCATCAACCAGTTGGAGATGTGGCAAGAGCAAACCTTTAACCCAGCCATCATCGACCGCGAACTTGCCTGGGCAGCGGACATCGGGATGAACAGCATGCGCGTCTTCCTGCATGATCTTCTGTGGATGCAGGATGCCGAAGCGTTTCTCGGTCGCATCGAGTGGTTTCTACAGATCGCCGCCAAGCGCAACATCGGAGTGATGCTCGTCTTCTTCGATAGTTGCTGGTATCCGTTCCCCTATCTCGGTCCTCAGCGCGAGCCTGAGCCCGGCGTGCACAACTCGTTCTGGCTGCAAAGTCCCGGGCTGCCTGTGCTGCAGAATCCCGCGCGATTTGCACTGCTCGAACCGTACGTCAAAGGCGTCATCCATCGGTTCAAAGACGATTCACGCGTGCAAGTCTGGGATTTGTGGAATGAGCCCGACAACGGAAACGCCATGAGCTACGGCCCGCGCGATCTGGGCGATCTCAAAGGCAAGGTCGTGCTCCCTCATTTGGCGGAGGTGTTCAGTTGGGCGCGATCTGTTGGCGCTTCGCAGCCATTGACCAGTGGCGTGTGGGTCGGCGACTGGGACAACGACGAGCATCTTTCCCCCATGAACCGCCTGCAGCTGAATGTGTCCGACGTCGTCAGCTTCCATCGATATAATCCGCTGGACATCACGATGAAAGCGGTTGATCCGCTGAAGCGTTTTGATCGTCCGATCCTCTGCACCGAATACATGGCCCGCGGGGTCGGTTCGACCTTCGAGGCGATTCTGCCGTACTTCAAGGAGAACGGGATCGGTGCTTATAACTGGGGCTTGGTGCAGGGGCGATCACAGACAAATATGCCGTGGGATAGCTGGCAAATTCCGTATCAAACCGAACCGCCACTCTGGTTCCACGACGTCTTCCGTACCGACGGCACGCCGTACCGGGAAGCAGAGGTGGAGTTCATCCGACGCGTGACGGGGGGATGAGATCGGGGAGTCGACAGTGGGGAGTCCGCAGGCTCGAATCGGCAGCTTCCGGTCTGCAGTGACGACCGCTGAGACTTTAGTATAGATACGCGCCACCCTGTTTTGACGACATACTGCGGACTGGAGAATGCCGACTTACTTTTGCTTCTCCCCCTCGTACAAATCCAGATAAAAATACATCAGCTCTTTTTCCCCAACCACGCGTGATCGCTGATGGCGGAAGTGGAACTTTTTGAACAGCTTGATCGCCTGGTCCGGTTCCATGAACGTGTCGAGGATGATTTTCAGGTACCCGTTCTCCTGGCAAAATCTCAACGCGGTCTCCATCAGGGTTGTTCCGATTCCGCGACGTCGCAAATTCTGTCGCACGCGCAGCCTTCTGATTTCACCTGCGCCTTCGTCGTGATTTTGCACCCCGAGCGTTCCGACGATCGTCCCATCCGACGCCTCGGCCACCCAAAAATGACTGCCGTGCCCGGTCATGTAGACGTTGTGAATATCGTCCAGATCGAGAGCGGTATCGTTCTCTGCGATTTTCCCACCGATGAGGCCCTCGGTGTACAGACGCCTGGCCGCCTCCTGATCCGTCTTACGAAACGGACGTACTTTGACAGAAAAATCGAGCGGTTTTTCAGCAGGATCGGGCATGTTCACCGTATTCTATCCGTCAGCCCAAGTGTTGGGAAAGCCCAAGAATCTCCGACCAGCCAAACCGTTGGGTGGGGTTTACGTTGGGGGCCAGATGGTTTCGACCGGCTCCCATTACAACGTGGCGCGTTGAGGCATTTCGACCATCGATCAGATGTCCACAAACGCAAAACGCAACGCGCCGGTTTCAGGCTCAAGCGTGGCCACTGATTTTCTTGATGCGCGGTGCAGCGCGCCGGGGTTGATGATGTGGGTTTTCCCCACGTGCTCGTCTCGCCGGACGTGCGTATGCCCGTGCAGGATGTAGTCGCAATCCTGATTCTCCATCGCGTCATTGATGGGGATCGCGCGATCGCCGTGCGCAATCAAAAAATCCTTGCCTGCCAGCTTGATTCGCCCGCTATTGCCGAGCACCTGGATACCGATTTCCTCCGCGTAGCGCGTCAGCGTGCCGATGTCGTAATCGTTATTGCCCCACACCAGGACCGACTTCAGCCCCGCCAATTGGTCAAGAACGGCTTCAGACCCGACGTCGCCACAATGGATGTAAACATCCGCGCCGGCGTCGCGCAGGACGCGCAACGCTGCTGCGCAGGCATCTGAGCGGTCGTGGGTGTCGGATAAAATGCCGATGAGCACAACGTCGAACGATAAAGGCAGCCCCCGGTCGACGCAATCCATTTTGAACTGCACCACAGTCGCGGGTGTGGCGCGCATTTGTGGCGGCTATGGCATAATCGGGTTTTAACCCTGTCATGGAGGACCCATGTCTGA
>Ga0105047_10008519_pt1 | contig 17055 bp, 7 predicted proteins | sample MAT04_FD_78384 | JGI IMG/M metagenome (GOLD analysis project Ga0105047, IMG submission 78384) | Freshwater microbial communities from Lake Fryxell liftoff mats and glacier meltwater in Antarctica - MAT-04 (megahit assembly) | ecosystem: Environmental > Aquatic > Freshwater > Ice > Liftoff...
ATCTCCTCATCCCGCTTCGTTCCTGCCAACGCCAGCTCCTCCTCAGCGGACATCAACCTGATCGTTACGCAGAATGGCCCCGTCACCTCCGCTGCGAACCCAGAAACCATCGGCACCACCCCGCTGGATGAAAACGGCAACCCCGTCCCCGGCCTCGGCCGCATCGCCGTCGGTTCCTTCGACCAGGGCGGCTTCCATTCCCTCAGCCTGGGAGGAAACGTCCGCTTCCAAGGCGACGTCGGCATCAGCATGCCCGGCGCCCTCCGCCTCGCAACAGGAGGCGTCATCGAAACCACAGGCAACCTCAACCTCAACGCCGCATACATCTACGCAGGCCAGAACTTCCGCGCACCGACACTAGCTGGAGAGATCATCCAATACTTCACCGCCAACGTCCCGGGTGTCGGCCAAACACCAATCAGCCTCCTCCCAACCACCGGCAGCGGCAACATCTCCCTCAATGCCAGGCTCATCGACCTCGGAACCCTCTCACTCCAGAACATCGGCAACGCCAGCTTCAACGCCCCCACCGGCGACATCCGCGGCAACGGCATCCTCCAGGCCGCCGCAAACCTCAATTTCACCGCCGGGCAGATCCACCCCACCACCGGCTCCACCTTCGACATTTTCGCCTACGGCAACTCTAGTATCTCGTTCGCCGACGGCTCCGCCCGCCCCCTGCCATTCTCCGCCGGCGGCACACTCAACGTCCACGCCGCGAATATCCTCCACAACGGAACCCTTCGCGCCCCGCTTGGAAACATCAACCTCGGCTGGAACGGGACCGGAACCGCCCCGCGGAACCCCGTCGCCGGGAACCTCTCCGCCACGCCTGTCACCGCAAGCCTCACCCTCGGCTCAGACGGCATCACCTCAACGTCCGCCATCGACCCCCTCACTGGCAAACCCGCCATCCTCCCCTACGGCATCAGCTTCGACGGTAACTCGTGGATCGACCCGTCCGGACTCGATATCACTACCACCGGCCCCGCGGACAAAGACATCAAACTCTCCGCCCAAAACCTTTCCACGGAAACCGGCTCCGTCATCGACATTTCCGGCGGCGGCGACCTCCTCGCCTACCGCTTCGTCTCTGGAAACGGCGGGCGCGCCGACCTCCTCGCCTCCAGCACCCTTTTCGCAATCGTCCCCGGCTATGGTTTCGACTACGCACCCTACGCCCCCTTCAACCCCCAGGCGCAAACCCTCCAGGGACAACCCGGATACACCAACAGCACACTCCGCCCCGGCGACCAGATCACCCTCGCCGCAGGCTCCGGCCTCCCCGCCGGCACCTACACCCTGTTACCCGCACGCTACGCCCTCCTCCCCGGTGCCTTCCTCATCACCCCCCGCTCCGGCAACCCGGCAAATGCCTCCAGACAACCCGATGGATCTACCCTCGTCACCGGATATCGAGCCAACAACCTCGACCCCTCCCGCACCGGTCCCACCAACATCGCCAACTTCGAAATCGCACCCGCCTCCACCTTCCGCCAACGCGCCGAATACCGGGAAATCACCGCCAACAAATTTTTCACCGACGTCGCAACCTCCCGCGAGATCCCCGTCCCACGCCTCCCCGGAGACGCCGGCATCCTCTCCTTTACCGCCTCCACTTCCTTCTCCCTCGCAGGTGCCGTGGCCGCCGTCACACCAGCCTCCGCACGCGGCGCCCTCATCGACATCAACAGCCCCGTTGACATCCTCATCAACGCCACCGGAACAGGCGGCACCCCCGGTGCCCTCACTCTCTCCTCCGCCCTCCTCAACAGTTTCGCAGCCGACTCCCTCCTCATCGGCGGCATCCGCACCCAGAGCCAGGGCAGCATCATCGTCACCACCTCCACCAGAAACCTCACCCTCGATAACGAAGGCGCTCCCCTCACCGGCAACGACATCATCCTCACCGCCCGCGAAAACCTCATCCTGGAGGAAAATTCCGCCATCACCGCCACGGGAAACCGCCCCATCGGCTCCATCACCCTCGGCAACTCCGCCACAGCCGGCAGCGGAAACGGCGCACTCGTCCGCGTCTCCTCTTCCGCCCGGGACACCGTCAACCGCCTCGGCGTCACCACCGGAGGTCTCGCCAAGCTCACCACCCGTTCCTCTTCCACTCTCACCGGCGCATCACTCATCCTCGATTCCACCGCCGCCACCTCCCTCGATCCGGCCACCGTCCTCCTAGGCTCTTCCATCACCCTCAGCTCCGGCGAACTCTCCATCGCCCTCGACAACCCCGGCACCCTCCAACCCACCACCGGCCTGGTCCTCGGAGGAAACGCCCTCGGCACCCTCCTCGCCAACACCACCGCCCTCACCCTCCGCAGCTACTCCAACCTCAACCTCTACGGCAGCGGACAGATCGGCTCCGCCGCCTTCCAAAACCTCACCCTCCAAACCGCCAACCTCCGCGGACTCAACCAGAACACCGGCAACATCACCTTCACCGCCAAAAACCTCACCCTCGAAAATCCGGTCGCCCCGTCCACCAACGCCCCCGCTATCCCCAACGACGGCACCCTCACCTTCGATTCCGAAAACCTCAACCTCTCCGGCGGCAACACCACCATTTCCGGCTTCTCCCTCACCACCCTCAACGCCACCAACCGCATCCTAACCTCCTCCGAAGGCACCCTCAGCACCACCGCCAATCTCACCCTCAACACTCCCGCCCTCACCGGCCTCCAAGCCTCCAGATACGCCATCACCGCCAACGGCAACCTCACCTACACCTCCCCCCCAGCCACACCCACCACCTCCCAAGGCGGTCTCGGAGCCAACCTCTCCCTGACCGGCTCCTCCGTCAATCTCTCCGGAAACATCTCCCTCCCCAGCGGACGCCTTGCCGTCACTTCCACCACCGGCGACCTCCTCGTCTCCGGATCACTCAACCTCTCCGGCACCTCCCGCCAGTTCGTCGATGTCTCCCGCCACACCTCGGGCGGAACCATAGCCCTCAACGCTGAAAGCGCCTCCGTTCGCATCCTCCAATCCGCCGCCCTCAACCTCTCCGCACCCGCCGCGGGAGGAAACGCCGGCCAGCTCAACATTTCCTCACCCGCCGGCTCCCTCGAAATCCTCGGCACCATCACCGCCTCCGCCGGACCAACCGGCACCTCGGGCCGATTCACCCTCGATACCTCCTCACTCACATCACTCGCCGCCCTCGACCAGACCCTCAACACCGGCTCCTTCAACACCCTCCGCGACTACCGTATCCGCTCCGGCAACGTCCTCATCGATTCCACCGCCACATCCTCCACCTACCGCCTCGCTGCCGACCAAGGGAACATAACCCTCTCGGGCAATATCAACGCTTCCGGAAATCGTGGCGGCACCATCGACCTCAAGGCAAACGGCAGCCTCACCCTGCTCTCCGGTTCCACCCTCAACGCCGCCGCCCAAGCCTTCGACGCTGCCGGAAAGGGCGGCTCCGTGAACCTCGAAGCCGGAAGCCAGCGCAACGGCATCATCCGCACCGACGCCCTCCTCGATCTCCGGACCGGCTCCTCCATCAACCTCGCCGTCACCGAAAAAGCCCCCACTTCCGCCTCGCTCGGAAAATTCACCGGCACCCTCCACCTCCGCGCAACCCGCAACGCCGCCAATAGCGACCTCCAGCTCGCCTCCATCGGCTCCACCATAACCGGAGCCTCCGCCATAACCGTCGAAGGCTACAAACTCCACGACCTCACTGGGACCGGCACACTCAACACCGCCCTCCTCAATACCATCCGGACCGAGGCCACCAGCTACCTCTCGGCCACCAACCACAACAACATCCTTTCCCGCCTAACAGCCTCCAATCCCGCGCTCGACCTCATCCTCACCCCCGGAGCGGAAATCATCAACCGCAGCGGCGACCTCACCCTCGGAACCACCTCCTCCACCACCTCCGCGGACTGGGATCTCTCCACTCTCCGCTTCGGTCCGCGCAACGCCGCCGGCAACCTTACCCTCCGCGCCTCAGGAAACATCAACCTCTTCAACGCAATCTCGGACGGCTTCAACGGCGGCTCCAGCCTCTGGCTTGCCCCGCTCATGGCGCACAACCCTCTCCTCCCCGCCAACTCCCAATCCTGGTCCTACCGCTTCACAGCCGGTTCCGACCTCTCCGCCGCCTCCTTCCGCAACGTAACCCCACTCGATTCCCTCAATCCCGAAAAAGGAAACCTCCAGCTTGGCAAAAACGCCGGTGCCGCAACCGCAACCGGCGGCGCAAACGCCCAAACCTCCTCCATCATCGGAAACAACTTCCAGGTCATCCGCACCGGCTCCGGCGACATCGACATTAACACCGCCCGCTCCCTACAGCTCCTCAACATCTTCTCCTCCATCTACACCGCTGGCACCCAGGTGGCGGATCCCACCGCCGTGTTCGCGTCCGGCGATTTCGTCACCCCCACCATCAACCCCAACGTTGCTCAAACGGGCCTAGGTGCCGCCCAACAGAACTATCCCGCACAATACAGCATGGCGGGCGGCAACATCACCATTGCCGCAGGCCACAACTCCGAACGCAAAACCCGCAACAACTCCGGACTCATTGACGATTCCTCCCGCCAACTCCCTAACAATTGGCTCAACCGCCGCTCTTACATCGGTTCCGACGGAGAGTTCGGTGCGATCCGCATCGGCTCCGGCCTCAGTTCCACCACCGACCCAGCCGCCAGCACTACCTGGTGGGTTGATTTCTCCAACTTTTTTCACAGCGTCGGCGCACTCGGCGGTGGCAACATCACACTTACCGCCGCGAACGATTTCCTTAACACCGATGCCGCCATCCCCACCAACGCCCGCGCCCCGCGTGGCAGACCCAACGCCGCCACCCTCGTGGAACTCGGGGGCGGCGACCTCCGTGTCAGCGCTGGAAACGACATCTCCGGCGGCATTTTCTATGTCGAGCGCGGCACTGGCACCCTCTTGGCCGATGGGGCCGTCACCACCAACGGCACTCGCTCGCCCTCCAACGGCCTCATTGGCAACCTGAACAACCCCACCACCGCCATCCTGGATCCTCGGACGTGGATGCCCACGACCTTGTTCCTCGGAAAATCCTCATTCGATGTCCAGGCAGCGGGTGACGTTCTCCTCGGCCCCGCCGCCAACCCGTTCCTACTGCCCCAGGGCACCAACAACCGGTTCTGGTATAAAACCCACTTCTCCACCTACTCCGCTGATGCATCCGTGACAGCGCTATCGCTTGGCGGTGACGTGACCCTCCGCAACGCCGCCATCCTTCCCGGGCAGTCACAGGCCAGCCCGCTGCTTCGCATCTGGAACGAAACCCAGCTACTCTTCACCGGCACCGCATCCTCCACCTCGCTCACCCAGCCGTGGTTACGCCTCGCCGAGACCGATCTCAGCCCCTTCGCCCCCGTCTGGGCGCTTGCCCCTCCTTCCATTTCCCTCACCTCATTCTCCGGGGATCTGAACCTCGTGGGCAATCTCACTGCGTTCCCCTCACCAATCGGACAACTTGAACTGATCGCCGCCGGTTCCCTCGCCGCCCTGCAGCCAACCGGCATCTCAAACACCCTCATCAACGGCCAAGCCAGCCGCGCGTGGACATCCTCCATCATCAATCTCTCCGACGCCGATCCGCGTTCAGTACCCAGCCCGCTCTTGCCGCTCACCACGGGCAACCCGAGTGCCTCCGGTGCGACCTTCGGCGTGACCACCGCGCCGGACTTCATGTTCTCGCTCGCCGCGTTGTTCATCGAGTCCGGTTCCTTCACGGGCACTGATGCGTTCTTGCAAACCCGCCAGTCCCGCCACACCGGTGGGGGTCTCCACCCTGCCAATGCAGATCCCGTACGCATCCATTCGATTGATGGCGACATCAGCGGCCTCACCCTCTTCACCGCAAAACCCGCATGGATCACCGCCGGGCGCGACATCACCGACATTGCGTTCTACTTACAAAACACTGTTCCGGGTCACTTGTCGATCGTTTCCGCAGCCAGAGACATCATCGCCGCCAACCCTTTCTCCGTCCTGCGCACCGCCGCCAACTTCGTCGGCAACGCCCTCTCCTCCGGTCAGGTGCCCCTGCCCGGCGATATACAGATTGCCGGCTCCGGCAGCTTAAATGTCCTCGCCGGACGCAATCTGGACCTCGGCGCCGGCTCCTCCCTCCCGGACGGTACCGGCGGCGGCATTTCCAGCATTGGTAACTTCCGCAACCCGTTCCTCGGTTCGCAAGGTGCGGACATCACTGCCCTCGCCGGAATCGGCCCGGCCACCAGCCTCGCATCCTCCCTTGTCGCAACCCAGGCCTTCGTCCAGGATGTCGCTTCCTCTCCCGAAGGCATCGAACGCATCAAGGAAATCCTGCCCGGTGCCGACATCAGCATGCTCACCCCAGATGAACTCGCCGCTCTTGCCATCGAACTGTTTTTCGGATCCCTCCGGGATGCCGGGCGCGATTTCAACAACCCGGAGTCGCCCGACTTCGGAACTTACACCAAAGGCTTCGCAGCCATCGAACTCCTTTTGGGCGAAGACCCCGAGGCATGGGAAGGCGAAATCCTCGCCCGTGCCCGCGACATCCGCACCCGCTCCGGCGGCGACATCCGCATCCTCGCACCCGGCGGTGGACTCGCCCTCGCCAACACCACCCTCGGCAACCCTCTCGCACCTCCCGGTGTCATCACCGAATCCGGTGGCTCAATCTCCATCTTCACCGACCAAAGCGTCGATATCGGTGTCGGGCGGATATTCACCCTCCGCGGTGGCGACGCCGTCATCTGGTCCACCAAAGGCGACATCGCCGCCGGTTCATCCTCCCGCACCGTTCAGTCCGCGCCACCCACCCGTGTTGTGATCGATCCTCAGAACGCCTCCGTCCAGACCGACCTCGCCGGCCTTGCCACCGGCGGCGGAATCGGCGTTCTTGCCACGGTTATGGGCGTTGAGCCGGGTGACGTCGATCTGATCGCCCCCGCTGGCATCATCGACGCGGGCGACGCAGGCATCCGCGTTTCCGGAAACATCAACCTTGCCGCTGTCCAGGTCGTGAACGCTGGCAATATTTCCGCGGGAGGCACCAGCACTGGAGGAAACGCCAGCGTCGCCGCCCCAAGCGTCTCTACAGTCACAACGGCCTCGAACTCCGCCGCCGCCACGACCACCGCTGCCGCTACCCCGGAAAAAGAAACCAGGGAGGAAAATCCGGAGGAAGTGGCAACCCAGCTCTCGATCTTCAACGTCGTCGTCATCGGATACGGCGGAGGCGAAGCCCTCGAGGATGAGGACGAGGATCGTCGAAATGGAAGCTCAGAGGAAGAAGACGATGAGGATGAAAATGAATAATCCCAGGACGGTCAATATTCGGGCGGGGAACGGGTCGGCGCGGATGGAACTTTTCAAGACCCGGCGTGGCACATTTCCACCTCCGAGGGAAACAGAAACACATGTGACAATGACGTCACCAAAATTCCCTACTACCCCCGCCGATTTCCATCACCTTGCCCACGTCACCGTCGGTCGCTTTCCGAAACAGGCTTTTCGGAAAATGTGCGGCGGTGTGCGAACAACACCAGCTACCACAAAATGAAATTCAATCCAAAACGACTAATCGTCGCCGCCGCCGCCATGGCGGTCGCCACCCAAGCGGCATCCGCCGCATTCACGTTCAACAACGGAGATCTCATCCTCGGCTTCCAGGCTACCAGCGGGATGGGTTCCACAAAGAACGTTTTCTTCAACCTCGGATCACCGATCGCGTATCGCGATGGCACAGGAGTTGCAAACATCGGCAACATCAGCACTACGCTCAATGCCGTTTTCAGCACCCAAACCACCAACTGGTATGATCGCTCCGACGTCTATTTCGGCGTGATCGCCAACCTAAACACAGAGTCGCCCACCGGCTTCGACAACCCTGGCCAGGTTGGTGGGGATCCTTCCCGCACATTCTACCTTTCGGCTCCTGCGACCGCGCCGGGAAGCGGTTTGAGCTACGCGCCCAACACGTTCGCCTCATCCTCGCTCGGCACTGCTGGCAGCAATCTCGCGGGCTTGGAAGCCAACCTGCCTGGCTTCACGACCGAAGCCGATGGTGCCGCCATCCTAGACCAAGGTACCCAACCGGTGCAGTGGAACAACAGTTGGACCATTCGGAACCCCACTCCCGGTGCGTCATTCGGCACTCTCACCGGCGGCATCCAACAGAACTTCGGCAAAGTAACGGACTCCACCTATGTGGATCTCCAGCGCGTGCTGGCCTCGAACACCGGGGCGAATCCGACGGGCGTAATCGGCGGTGGCACATACGAGACCACCTTTGCCATCGGCCGCAATGGCAGCATCACGGCAGTCCCCGAACCTTCCACCGCGCTACTCGGCACCTTGGGTGTTCTCGCTCTGCTTCGCCGCCGCCGCGCCTAATATCCCACTCCACCCCAACCTACCAAATCAGAACAGAATAAACCAAACCAAACCAAACCAGACTATCATGAAACTTAAAATATCACTCACTTGCGGCATTCTTGCCCTCGCCATCACCAATTCACATGCTGTCACACGCGTCTTCGATATCACCGGAGCGACAGCATTCCGTGCATCTGCTAACAACGCCATCATCTCTGTCCTCGGCGGAGCTACCACCGAATACGCGTATATCGGCACCAAGGGTATCGCAGGAACCGACCGCGCGATCTTCAAGGGCACCATGTCCGCCTTCCCAGGCGATGTGATCATCGTCCGTGCCTCTTGGTCCGGCTCCACCGCAGGCATCAAGGCTGTGGCGGATCAAGACAGCACCGTACAGTTCCTCGAAACCACCAATCCGATGAGCATAACTGGCACCAACCTCGGCCAAGGAGCCAACCCCGCTCCGGTTTACACGACCGCCATCGCCCAATGGTCCTTTTCCGACGTGGACAAGCTGCTTTCCGAGCGCCCGAACCACACGTTCGCTGGTGGCCCGGTCGGTGTGGTTCCGTTCATGTTCCTTGCCGGTGAAGGTGCTCCCGCCGCACTCGACAACATGACCGACCAGTTGCACGCCACGCTCTGGTCCCTCGGCCAGCTTCCCATCGCCTTCTTCACCGGCGATACGGCTGATACCACCCTGGTGCTTGCAACGGGCCGCAACAACGGTTCCGGCACCCGCGCCACGATCCTCGCGGAAACCCAATACGGCGCGTTCACCACAGTCAAACAGTTCAACGCTACCTTCCAAGGAACCACCACTGACCCGTTTCCGACCGGCAAGCTGCTTGTTGCCTCCTCATTCGGAAATAACGGACACACCAGCAATGGTCTCGTTCGCGACGTGCTTACCCGCCGCTCGGATGACCTCACTTTCAATGGCAATCCGCTCGACGCGGTGTTCGTCAGTTACCTGACGATTTCCGATGCGCTCGCCGCCAAAACCGAAGGAGCTCAGGAGATGACCTACAATGGTGTGGCGTTCAGCGCCGAGAACGTCAAGAAAGGTCTCTACACCCTCTGGGGCTACCAGCAGTTCTATCGTGACGCCGATGCGACTGCTCAGGAAGTGACGTTCGACACTGCCTTCCGCGCCGCTATCCCTGCCACGTTGAATGGTACCGACGCCATCGCCCTGACCCAGATGTCAATCGTGCGCGGCGGCGGTGACGGCGGCCCCGTGGCACCTGGCGACAACTACCCTCTCGCTAACCCATGATCCGTTGATTCGAATACGGATCTAAATCTCTGAACAATCCGGGTGGCGGCTTTCACAAGCCGCCACCCGGTATTTTGCGTAAATGAAATCCACGCTCCTATTTGCAATATCGGCCTTTGCGGTCGCCTTGTGGCTTGTTTTCACCGGCATCTCGCGCCGCGCAGCCGAGGCCACTGATGTCCAGGAAACGAACCAGGGCTTTCCCTCCGACATTAGTCTGTCGAAGCAGCGCCCGCTTGTTTCAGATCTCGGCACCGAGGCCTCTCACCCGCGTAAAACACCTCCCGGCAATCCGAACTCGGATGACCGCATACCGCGACTTTCAAAGAATTCTGACCGCCGCAGCACCTCCCACGGGCATGCGCCAGCCGGCTCTCCTGCCGCTGATGAGGTGAACCCGTCCGCCGGGTTTTCCGCCACACGCTCTACGATCCAATCTTCACCACAGCACTTTTCCGAAGACCCTTATCAAACACCGCAGCCTGCCGCGTCGGTGGACATGGGGGATTTTGTGACGCTCGATCCCCGACGGGATGCCGCTCTCCAAAAAGAGGCGGAACGCTTGGTTTCAATTCTCTCCGCCGAGGCCCCGGGCGCCAGTGTGCAATCCGATGCTGCCATCCGCCACGAAACTGTGGCTGCCAGCGACCATTGGTTCCGTCAGCGCTACGGCAGTTGGTTGTGGATGCAACACCACATTCAGGCGCATCACCTTGCGGCTTCCGCGCGAGCTGCCGGGAACTAACTCCGCTTGGCTTCGTCCTGACATTTCTCGATTCAAACTAATTCCCAATTGCAAATTCACGACCCAACCGTATAAACATCACCATGACCAATCATAAACAAATACACAAATCCCTTTTGATCGCTACGTTCGGTCTCGTTCTCTCCGCACAAGCTGAGATTTTCACTTACACTGACGGTAACCTTATACTGGGATTCCAAGCCACTTCCGGCACCGGTTCCGAGAAAAACGTCTTCCTGGGTCTGGGGAAAGCCACCACCTTCCGTGGCAACGGCAATCAGGGGGTTCTCGGCAACATCGGGGGCACTCTTGCGGCAACCTATGGCTCCGACTGGTACGATCGCACTGACCTGCGGTTCGGCGTGATCGCCAACCTGAGCGAAAATCCGGCATCCGGTTTCGACGGCCGTGGCCCGGTTGAGGGCGATCCCTCCCGCACATTCTACCTCTCCGCGCCGGCGGGTGCACCAGGCACCGGGGTTCTATATCCGCCAAACACCTTTGCTAGTTCCTCGCTCGGCACGGCAGGAGGAAACCTGGCGGGACTCGAGAAGGTTCTGATGCCTAGCGACGATGGCACAGGCTGGAATTTTACAAGCGCCGATCCCTTGGCGCAGGGGCTTCAGAAAGAAACCGATGGGGCAGCCGTCTTGCAACAACTCCTGGCTCAGCACACCACGGCGTGGAGCAACGGCTGGACCAGGTGGAATCCGACCCCGGGCGCGAGCTTCGGCATATTTACCGGAGGTATCCAGCAGAGTTTCGGCAAGGGAGGCTCCGCCACCTACGTGGATATCCAGCGCCTTATCTCCACCAACACCGGCGCGGTTCCCACCGGCGTTGTCGGCGGCGGCACCTACGTGACCACCATCTCCATATCCCCGACCGGTCAAATTACCGCTACCATGGTGACCAGCGGCAACGCTCCGTTCGATACCTTCGTCAATTCATTCCCCCAGCTCGTGAATTCCCCGAACGCGGCGGACCGCACGGCGGCGGGAGATTTCGACATGGACTCCAAGACCAATGTCAACGAATTCGCCTTCGGCGGCAGCCCCGTTTCCGGGAGTGACAACGGCCAGCAACAGATCCGCAGCGTCGATGCGAACGCAGACACACTCCGCGATCTGACTCTGACCGTCGAGGTACGCTCCGGAGCCACCTTCACGCCTTCCGGCAACAAGCTCACCGCCACGGTGGACGGAATCACCTACACCATCGAGGGATCGCTGGATCTCGTGACCTTCGAGAGCCAGGTAAGCGAAGTCACACCGACTCTTGGCACCGGCACCCCGAAAACCGGCTACGTCTTCAAGACCTTCCGCCTGAACGCGGGCAATGGTCTGACCGGCAAGGGCTTCATCCGCGCGGGCGCGCAGCTCAACTGATCCTTCCGATTCTCCTGGTGCAGATGGGCGCGGCCTGGTGACCGGCATTTTCCGAGCCGAAGAAGAGCCAGTTCTTCGCGCCCAGCTTGACGGGGGCGCATGGCGTTCTCGACCAGGTTGTTGTCGATCTCCACGCGTCCGTCGACAAGGTGTCCTGCGAAGAGTTCCCAGTGATCGAGGCCGCAGGCGAGTGCTTTTCCCATGGGACTCTTTGGATGGTGTTTGGGTAGTAGCACTTTCATGGTCGCCTTGATCCGGGCGACGATCGGGGCGGTGCGCCAGGCACGCTCGCTTTCACGAAGCGCGGGACCGGCCTTGTTTTGCGAAGGTCTTTTTCAATTGATTAATAGGTGGGCGACGAGCCGGCGATCCGTGCCGCTCCCTGGTCGGAGCCGGCGTCGACGGGGCGGGGGCGACGATGGGAGGAGGATCCTTCAAAATCATCCAGCCCTGAAAGGGCGCGACTGGCAGAGGATATGCCTAGGATTGGATTGCGAAATTTCACGATCTGATGACGCCGCGGCATTATCACTCCAGCCCCAGCTCTTTCAGCTTGGGCATCAGCGCATCGGCCCAGGTCTGGTAGGCTCCGGGTGAGAGGTGGAGAAGATCCGGGAAAATCTCTTTGCTGAGATTGCCGTTTTCATCGAGGAACCTGTCGTTGATATCGAGAAGAAAGACGCGTTTTCCATCGGCGAGCGCTTTGGACTTTTCGTTGATCTCGGCGTTGATCTTGCGGAGTTCGTCATCGGGGCTGGCTCCACGGGGAAAGACGGACATGAGGATGATTTTCGTATCGGGCCATTTCCAGGCGAGGTCGTCGAGGATGCGTCCGATGCCATCGACGGTCTGCTCGGCGGGGCGTTTCTCGTGGCCGGTATTGTTCGTGCCGATGAGCATGACAGCGACTTTAGGGTTCACGCGCTGGACGTTTCCATTTTGCAAACGCCAAATGAGATGCTCGGTGCGATCCCCGGAGTAACCCCAGTTGAGCGCGCCAAAGGGAGCGAAGTTTTTCTCCCAGACCTCTTTGCCGGGGCCTTCCCATGCCTGGGTGATGGAGTCGCCGAGGAAGACGAGTTTGGCCTCCTTCGCGGTGTTCGCCTCTATGTTTTTCTGCTGCCAGCGCCCTTTCCACCAATCCTCGGCGTAGCGCCGCATGGGATAGGTGGAGGGGCTGACGTCGTATTGGGCGCGGAGTTTTCCGTAGAGGGTTTTCATGCGCTCCAGCTCGGAGGCGTAGTCGTTCTCTGCGGCGACGTTCTTCATTTCATGAGGATCTTTCTCAAGATCGAAAAGCATCCACTCGTCGCTGTCGGGGAATCGCATGAGCTTGTAGCGGGAATCGCGGACACCATCGTGGAGGGCGACGTGGTGGGTGTTTTCCCCACTGTACTGGTAGTAGATGGCCTCGCGCCAGTCGGCGGGGGCTTTGCCGTCGTTTTTCAAAACGGGGAGGATGCTTTTGCCCTGGATGTCAACAGGGATGGGTGCGCCGGCGATATCGAGGAAGGTGGGGGCGTAGTCGATGTTCTGGATCAGCGCCTCGCTCTTCACGCAGGCTTTCACCACACCCGGCCATTTCAGGATGAAAGGCATGGAGAGGGACTCCTCGAACATCCAGCGCTTGTCGTACCAGCCGTGCTCGCCGAGGTAGAAGCCCTGGTCCGACGAGTAGATGACGATGGTGTTTTTCGTAAGATCGTGCTCCTCAAGGTAGTCGAGGACGCGACCCACGTTCTCATCCACGGCGCGGATGCAACTCAGGTAGTTCTTCATGTAGCGCTGGTATTTCCACTTCGTGAGTTCCTCGTCGCTCATGTTCGGAAGGGCGGCGAGGAGCTTTTCGTTCTCCTCACGGTAGGCCTCGTCGAAGGCCGCTTTCTGCTCCGGGGTCATGCGCTGGTAGTCGCCATTATTCATACCGCTCTCGAATCGCGGGTCGGTCGGCTCGCCTGGCAGCAGCATGTCATGGCTCCAACTGAAATTTTTCGAGATCTGCATTTCCTGGTCGGCGACGGCCTTGACGCGGTTCTCATATTTGTCGAAGAGGCTGTCCGGCTCCGGAATGGCCACTCCGTCGAAGAGGCCGTAGTGACGGGGTGCGGGCAGCCAGTTCCGGTGCGGGGCCTTTTGCTGGCACATCAGGACGAAGGGCTTGGACTTGTCCTTACGCCCCTCCAGCCACGCGATGGATTTGTCCCCCACGATGTCGGTGACATAGCCGGGAAATCGCTTCGTCGTCCCGTCCATCTGGATGAAATCCGGATTGTAGTAATTTCCCTGTCCGGGGAGGATTTCCCAGTAGTCGAAGCCGGTGGGATTGGAAACGAGGTGCCATTTTCCAATCATCGCAGTCTCGTATCCAGCCTTTTGGAGCAGTTTCGGAAAGGTTTGCTGCGTCCCGTCGAAGCGGCTGAAGTCGTTGTCGAGGAATCCGTTCAAGTGAGTGTGCTTGCCAGTGAGGATGGTCGCGCGGGACGGGCCGCAGATGGAGTTCCCGCAGTAAGAGCGCTTGAACAGCATGCCCTCGTTGGCGATGCGGTCGATGTTCGGGGTGGGCGCCACTTTGTCATAGCGGTCCCCATAGGCGGAGATGCTTTCGAGGGCGTGGTCGTCGGAAAAAATGAAGACGATGTTGGGCCTGTCGGCCCCGCGGACGACGCCGCTAAGGGCGATGGCGAAGGTCAGGAAGAGGACGGGGATTATTTTCACTGAACCGAGGTTCGTCCGACGACGCTTCTCGACAAGGAAAAAATCCGCGCTATCATGTTAGATTACCGATACAAAACCCACGCTCCACGGCATCCAACATATGTTCACCCAAGCCTTCCATGACCTACTCAAGCCCCAGTGGCTCGCGACACTTTCCGAACTCAAGGTTACCGGCGGCATGGCGGTAAGCGAGCTTTCGAGGCGCTTGGATGCCAGCTACATGACCATCAAGCAGCATTGCGAGGATCTCACGAAGCTCGGCTACCTGAGCCGTTCCCGCGTGCCCCGGACCGAGATTGGCAGGCCCGAGATTTTTTACCGGCTCTCCGAGAAGGCGGACGGCTTGTTCCCGTCCATCCCGGACGGTTTCACATTGGAAATGCTCGATCAGATCGGAGCGCTCTTCGGCGAGACAGCGCCGGAAAAGCTGCTTTTCCAGTATTTCCAGAATCAGGAAAACCTATGGGTAACGCGTTTGAGCAAAGGCACCACGCTACTCTACAAGGCGCAGCTTTTCGCGAAACTGCGTGGGAAAGACGGACTTTTCATGCTCTGCGTCCATGATGCGGAAACGGGAGGGATCATCCTTCGGGAGTATCATCATCCGCTGCGGCAATTGCTCGTAAGCTACCCGCGGGCGGTGGCGATGGAGCAACGCGCGATGGAAGCGGCTCTCGGCGTCCGCCTGACCCGCCAGGAAATCGTGGGAGTTGGTGGTCGGCCGGCGCACATCGATTTCCTACTTCCCGCTGAATGAAAGCTCCGTTTCCAATCTGAAAATATCTGATGACAGCGGTATCCGAAGTTACGATGTTGAAGTTTCTGGAAAAACTTTGAATCACCCCGGCTCCAGACGGGTCTAAAAATCCGAATCAATCCATCCGATCCGATGAAAACCACAATCCTCGCCGCCTTCGCGGTCGCCACCACCCTCGGCTTCGTCTCCTGCGACAAGCCTTCCGACGGGCTTCAGGACAAGCTCAGTCAGTTGGAAAAACAAGCCGCCGATGCCACCGTGCGTCAGCGCCAGCTTGAAACCGAACTCGCCGACCAGCGTCTCGCGGCCGAAACGGAAGCCATCGAGCGCGAGCGCACGCTGATCGAACAGCAGCGCGTGGCCATGGAGAACGAACGCTCCGAAAAGGACGCGGTCGCCGTTGCCGAGTTGGAGCAGAGGCGTCAGGAACTTGCGGCGCGCGAGGACAGGCTGGTCGGTCTCCAGGCGGATGTGGAGAGCCGTCAGCAGGAAGTGACGGGTCTCGAGCGCAGACTTAGGGACAAGGAACTCGATCTTGCGGGTCGCGAACCACTGCCTTCCCTGCCACCTGTGATCAATATCAACAACGGCCCCGCGACCGGGGATTACAGCAATTTCTACGAGCCTCTTGGCTCCTACGGCTCATGGTTCGAGACTTCGGATTACGGCTACGTGTATCGACCGACTGTTTCGCGCGACGTTTCCTGGAGACCATACACCCGCGGTCGCTGGGCCTTTACGGACCAGGGATGGACTTGGGCTTCCAACGAGCCATTCGGCTGGGCCTGCTACCACTATGGCCGCTGGGCTCTGCTGAGAAATGTCGGCTGGGTCTGGATACCCGGCAGCGAGTGGGCGCCGGCCTGGGTATCGTGGCGGGAAAGCCCCGGCTATGTCGGCTGGGCACCGCTGCCCCCGGAAACGCTCGGATACCGGAACCGGTCATGGGATTCATCCGTGGATGTCACCTTCGGCATCGATGATGGCTGGTACTCATTTGTCGCCTACAACAATTTCGGAAACAGCATTCAACAATACTGCGTGCCACGCGCCCAGAGCGTCGTTATTTTCAGGCAGACGACTTGCGTCACGAACTACAACATCACGGACCGCCGCATCTTCGTGGGTGGTCCGCGATACCGTCGCGTCTGCGATGAGATCGGCCGTCCGTTTCCCATCCACCATCTGCGTGTGGAGCAGGGATCGCGCTTCGGGCGTAGCGGTCGGGATTTCCAACCGCGATTCAGAGGTGACGAACTTGCAGTCGTAGCCCCGCGCATGGATGCCGAGTGGAACCATGCTCTCCGTCCAGGCCGGATCGAGCGGGATCTTGGAAACGTCGCGGTCGATCGCAGCCGCGAACTGCCGGAGGATGTCAGGCGTCAGTTCCGGGATCGCCGTCAGGAGGAGGCGCGCGAATCCGAAGAGGCCGTTTCCCGCATGGGAGGACGTGGCCGATTTGAGAACGCCCGTCGCGAACGCCTGGAACAGGCACGTGAAGAGGAAGCGGAAAATATCCCCCGCGATACCGGTCCGGACAATATCCCAGGGCGTCCCCGCGAGAATCCGCCGGTCGCGGAAATCCCCGATGGCCCGGATGTCCGTCCGGAAAGACCTGGCAGACCGGGCCGCCCAGAGGAAACGGATGACATCCCCCGCGATACCGGTCCGGACAACATCCCAGGGCGTCCCCGCGAGAATCCGCCGGTCGCGGAAATCCCCGATATGCCGGATGTCCGTCCGGAAAGACCTGGCAGACCGGGCCGCCCAGAGGAAACGGATGACATCC